>OLNX01003052.1_pt1 | contig 11706 bp, 13 predicted proteins | sample 1672611 | NCBI WGS metagenome assembly OLNX01 (sample SAMEA3136705, study PRJEB25190) | human gut metagenome
GGCAGGTGCCGTTTTTGCGTCAGCCCGATTATATAAATCGGAAATAAACCAACAAACGGACGAGCAATGCTCGCCCCTACGGGTGCGGAGGTTATTTTAACGCTGCCGCTCTAATTGAGCGCGCGAGTGCAGAGAAGAAAACTCCGCTATTACCGGTCAAGAACCAGCAATACCGACTACTTGAAGCGCTGCAACGATAGGAAAAAAGCCGATACCCGACCGGGTATCGGCTTTTTAATTTATCTTGTTCAGATTACTTCTTGCCCATGTTCATCTGGGCTGCGACCTCGGCCGCGAAGTCCTCTTCCTTCTTCTCAATGCCCTCGCCCTTTGCGAAGCGAACGGCGGTGACAAACTTCACGGAGCCGCCGAGTGCCTTTGCTGCGGACTCGATATACTTCTCAACGCTCATGCTACCGTCCTTGACGAACTCCTGCTGGAGCAGGCAGTTTTCCTGATAGAACTTGTTCATCTTGCCCATGACGATCTTTTCCTTGATAGCTGCGGGCTTGGATGCGTTCTTCGGATCCTGATCCATCAGAGCCATAGCGATCTTCTTCTCCTGCTCGAGGACATCCTCGGTGACCTCGCTCTTATCCCAGAAGCGGGGGTTGAGAGCCGCGATCTGCATTGCGACGTCCTTGCCGATCTCGGTGGCGTCAATGTCGCCCTCGACAGCCAGATTTACCAGAACACCGATCTTGCCGCCTGCGTGGACATATGCCACGGAGGTGTTCTCGCCATAGCGGACGAAGCGGCGGATCTGGAGGTTCTCGCCGATGGACATGACCTTCTCGGGCAGAGTCTCGGCTACGGTAAGCTCGCTGCCGGGGTACTTGCAGTTCATGAGAGCCTCAACGTCGGCGGGGTTATCCTTAATTACGACCTTGCAGATATCCTTAACGAAAGCGACGAACAGCTCGCTCTTTGCGCAGAAATCGGTCTCGCAGTTGACTTCGACAACTGCGCCGACGCCGCACTCGGGGCAAACGGCGGCATATGCCATGCCCTCTGCCGCGATGCGTCCTGCCTTCTTAGCGGCCTTTGCCAGACCCTTTTCGCGGAGCCACTCAACTGCCTTATCCATATCGCCGTCGCACTCGGTCAGAGCCTTCTTGCAGTCCATCATGCCGACGTTCGTCATCTCACGGAGAGCCTTAACGTCCTGTGCGGTAAATGCCATTATTTTTTCCTCCTGTAATTCAATTTGAAAAAGGGGGCAGATTCGCCCCCTGTTAATTTTTGTTAAGCATGGGAGAGCCGAACCGCTACCGCCTGACACGGACGATTTTCGGTGCCTGTTCCCTTTTTATCGTCAGGTGCTTTCAGTTTTGAAGCAGAGATTTTTTGTTCTCGCAAAGTGTAAAGCCGCAGGGAATACTTCCCGTATTGTCAAGGCTTTCCACGAAGCGAGGGCGGAAAAGATCGCTTCAAAACCGGTAGGGGTTCGGCTATCCTGTGCTCGTTATTCCTCTTCGACCTTCTCGGCCTCAGCCTCTGCCATGGTCTCCTCGACCTCGGCGTCGGCGCCCTGACGGCCTTCCTGAACGGCGTTTGCCATGGTGGAAGCGATCAGGCGGATGGCGCGGATAGCGTCATCGTTTGCGGGAATGACGTAATCGACCTCGTCGGGGTCGCAGTTAGTATCAACGATAGCGACGATGGGGATGTGCAGCTTGCGAGCCTCTGCGATGGCGTTGTGCTCCTTGCGGGGGTCGACGACGAAAATCGCGCCGGGGAGCTTCTTCATTTCCTTAACGCCGCCGAGATACTTCTCGAGCTTGTCCATCTCGCCCATGAGCTTGATGACTTCCTTCTTGGGCAGCATATCGAAGGTGCCGTCCTCCTGCATCTTCTTGAGCTGAGCAAGGCGGTCGATACGGGTGCGCATGGTCTTGAAGTTTGTGAGCATGCCGCCGAGCCAACGTGCGTTGACGTAGTACATGCCTACGCGGGCAGCCTCTTCCTTGACTGCCTCGGCAGCCTGCTTCTTGGTGCCGACGAAAAGGATGCTCTGGCCGTTTGCGGCGAGATCGCGCACGAAGGAGTAAGCCTCCTCGAGCTTCTTGACGGTCTTCTGCAGGTCGATGATGTAGATGCCGTTACGCTCCATATAGATGTATTCGGCCATCTTGGGGTTCCAGCGGCGGGTCTGGTGTCCGAAATGGACGCCGGCTTCCAGCAGCTGCTTCATAGATACTACTGACATTGTTTTTTCCTCCTGATTTTGTTTTTTCCTCCGGGAGTATCATCCCCTTTTCCCAGCCGCGGCCACGCCGCAGCCACATGGAAAAAAGTCCGCTCCCGTGCGAAATGCCTTGATATAATACCAGATTTGTTCTGGAATTTCAATAGTTTTTTACCATTTTGTTAAAATATTTTTCGTTTTTCCCTGTGGCGGCGGGGCTGATCGGCCTCAAGCTCCACAAGTATGATATCGCCGCCGATCTTGGCTATGCATTTCCACGGCAGGATGTAGTCGTCCTCCCTGCCCAGCAGCCCGAAAAGCTTGGCTCTGCCCGGCGTTATGAGGGATATAAGCCTGCCCTCGCACTCGTCAAACTCCGCGTCGCAGACGTAGCCCAAGCGCCTGCCGGAATGTATATCAATAACTTCCTTATACCGAAGCTCGGAAAAATAACTTATCATATCATCACCTGATGTATGGTATGACACTGAGGTTTGTACATATTCCGTGTGCGGAATTTTTTCAAATTTTGTATTTTACTATGCAAAATCAATATTTCCCCACATTTTGTGCGATGATCGTCATATTTGCTATAAAAATAGCGATTTTCCGCTTTTTTGGCTACTTTTCGCTTGCTTATCGACCTTATCCACTGCAAAAATTCTGAAAATTTCTGATCGGAAATGGTGATAAATCGGTAATCTGTGAAATTTTATGAATATATTGCCAAATATCTGTTGTAATTTTTGCCGTTTTGGTTTATTCTTGAAGTATAACGGTGACTTGGAGAGTTTATTATGTTATCTGTAGACAGAGAAAACAGCATAAAGCAAATACTTTACAAGCAAAACAGCGTTACCGTGTCGGAGCTGAGCTGCATGTTCGGCGTCAGCGGCGAGACAATACGCCGGGATCTGCAAAGGATCAGCGCCGAGGATCCGATGATCGTCCGCGTTCACGGCGGCGCCTACCGCGCAACTCCCGACGGCGAAGCTCCGTACAATTTCCGCCAGAGCTCGATGATCGATGAGAAAAAGCGTATCGCCGCAAGGTGCTTTCAGGAGATCGAGGAGGGTGACTTCCTGTTTCTCGACAGCAGCACTACAACGCTTTATCTTTCAAAGCTGATCGCCACCTCGGGTCTTGAGCTTACTGTCATGACAAACAGCTTAGGCATTCTCAACGAGCTGTGCGCGAGCGACAGCGTTCGGATAATCGCGCTTGGCGGCCGGTACACCGACAGGTCGCATTCCTTCGTCGGCCATAGCACTTTGGCCGAGCTGTCCGGCCTGTTCGCGGGCAAGGCGTTCGTTAGCTGCTCCGGTCTGGACATGACCTTCGGCCTGACCCACAGTGACGAGGAGGAGGCCGCGATAAGAAGCGCCATGCTCCGCAACTCGAAGGAGCGCTATGTGCTCATCGACTCGAAGAAATTCGGCCGCTGCAAGACCCACGGCATAATGTCCATGGACGATGTCAACGCCGTTTTCACCGACGCCGCGCCCGATGAACACTGGCTGAGCTTTTTCAAAGAGCACGAAGCAAGGCTTATCGTCTGTAAATAGCTCTTTGAGCCTTTCCGGCAAAAATCCCCATCTGCGCTGTGCGCAGACGGGGACTTTTATTTATTTTCCGGGTATTTCCGCAATCAGCCGCCCCTGCACGAGGAAGCGCTGATACCGGTCGGCGCGATAGCAGGTGGAAAGCGTCAGCACGCGATCGTCGTCAAAATCCGGCATGCCGCTGTCCAAAAACTGCGCCTGCATACTGCGGGTCTCAGCCGCCTTGGCAAAGAAGCTCTCAAACTGCTCGCGGTCTGAAAAGTCATACGTTGCAAGCAGATGCTCGCTCGTGTGCGGGTAGGCGGCGAATATCTCATACACAAGCATCCGATCCGGCAGGTGGACATAGATGCTGCGGTGCTCGCTGAACACCGTCGCATCGGAAAAATCGTTAAGCTGGGCAAACATACGGCCTGATTTGAGGTTATGGCCGTAAAGGACGGTCATCTTGTCGGAAAAATCCGTTGTGTTATAGTCCTCGCTGTAAATGCTGCCGCCGCTGAAATATGCGCCGTCCTCGCTGTGCATCCTGTAAAAATCATCATCGCCCTCACGGTGCAGCACAGCATAGCTGATGTCCGTGCCGGGAATTTCGATCCACGCATAAATGTCCGGGTTTATCTCATGCAGCTCGTCGAAGTCCACGGGAATTTTCACGCGCTTTGTTTCTACGGTGACCTTCGTGCCGGCCTCCGGCCCGATACCGCGAATAGTATCTCCGAACGCCTGTCCACTCAAACCGTGCCCCATAGCGCGTTGCGAAAAGTCCTATATCGCAGAGCGTGCGCAGGCCGAAGCCGCTGTAATGAAAATGCTTGAGCGCATGGCACACGAGCAGCAGAAAATGATCCTGCGGCGCAAACGTGCGCACGGGAACATCTTCAACCGTCTCAAACCCGCAGCGGCTCGCGGCTTCCCGAAAATAAGCGTTCATCCGCCGTTCGGCGGCATAATCGTCCGAAAAAAGCCGCATATGCAGCTCAACGACAAGACCGCTTTCCGCGTCGCTCCACTTTGACTCCGTATCATTGCTGTCACCGCAGACAAGCCCTCTCGCCGACAGCACGGCCTCGCACCGCTCCCGGTGCTCCGGCAGGACAAACAGGTCCTCATCCGCCGATGCGCGGTGATCCGGGTGCGGATAAAGGCTGCGGCAAATGAGCCCCTTCAGCAGCGCGTAGGGTACGGTCGGTGCCTTAGCTCCCCGGCAAAATGCGCCAAGGCACGCAATCAGTTGTTGTTCCGCTGCTGTCATGGCGCCCCTCCTTGCCGGTCAAATCATAAAAGTCGCATGTCAAATCACAAAAAACGCATACTACCCGATTCTGAGTTATTTTATCACATTCTGGATTTTTATCAATACTATAATTATATGTAACCTTCCATTTTTTGCGTAACACCGATTAAAAAAGAGCGCGAGTGCAATAACGATTACTTTCAAGCTCACCGGTCGAGATACCGAAATAACGATTACATAAAGCTTAAAAACGGATAAAAAGCATTTTTAATGCTCAATGCTCAGTGACCCACTTTATAATATAGTCGGCGAATCTGCGCGTCGCGGGGCTTGCCTTGCTCGTTTCGGGTATGGCAAGGCCGATGGTTCGCTTTGACGGCGGCACAAGCTCGCGTATCACGACATCATCGTGCCTGCCCTTGAGCAGCAGCTCCGGCATGATGGATATGCCCAAGCCCTGCTCCACCATGGCGATTATCGCGTAGTCGTCCTTGGTCGAGAAGCGGATGTTCGGCTTTATCCCCGCCGCCGACAGCGCCTTGTTCGCGTCGTGGTTTGAAGTCTCGAGCAGAGTTATAAATGCCTCCGTCTCGCACTCGACGAGCGGAAACTTCGGATACGACGCGAACTTGTGATCGCGCGGCAGAATGGCAAGCAGCCTGTCCTCCATCAGCGGCACGCACTCACAGCCGAGATCCGCCGGTACGTTCACAAAGCCCAAATCAACACTGCCCTCTATTATCCACTGCTCAACGTCGTGATAGTCGCCGTTGAGCAGTTTTATATCCACATTTGGATAATCGCTCTGAAACTCCTTGATGACGCTCGGCAGCCAGTGTACAGCGACGGAGGTAAACGCGCCGATGCGCACGGTGCCGAAATCAAGGCCGCGTATCGCGGAGACGGTCTGCTTGAGCTGCTCTTCGTAGTTGAGCATTCCGCGTACCGGCGGCATGATTCTCTCGCCCTCGCTCGTCAGACGCACCCCCGCGCGGGAGCGTTTTAATATCGCGAAGCCGAATTCGCTCTCAAGATTGCTTATCGCGTGGCTTACAGCCGACTGCGTGCAGCCGAGCGCCTCTGCTGCCTTCGTCAGGCTGCCAAGCTCCACCACCTTGGCCAATGCCTCGTATTTTGATATCATGGCTCTGCCTCTCTTTTGTAGATACATGAAAATAATTCATATTAACATGAATTATATTAGGGATAATAATAGTATAGCGATTTTTTTGAAAAAATCAAGGTTTTTCCCGGTTTTTGCCCTTGCAACCGCAAATTTGCGCCGCTATAATTCAAACATCGCAAAAAATAGAGAGTTGAGGAAAGAAATTATGACATCAGGTATTATGGTATGTATACTGGTCGCTATCGGCGTGTACCTCGTGGGTATGCTCGTTATCGGCCTTATTTATTCCAAGGATCAGTCCAACGCCGGCGACTTCTATCTCGGCGGCAGAAAGCTCGGTCCTATCGTTACGGCGCTGTCCACAGAGGCGTCCGATATGAGCGCGTGGCTGCTCATGGGCGTTCCGGGGCTTGCGTTCTTCTGCGGCATCGCGGAGGCGAGCTGGACGGCTATCGGCCTTATCATCGGCACATATCTTAACTGGCTGTTCGTGGCAAAGCGTCTGCGCCGCTACTCGGTTAAGGTCAACGCCATCACAGTTCCCGATTTCATCGCCCGCCGTTTCCGTGACAACACCAAGATCATCGAGACCTTCGGCGCCGTGATGATAATCGTCTTCTTCGTTGTCTACACCGCCTCCGGCTTCGTCGCCTGCGGCAAGCTCTTCAGCGGTCTGTTCGGCTTCGACTACACCGCAGCGATGCTCATCTCCGCGATCGTTATCGTGGCCTACACCTCCCTCGGCGGCTTCATGGCGGCCTCCGTCACGAGCCTTATCCAGAGCATCGTCATGACTGTCACTCTGATCGTTGTCGTCATATTCGGCATCAACGTCGCCGGCGGCTGGGATCAGGTTATCGCAAACGCCTCCGAGATCCCCGGATATCTGGATATGTTCTCAAGAACCTCCATCGAGAGCACAGAGGCTGCGGCCTACGCGCCGCTTGATATCGCCTCCACCATCGCGTGGGCGCTCGGCTACTTCGGCATGCCTCACATCCTGACCCACTTCATGGCGATAAACGATGAAAACAAGCTCAAGACCTCCCGCCGCGTCGGCACGGTCTGGGTCGTTATCTCCCTCGCCGTCGCGGTCGTCATCGGCATCGTCGGCTACGGCATGGCAAAGGCCGGAGCTATCGAGATGTTCGCAAGCTCCTCCGCTGCCGAGAACCTCATCCCCTCCGTCGCGCAGATAATCGCCTCTCACGGCGCCTTCTTCGCAATCATCGCGGGCATCCTGCTGGCGGGCATCCTCGCCGCCACGATGTCCACCGCCGACGCGCAGCTTCTGGCCGCCGCCTCCGGCGTTACGCACAACATCGTCACCGACGTTCTGGGCATCAAGCTCTCCGACAAGAAGAGCATGCTCATCGCCCGCATAGCGGTCATCTGCATCGCCGTCCTTGGCGTGCTGTTTGCCCTCGATCCGGAAAGCTCCATCTTCTCAATCGTATCCTTCGCGTGGGCGGGCTTCGGCGCAACCTTCGGGCCGATCATGCTCTTCGGCCTGTTCTGGAAGCGCTGCAATAAGTGGGGCGCCATCGCCGGTATGTTCTCGGGCGCGGCAATGGTGTTCATCTGGAAGTACGCGATCGCTCCCATGGGCGGCGTACTCGCGATCTACGAGCTGCTCCCGGCGTTTGTGATCTCCTGCATCTTCATCGTCGTCGTGTCGCTGCTCACCAAGGCTCCCGAGGCGGAAATAGTCGCAGAGTTCGAGTCCGTCGGCTGATTTTAATTCGCATTTACGCTTCAAATAATCTTTACTGCCAGTGCCCGACCATAGGCACTGGCAGTAGTCTTTTTTGCACTCGCGTTTTTTCATTTCGTTGCTACATTCATAAATCATCGTTTTTGCGTCAGCCCGACCGGGCGGCGGCTGCCGCAGAGCGATTCGGCGCCGACCGGCGCCAAGTGATTCGCGTTAAGGCTTAAAATAATCTTTTTTACCATAACACGACCGATGAGATTGGCAATAATCGTTTTTGCACTCGCGCGTTCAATCAGTGCATATAAAAATTTCGGAGGCAATCATTTGGTTGCCTCCGTTGTTTGTTTATTGCCATTGTTTATATTCGGGCTGACGCAGTAACGACTACTGCCAATCTCAACGCGAATCGCCCCAGCGGCAGCTGTTTGCAAAAATAAAAATTTGTGCTATAATTAATTATTTGATAGAACATTATTAATTGGAGGTAATATCCTTGACTAAGATAGACATTTTTTCCGGCTTCCTCGGCGCGGGCAAAACCACGCTTATACGCAAGCTTATCGCAGAGGGCTATAAAAACGAAAAGCTCGTCCTCATTGAGAACGAGTTCGGCGAGATCGCCATCGACGGCGGTTTCCTCAAGGACGCCGGCGTGCAGATAACCGAGATGAACTCCGGCTGCATCTGCTGCACCCTCGTAGGCGATTTCACCGAGGCGCTCAAGAAGGTCATCGCAGAATACGCGCCCGACCGCATCATCATCGAGCCGTCCGGCGTGGGCAAGCTCTCCGACGTTGCAAAGGCCGTCGCCGGTGTCGAGGGCTGCGAGATCGGCGCGAAGGTCACCGTCGTTGACGCGGGCAAGTGCCGCATGTACATCCGCAACTTCGGCGAGTTCTTCAACGATCAGGTGCAGCACGCCGACGTCATCGTGCTCAGCCGCACCGATACCGCATCCGACGGCAAGGTAGTCGCCGCAAGCGCGATGCTCAGCCAGCTAAACCCCAACGCGACCATTATAACCACCCCCTGGGCAGAGCTTGGCGGCGAGCAGATAGTCGCCGTTATGGACCGTGTCGATTCCCTGTCGACCACCATGCAGGAGATGGAGCACCACCACGAGCACGAGCATCATCATGAGCATGACGAGCACTGCGGCTGCGGCCATGACCACGACCATGAGCATGAGCATCACCATGACCACGACCACGAGCACGGCGAGCACTGCGGCTGCGGCCACGACCACCACCACGCCGACGAGGTATTCACCTCATGGGGCGTTGAGACTCCGAAAAAGTTCTCCGAGGACGAGCTTCGCGACATTCTGTCAAAGCTGGGTGATGAGGAGAAGTACGGCATCATTCTCCGCGCCAAGGGCTTTGTCGATGCAACCGACGGTCAGTGGATATACTTCGACTACGTCCCCGGCGAGAGCGATATTCGCCGCGGCGGAGCCGCCGTCACAGGCAGACTGTGCGTCATCGGCTCAAAAATAAACGAGCAGGCTATTAAGGAGCTGTTTAATATTGAGTGAAGTTAGAGACATTCCCGTATTTCTGTTCACAGGCTTTCTTGAGAGCGGAAAAACAAAATTTATTCAGGAGACGCTCGAGGACAAGCGCTTTAACAGCGGCGAGCGCACCCTGCTTATAGTCTGCGAGGAGGGCGAGGAGGAATACGCCCCCGACCAGTTCTCCGCGCCGAACGTGTTCATCCAGGTCGTCGAGGAGCAGAAAGAGCTTACCCGCACAAACCTTCGCAAGTGGCTGGACGAGAACCGCTGCGAGCGGGTAGTTATCGAGTATAACGGCATGTGGATGCTCGATGATCTGTACCAGGCTCTGCCGGAGTTCTGGATGGTCTATCAGGAGTTTTTCTTCGCGGACGCAAGGACTATCGTCAGCTACAACGCGAATATGCGAAACCTTGTCTACGATAAGCTCAAAAGCGCGGAGCTTGTCGTGTTCAACCGCTATAACGACAGCATCGACCAGATGAGCCTGCACAAGCTCGTGCGCGGCGCGTCCCGGCGCAGCGACATCGCCTATGAATACGCCGACGGCACAGTGCGCTACGACGAGATCGAGGATCCCCTGCCGTTTGATATCAACGCGCCCGTTATCGAGATAGGCGACGACGATTTCGCCATCTGGTACCGCGACCTGTCCGAGGAGACGAAGAAGTACGAGAACAAGATCGTGCGCTTCAAGTGCCGCTACCTCAAGCGCAAGAAGGTTCCCGAGGGCAGCTTCATCGTCGGCCGCCACGTCATGGCATGCTGCGCCGACGATATCCAGTTTGCAGGGCTTATCTGCAAGTGGGAGCACTCGGACGACATCGTGGGCGATTCTTGGCACATTCTGACCGCCCGCGTCAACCATAAGTTCAGCCGCGCTTACGGCGGTAAGGGGCCGGTGCTGACCTTCGTCTCCGACGAGGACTGCGATGTTCCGGAAAACCCCGTCGCCAGCTTCTATTGATATCATAAATGAAAAAGCCGCCGTATGGCAAAAACCATACGACGGCTAAAGTTCTATTTCTATTTACTGCTGTTGACTGTACTCAGGCGGGTTTTCCGCCGTTTCGCCGTCAAAGCCGCCCGTTCCGACATAGGCGGCGGCGAGGCCGCAGAACATCACAAACGCCACGACGAGCGCCGTGAGCACCTTTTTCGAGCGCAGCGGATTTTTCCGCTTAGGTTTCGGCTCCGCCTCGGGTTCAGGCTCTGCCTCCGGCGAGGCAAGCTTTGCCCTGTGGACCCGCTCGCCCGCGTTGTCCATGCGCTGCTCGACCCGCGCCTGGCGCGCTATGAGCCGTTTGCCGGTCAGCGCGTCGCGGTTGAAGGGCTCTTCCGTCAGTATCTCATCGAACAGGGCATCGGCTTCCGCAATAGCGCCTGTCGACAACAGGTGATACGCCTTGTCCATCTTCATATTGTCGTGACGATGTCCGAGAGAATTGTCCAGCAGCTCTTCCAATATGGTCTTGTCCTCCATGGCCGAGACCCCCTTCCCGAAAAGTGTTATATATTTTAGCACTATATGTATTTACGGTCAATCAATTATTCGTAAACAATCTTGAAAATATTTGCTCCATGTATTAAAATGTTACAATAGGAGAAAAAATGAAGAAGCTTATTATTTTCGATCTTGACGGCACCCTGCTCTACACCCTTGAGGATCTTTGCGCTTCGACAAATTTCGCCCTCAAAAGCGCGGGGCTGCCTGAGCGCAGTCTCGACGAGGTGCGGCGCTTTGTCGGCAACGGCATAAGAAAACTCATAGAGCGCGCCGTTCCGGCGGGGACGGATGCCGAGCTTACAGACAGCGTCTTTGCCGCGTTCAAGACGCATTACACGGCAAACTGCGAAAATAAGACCGCGCCATATCCGGGCATACCGGAGCTTTTGCGCAGCCTCAAAGAGCGCGGCGCGACGCTCGGCGTCGTGTCGAACAAGGCGGACAAGCCCGCGAAGAAGCTCATCGCGCACTACTTCCCCGGCGCTTTCGACAGCGTTGTCGGCGAGCGCGAGGGAGTGCGCAAAAAGCCCGCGCCCGACTCCGTTTTTGAGACGGCGCGTTCTCTCGGCTGCGAGATGGCCGACACGGTGTACATCGGCGATTCCGACGTGGATTTCCGCACCGCCGAAAACGCGGGATGTAAGTGCGTTCTTGTGTCGTGGGGCTTTCGTGAAAGGCGGCTTTTGGACACTTTCGGCGCTCCCGTCGCCGACAGCGCGCAGCAGCTTCTCAAAACACTTGAGAATATCTGACAGTTATTTTTTGCCTGCACAAATTAGATTGTACCCGTAGGGGCGAGCATTGTGTCAATAGGAAGAAGGTATACAGGAGTGCAAGATGATTGTATACAACTTACAGT
>OLNX01003055.1_pt1 | contig 11694 bp, 9 predicted proteins | sample 1672611 | NCBI WGS metagenome assembly OLNX01 (sample SAMEA3136705, study PRJEB25190) | human gut metagenome
CCGGAAAACAGCAGCCCCCCGGCTGCACGGCGCAGGATGTCTGCTGTTTTCCGGTCTGCTTCTGCCGATCATGTAAAAAATTTTCACAGGACAGCCCGTTCCAACGCTCTGCAACCGGCTGTCCTGCAAATTATAAGAAGAAGGTTCTGCTAAATTGAAAGATTTGTTCATTTTGTTCCGCACTGCAAATCAGACCTATTCTGTCCTGCGGCGCTCTGTCTTTTCCCTGATGCACCGCGCCGAAGCTGCACTTTTCTCCATTCTCATCCTCTGCAAGCTTGCCACGAACCTGTTGTTCGTTTCCCTGATGCAGCAGGTCTGGTCCCTGACGCTGCGGTTCGCTCCCATGCACTATTTGAGCAACAGCAATGCTTCGGATATTTTTACCTCCCCTGCCATTATCGGCTGCATCGTTCTCATCGCCGTTCTGACGGCCTTCTGGTCGCTGTTTGAATGTTCCGTCCTGCTGCATGGACTGGACCTTGCCCGCAAGGGCGAGAGCATCCGCCTGCCTGCACTGCTGTGCACCTCCCTGCTGGACGCCTGTCATGCCTTTCTACCGCAGAACTGGCTCATTCTGGTCTACAGCGCTACGCTGATTCCTTTCACCAATTTTTTCCTTGCCGTGAATTATATCACTCAGCTTGCAGTGCCGGAATATATCATGGGCGTCATTCATGCCAACAGCCGGTATCACCTGCTTTATCTGGCCCTCTGCGCCGCACTTCTGGTTCTCCTGATCAGCTGGGTCCTGGTGCTGCCGCTGTTCCTTCTGGAGCACAAAAGCCTGTGGCAATCGGTTCGTGAAAGCGTCGGCTATGTCCGCACGCGCATTCTCCGCACATTTCTTCTGCTGCTGCGGTGGAATGTTTCGGCCCTGCTGCGTTCTCTGCTACTGACTGCCGCCATCGCGCTGCCGCTGTACGGCATTATCATCGGCATCGGGATGCAGAGCACGCAGGCCATGTTTGCACTGTCCCGTGCTGCGCTGGCCATTGAGCTTCCCTTCTTCCAGTTTTTCATCGACTGCACCATCACCCTTGCACAGTGCACCGTTATTGCCGCGCTCTATGACCGCCTGCGGGGCAGCTTATCGTTTGAAGCGGAGGCAGACCCGGACCGCAGACCCTGCCGCTCCAATGGCAGGCCGCTTCTGACCGCCGCCATTGCCGGTGCCACTTTACTCACCTTCGTGCTTGCCGCCTGCTACTTTGTTCTGCCGGAGGACGATGTGCTGCGTTCCATGCTGGGCGGCACTGTGCCGATCGTTACGGCACACCGCGGCTATTCCGCCGCCGCACCGGAAAACACCCTGCCCGCCTTCCAGCTTGCCATTGACCACGGCTGTGAGCGCGCTGAGCTGGACGTTCAGATGACAAAGGACGGTATTGTGATGGTGACGCACGACGCCAACCTGCGCCGCTGTGCCGGCCGGAACGAAAACATTTATGACCTGACCTATGATGAAGTGCGGAGACTGGACGCCGGGCGCTGGTTCGGCCAGAAGTACACCGGCACCCGGATCCCCACGCTGGAAGAAGTTCTGGACCAGTGCAAAGGCAGGATCCAGCTGAACATCGAGATAAAGCCCAATGCGGCCACACCTGATCTGGAGGCAGAGACCATCCGGATCATCTATGAAAAAGGCTTTGAGCATGACTGCGTGATCACCTCGCAAAGCTACGACACCCTTTGCAAGGTCAAGGAGCTTGCCCCGGAGATCCAGACCGGCTATATCCTTGCTTTGGGCGTGGGCAGCTATTATGACCTGCCCGCCGCAGACTTTTTCAGCGTGGAGTCCACCTTCATCACCCCCGGCATGGTCCAGCAAATCCACCTGCGCGGCAAAACCATCTCTGCATGGACGGTCAACCGTCAGGAAGACGCCAGCGATCTGCTGAGCCTTGGCGTAGACGACATTATCACGGACAAACCCGAAATGGTCCAGCAGCTGATGAATGCCGATGCCGATTTGGACAACGATCTGCTCTTTATCCGTGACACGATCCGCGGCCTGATCGGATGGTTCGACGCTGGGGACGAGCCCACGCCGGAGGAAGAGGTGATCGAGGAAGCGATCGAAGACCCCGAAGAGCTGCTGGATGCGGCATGATCCGTCAAAGAAAAACAGAATGCAGCTTTTCTGCAGTTATGTTATACTTGATGCAGTGAATCACAGATCCTCCGGATGGTGAGAAGGAGCAAAAACGATGCGGAAAACAGACTTGAACGCGATCTATATTTCGGAGCGGGTGCAGGAGACCCTGCGCCCTGTTTCAGTCAGCGCACTGACGGCGGTGGTGGCTCCTATGGGCTACGGCAAGACCACGGCGGTCAACTGGTTTTTGAACCAGCGCAGGCAGACAGAAGCGGCCGTCATCCTGCGGGTGAATATCTATTCCGACAATCGCTTCATCTTCTGGAAAAGTGTTCAGAACGCCTTTGCGGCAGCAGGGCTGACAGCACTGGCGGGCTGCGAATACCCCGAAGATGCCAGCAGCGCCGCCCAGTTGATGGATGACCTGTGCGCTGTGCTGGCAGGAGACACGCCCTGCTACCTGTTTCTGGATGATTTCCACCTGTTAAAGGATGAAAAAGCGGCAAAGTTCCTGTGCGGGCTGGCAAACCGCCTGCCGGTGAACATCCACCTTATCGTGGCAAGCCGGAACAACTTCCTGCCCAAGGAAGAGATCCTCCGGCTGGGGCATCGCCTGCACCGTATTGGCAGGGAGCAGCTGCGGCTCAACCATACCGAGCTTGCCCACTACGCCCACCGCTGCGACATGGATCTGACCGAGGCACAGGTGGAAAGCCTTCTGCGCTCCTGTGAGGGGTGGTTTTCTGCCATATACCTGAATCTGCACTCCTTAGCCGAGCGGGGCATCCTGCTGAGCGAGGATGCCGATATCTACTCCATGTTCACGGCGGCGATGCTGGAAAACCTGCCGTCCCAAAAGCGGGAGTTTCTTGCCATAATGGGGCTTGCGGATGAGTTCACGGTGGAAATGGCACGGGTCGTGGCCGAAATGCCGGACGCAGAGGAGATCCTGCTGACCCTGACCGAGCAGAACGCCTTTGTGACCCGCCTGCCGGACGGAAAGACCTTCCGGTTCCATCACATGCTCAAGGAGTGTGCCATGCGGCTGTTTGCCCGGCTGGCTCCGGAAAAGCAGGATGCCTGCCGGGAACGGTACGGGGCGTGGTATGAGGCAAAGCAGCAGTATCTCCATGCCCTGACCGCCTACGAGGCGTGCAAGGACTACGATGCAGCGCTGCAGGTCATCGAACGGGATGCCGGGATCCTGCTGTCCTCCCTTGACCCGGCAGAGCTGCTGGAACGGCTGGGGCGCTGCCCGGTGGAAACGCTCAAGCGGCACCCGTTTGCCATTCTGGTGCTGATGCGCCGGATGTTCACCTGGCGGCAGATCCCGAAGATGCTGGAACTGAAAGCGCTGCTGCTGACGGCCATCAGGGAGCATCCGGAACTGTCCGAAGAAGAGCGCGGCAATCTGCTGGGGGAATGCGATCTCATTCTGAGCTTTCTTTGCTACAACGACATCAGCGCCATGAGCCGCCTGCACCGCAGCGCCAGCGCGCAGATGTCCCGCCCCGCCATCAGCATCCAGTCGAGCGGCGGCTGGACCTTCGGCTCACCGTCCGTTCTGATGATGTTCCACCGTGCACCGGGAGCGATGGAAAGCGAGCTTGCGGAGATGGACGAGTGCATGCCCCATTATTACAAGGTCACGAATCACCACGGGCAGGGTGCAGAGACCATCATGCGCGCCGAGGCGCTGTTCTGTCAGGGGCGCTTCACGGATGCCCACATTGAACTGGAGCGGGCCTATGCACAGGTGAAGGACAACGGACAGATCAACATGGCGCTGTGCTGCGATTTTTTGTCGCGGCGGCTCTCGCTGCATACCGATGTGGAGCAGCGCTATACCTTTGAGGAGCGATACGCAGCGCTGCTGCGCTATCACGACGCCTCGTGGATCAACCTCTGGAGCGCCACCAGCGCCTACTACCATGCCCTGCGAGGTGAAACGGACAAAATTCCGGAGATCTTCTCCCTGCACCGTCTCTCTGACATCAATATGCTCGCGCCGGGCAAGCCCATGATGGAGATGATCGAAAATCAGGTGTATCTTGCTCAGGGCGCTAATGCCAAGGTCATCGGGCACAGCGCACAGCTGCTGGCGGTGTGCGAGGCCATGCATTACGCACTGGTAGCCCTGCACGTCCGCATCCAGACAGCGGCAGCCTATGAACACCTGGGAAAGAGGGAGGAAGCCCGCGCATGGCTGGGGAAGGCCCTCTCTGGCGCCGCGCCGGACGGCCTTGTGATGCCGTTCGTGGAAAATTATGCGCATTTGAAGCCCCTGCTGGCACAGGAACGGAAAACTGACCTGATTGCAAAGATCACCGAGCTTGGCGAAGGGGCAGGGGCGCGAAACGCGGCAAGCGCCCGTCCGGCGGTCTTTGACGCACTGACGCCGCGGGAATTTGAGATCGTGGAGCTGATGGCGCAGCGCCTCAGCAACCGCGAGATTGCGGAACAGCTCTATCTCTCCGAGGGGAGCGTCAAGCAGTACGCGAACCAGATCTATTCAAAACTCCATATTGACGGCGATACCCGAACCAAACGAAAGCAGCTTGCCGAACTGCTTGGGCAAAAGCCCTAGCCTTTAGTTAATGGTTATCCCATACGATCCACCGTACAATATTTGTACGGTGGATTTTTATTTTTGCGGAAAGGAGGGCACGCACTTGAACCGAAGGTATCTTACAGCCGTCACGCCGCTGCCCAACCATGTTTTGCAGGTGGATTTTGTGTCCGGCAGCCGGCTTTTGCTGGACATGAAGCCGTATCTGGACAAGATCCGGTTTCGCCCGCTGGCAGATGCGAGGGTATGGAACAGCGCTGTGACCAACGGCATTTTTGTCCGCTTCGGCGATGTGGAGTTGAGCCACGATGAGATATTGTCCATGGCGGAACAGGAGCATTGACTCCGTTTATCTGAAAAAGGAGAATAAAATGATGAAACACTTAAATAAATACCTGTCTCTTGCTTTGGCGCTGGTGCTGTGCCTGAGTCTTGCCGCCTGCGGCGAGAGCAACGAAGACTATGGTGATGACGGCAGCGACTACAATTTATATGGCGTTCCAGATTCCTTTGAGGGGCTGGTAAAAGACTCCGAGCAGATGTCGAACCTCTACCTCTACGGCGGCGCGTGGAAGGGTGAGGACGGCGGCACGCTGATCTCCGACACCAACGACGATGGCGACGAGGTGCGCTTTGCGCTGTACGACGCCGGCGAAGAGCTGACTGCCAGCGGCTTCATCCAGTTCGTGCCGGACTATGACTACGATTATTTCTACAATGAGCACGATGGCGTGGCCTACCGCAGCTGGTTCGACGAGGTTGGCGCCCTGCATGTGGCCGAGCTTGGCGCTTTTACGCAGATGACCGGCGACGCGCCGGGCGAGAATACCGGCGACATCGATTTTGAGATGATGGCGGGCACCTGGTATCTGGACGCCGAGGCGGATGCGCCCAGCATCCTTGTGTTTGACGAAAACGGCGGCTGGGAGCTGCTGGAGCGTCCCGGCGGCGACGGCGACCCCACCACGGTGGACAGCGGCACCGTCGAGTTGGCCCCTGATGGCTCCGAGGAGATGTATCTCGCCGTTTCCTCCCAGTTCAACGATGTGGGTTATGAATTTACCATCCTCGACCATGACACGCTGCGTTGGGGCAGTGAGTTCGAGTTTTATCAAAAAATGGCATAGCGGCTGCGGGAAGGAGAGAGATGAAAAAGCAACTTGTCCTATTCTTGGCACTGGCATTGTGCCTGGGCTTGACCGCCTGCGGCGACACCGAATCTGACGATACGCAAAGCGGCTATGAGACCGTCATGGATATGGAATTTCTCGACGGGATGTGGAGCATCGACGGCACCGCGAAGTTATACTTTGACAGTACGGAGGGCTTTTACGCCTACCGCACTCGCTGGGGACTCGGCGGGCGCGGAGAATTCGAGCTGTCCGAGGCGAGCGGTCGGCCGATGATTTTCTTCAACGGCTTTCTCTACAATTTTCTTCTGCGCGATGACGGCGTACTGCTGCCAAACCAGAACGGCGAGGGCAGCGGACTCACCATCCATCGAAACACCTTCCTCCGCGACGACGAGGCGGAGATCGTCGAATGGGACATAAGCAACTGGGACGGCATGTGGCAAAATGCCCTGGGCGAGACCATCGTTATCAACTCGTCCCTCATGCAGTACATCGCCTGCTCGCCGGACTATTCCATGAGTGGCACCATGGACGACGAGGGCGAGGGCATGGGCCTCTATCTTTACGACAACGGGACGCGCGCCTATCTCTGCCCCGGTGACGACGGCAACAGCTTTACCCTCTCCGCCGATCGCTTCGGCCGCTACGGGGACGATCAGCATTTTGACGGTGTCTTTTACCGCGATGCCGACTTCTACGCCTACACGGATATGGAAAGCGCGGAGTTTTATGAAGACGAATACTCCACCTTCTATATCTGGTACTACGACGACGTGAACCGTTACCTTTTGGGCAACGATTACACCATCGGCGAAGACGGCCTTGCCTACCACGACGAAGACGGCCTCATCTATCCCGCAGGCTGGATTCCCGAAGAACCATATGATCCCGCTGTTGACTGGGGCGCAAACTGGATGGATAGTTGGGACATCTGAAGCCCCGCGGAAGAAGGAGGAAAATGAAATGAAACAACGAAGACCCTTTTTGACGTTCACCTTAGCGCTGCTGTTTTGTCTGAGCCTTGCCGCCTGCGGTGCGAAGCAGTATCCCATGGAGATCACCGTTGTAAACCGTACCACATACCCCATTGCGGATATACGCATCAGCCTCACTTCGGAGGAGGACTGGGGGGAGAACCGCCTGGAGACCACACTGGCGGAGGGCGAGAGTACCGAGATCGACCTGGGGGAATACACGGAAGGGCAGCTGAACGAGGGCTTCAGCCTTCAGTTTTACGGTGAGGACGGTGAGCCGGTCAACCCTGACTATGATCCCAGCTCTCCCATGTTTTTTGACAACGGCGACTTTCTTATTTTCGCGCCGCCGGATCTCAGCGTTGCCCTTTTCCTGGACACCGCTTATGACAAGGAGGTCTATGACCAGAAAATCGTGGAGTCCTATGCTGCGGACGGCGACGGCCGGGGTGATGTGATTTCACGGGACGACATCCCGGTTCTGATGGGTGGCGCGCTGCCCTTTACCAATATGCAGAACCTGCTCTCCGAGAACCATGACGACGGCACCTACCGCTATGAGGATATCACCGAGGACGGGCAGCTCCTTGTGGTCAATACGGCGGAGCAAAGCTGCTTTGTTCCGGATGTACAGGAGCTGGACGATTATCTGACAGCCTGTGCCCTGTCTTTAAGTGATGCGGGTACCTATGAGCTGTTGTCCGCCGAAGAACATGAGGAATACAGCAAAAATTTAAGCTATCCGGTTTACATCGTAACCTATACCGCCGGCGAGAACGAAGACACCCGGGAATGGACCGTATTTGTCATGGACACCGACATTTGTACCTATCTTTACGGATTCTGCGCGCCCCCCGATGCTGCGGCGGATATGGGTGAGACCTATCAAAATATTTTTTCGCAGTTGTATTTGAGCGATGAAGAATGAGGAGAAATATCACATGAAGAGAAAAAAGCCATATCTTCTGGCGGGACTGGTATTGCTGCTTTTCCTGCTGTGTACAGCCTGCGGCAATGCGGAGGGACAAATCGCCCCGCAGGATGATCCCAATGAGGGGCTGGGAGGCGGCTTCAATGAAGATACCGTCAACGATTTCAGCAGCTATGAGGGCATCTGGCTGGGCGAGGCGAACAACGAATACGATTACATCGAGTTTGACGCAGACGGCAACTGGCAGCTGTATCTTACTGGTGATGTGGTAGACGACGGCTACCTCCGCTATGAGCCGGAGTGGGAGGCCATCTATGCCTACAGCAGCTCGGACGATTCCGGCAGCCGCATCGCCATGGAGGACGGCCAGCTCTACAGCGCCGCTTACGGCTACTTTAACCCCGGCGAAGGGATGGAGTACCTTTGGTATGAAGACGGCGGCCATCTCACCGAGGACGACGAGCCCGATCCCTCGGAGGACGAGGTGCCCGACTGGAACGGCCGTTTAGACGGAGACCCAGACTCCTATTGGAGCTGGGATTCCGACCTCTGCCAGCGAAATGTCTCGGAATTCAAGGGCATTTGGTACTATGACGGCGATCTCTCGGCTGAGACCTATATCGTCATCGACGGTAATGGAAACTGGAGCTATTACCAGCGCGCTCCCGGCGCTGAGCCTGCGGAAATGGACTGCGGAGTTTTCACCTACTCCATGGATGAGGTAAGCACCTATTATGCGGACTCCACCATGTATGACGGCGTTTCTTACCGGGTCTTTGAGGTTGACGAGGACTCTCTGGTCTGGGGCGATGAGGGCGTTTACTACATGATGGAGTGATGGAAAGGAAGGAGAACCATGAAGAATCGATGGAAACATATTTTTATCCCTGTGCTGGCCATGGCGCTCTGCCTGAGCCTTGCCGCCTGCGGCAATTCTGACGATGTCGCGGGAGAGGACTGGCGCACCACCGGCGTGGTAGTCGGCAGCGGCACTATCACCCACGACGGCGAGAGCGTAGACGTGCTGGTGACCGCAGACCCCAACAGCGCGGCCTTCTACCGGGATCAGGAGGAGCAGGTGCTGTTTGACAGCGTGGCTTTTCCCGAGACTATCGAGGACATCAGCAGCAGCGCCTTCCAAATCTCCTTCGACGATCAGAACGGGGACGAGGAGAGCGACGTACTGGTGGAGATCGGCCATGAGGACATGAGCAATACCACCATGCTCTGGCTGTGGGCCCCCCAGGAGCGCTATGTCTATCAGCCGGATTACTCCAGCTTCCATGTGCCCGGGGTGGCCGGGCCGGAGGAGCCGATTGCCCCCTATGTGGGGCTTTGGGAATATCAGGGGGAGAACCTCTGGCTGCGCATCCACGAGGACGCCACCTGGGAATTCGTCAATGATCAGGACGACGTCATCGAGTACGGCACACTGTGGGTGGACGAAAACGGCGTGACGCTCCACTTTGACGGCAGCGGCGACACCCTGCAGCTGGACTGCACCGTCAGCGGCGACCTTATCGACAGCGTGAACGGCGGCACGCTCCTTCCTGTGGAGGGCATCCAGTCCAGCGAACCCTACTTTACAAGAAACGGCCTTGAGATCAACGCCGCCGTGGAGAGAGGGACCTTCCTGCTGGAGGACGGGGTGTGCAGCTATTCGGGACTTGGCGATGGCTACAACACCGGCGACTGCTATTGGGAGATCACGAAGAACGGCGACTATACCCATGACGGCATCCGCGAGCTGCACTTCGACGCCATCTGTTACATTCCGGAGGACTCCATTCCGTATTTTTCCGAGAAGTACATCACCAATACCGACAGCGAGCTGTACGACTTCTACACCGGCATGTGGCTCACCACCGCAACGGCTTACGGCAACAGCCAGCGGGGCGACAACTACTATCTCCACACCGTCAGCTGGCAGGGAAACAGCTATCTCATTGAATTCGCCTACTCCACCAACTGGCAGTACAACGTGGGGGACTGGGCGCAGGTCCTGACCAAGAGCTACGCCGTCTATCTCCCGGAGGACTATGATGGGCTGGTCTTTGCCGCCGAGGCGCAGCCGGACAACTATAAAGACAGTGCCAAACGCATGCAGCTGGACAGCATTTCCCCCGAAGCCTCCCTCATGGACATCGACACGGTGGACCCCTACCGCAGCCTGTATTTCAGCCTTTGCTACTAAGAAGGGACAGCTATGCGAAAGAAGCGCAATGATTTTGACGCGGTGGGCGTTGAGCGGATGACGGACGCCGAGCTGTCAAAGAAACTGGGAGGCTATCAGAGAACGGAGAGCATCAGCATATCGCTGGGCGTTTTACTGGTGATCGCCGGGTGTATTTCAATGTTTATACAGCATGACCCCATTTTGGTCTGCGCTTTGGCGTTCCCCGGCGTGGCACTGTTCCTGTTGGTGGCAAAGCCCGCCCAAACGAAGAAAAAAGCCCTGATGCAGCAGCAGCTGGGCGGCTTCTTCCGCACGGAGCTGACAAAAGCCTTCGGTCCGAAGCCGGAGCCGGCCACGCTGCCCATCGACCGGGCGTACCTGAAGGCGGCGAAGCTGTCGGCGGTCGACTTTACAGAGTGTACCGTGACGGACTTCCACGAGGGCGAGCACAAGGGGCTGCGGTTCTCCGCCGCCAACGTGGAGCTGCGCCGCACGGTGGAAGAAAAGTCCGGCCCCGACAACGACAACTGGATGACCCGAACCGAAACGCTGTTCCGCGGCATCGTGGTCCGCTGTAAGGACATCTGCTCCCTCACGCTGGACATTGCCCTGAACGATATGTTCCAGGAGCGGAAGAAGGACGACATCACCGACCCTGCCGCCTTCCGGAGGCACTTTGCCGCTCACACGGCGGATGGCCGGGAGGCGGACGATCAGGTCACACCGCAGCTGCGTGACCTGGTACAGAAGCTGGAGGTATCTTCCAGAACTTCCAAGCTGTGCGGTCTTATTCTCCGTGACGGCGATCTGACGCTGGCCCTGAACACCCGGTATGTGTTTGCGGGCGTTCCGGAGGAGCTGGATCTGCGGGACATCGACGGTATCCGCAAGTGGTTTACTGCCTCGCTGACCGGTATGGGCAATCTGCTGGATCTGATAACGGAAAGCCCCGTCCTGACCGGCGGGACGGAATAAGGAGAAGAATATGGCAGAACAGAAAACGAACATGACAGATGAACAGTTGGCGCAGGAGCTGCGCAAAAGCAAGGGCGGCAAGCTGGGCGGCAAGATTCTCTCGCTGCTGGGCGGGGTGATCGCTGTGGCAGGTATGATCCTGGGCGGCAACCTTGTGCTGGTTGTCATCGGCGGCGTGGTTCTCGGCCTGGGGCAGATGGTGCAGGGCAAGTCCAAGGAGCAGGCAGGCCGGCAGACCTTCGACTCCATTGCTCCGGACATCGTGGGCACTGCCTTTGAAAACGTACAGATGAACCCCGTTCCTCCCCTTTTGGACGCAAACGACACCAATATTCCCCTGCCCAGACACACCCATTGCAGCGGCAGTGGGTATGTCCGGGGAACCTATCAGGGGCTGACCACGGAATTATGTACCATCAAGCTGACGGAGGTGGACGAGTTCCAGCGGGAGGAAACCGGCCTGTGGGAGAAAAATGAGCAGGAGGTTTATACGGGTCAGTGGATGCTGTGCCAGCTGAACCGGGAATTCCCCACATGGCTGACCATCTGGCCGAGAGAAGGGCTGGATAAGCTGTTCAGCGCCAAAACCATCAAAACAGGAAATGAGGCATTTGACAAGCGCTTCCATCTGAGCAGTGACGATGCACAGGCAGCCCTTCGGATCCTGACCCCCGGCCGGATGGAGCGTATCCTGGCACTGGCGGATTCCTCCTTCGGTAAATTTGCCGTGAATCTCGATCGTGACGGCAGGCTGTATATCGCTGTCCACAGCGGACGCGGTTTTTTTGATATCGGCAAGGCTCGGGAAAATCAGGCGCAGCTGCGCCTGCGCTTTGCC
>OLNX01003065.1_pt1 | contig 11677 bp, 8 predicted proteins | sample 1672611 | NCBI WGS metagenome assembly OLNX01 (sample SAMEA3136705, study PRJEB25190) | human gut metagenome
GAAAACTTCATACATGCCTAAATAGCCTGTATTCAGCTTTCCGGTTTAGTGCACCTTGCGGTGTGAACTATCCTTTAACTGTCTTTGATTATAAATTTAATGACCACTATTGTCAATAGTGTCGCACCATTTCATTGTCATTTCGTATATAATGCACACAATCATCCGTGTCTTTTTGTCTATTTTCACGGTCAGATGTCGTGAAAGACCTGGTAAATATCAATCTTTACCGCATTCGAATCCGATATGCCGATAAATTCTCCGCCGTAGTAATAGCCCTTTTCCTGCTCTTCCACATGTACGATTTCCAGCACAGCGTCAATCATCTCCCGGCTGAACAAGCTGATCCTTGTGTCATAATAACTGCCGACCTCGAGGCTCTTGCGGGACAAAAATCCGATCCCGCCGCGTGAGATATTCAGGATATCCGCATTCACAACGCCGTCGTCGGCAGTGCCGTCCGCATTTACGGTGAACACATACTGCTCGTTGTTGTTGCCGGTCAGGATGGACTCGGTCGGCACGGAAATCGTGCTTGCGCGGCGGTCGGTATAGAAGGTGACGGTAGCAAACGCGCCGATCGGCGGCTTGGTGCCGGACGGCAGAGAAACCGAAACGTCATACAGATTGGTCTGTGCATTGGCAGCCGCCGGCAGCGTGCTGACCGTACCGTTCATCGACTCCTTGGAGACAGCGGAAACCGTGACGCCTGCGGTATCGCCGACCTTGATGCCGGTGAATACGTCCTCAGCGACAGAAACCTGCACCTCAACCGCACCGTTCTCGGCAATGACCACGCTCGGCTGCGCCGAGGATGCCATGCCGCCGCGGTCTACGTTTACAGCCGTAACCGTACCCGAGCACGGAGCGGTTACCGTGCCAAGGCTTGCCTGCTTGTTGATCTGGTCCATAGACGCCTGAATCTGCGCCAGAGACGCGGATTGCTGGGCCTCAGCCTGCGCGACACCTGCCTGCGCCTGCGTCAGTGCCTGCTTAGCCTTGGTCAGATCCTGCTCGGCAGCCGCACCGGCTTCGAGCAGTGCTTCCGTGTTGCTGACCGCCAGTTCCGCCTGCTCCACACCGACCTTTGCCGATTCAATCGCACGGTCGGTCGCGGTCTTTGTGGCGCTGTAGGATTGCTGCAGCGAGCTCATCGTCGAGGTAACCGTCGAGGTATCCACCGTAAACAGGGTCTGACCCTTGGATACGGTGTCGCCTTCGCTGACGTTCAGCGTCTGCACCTGACCCGCCAGCAGCGGGAACACCTGCACCTCATTGACGGCGGCAATCTTGCCATTCAGCGTGTACTCCGAGCTCATCGCACCCGAGGTAACATCGGTTACCTCAACCGCAGTGCTGTTTGAGCTTTCCTCCTCGGTTTCCTCTTCCTTGCCGCAGCCTGCACACAGTACCATCGCACCGGCCAGCAGCGCCGCAAGGATTCGTTTGCTATTGCTCATCGGGGTCCTCCAATTCATTATACATATCTGCTATATTCGCAAAAACGGTCAGCTTATCAAGTTGTTGCCGTAATTACACCGCGTTTTGCCCACTGATAGGTGTTGTAGGCGGTCAGCAGATCAATACGCGCTGCAACCTCGGTCTCCTGTGCGGTGGTGAAGGTGTCAAGCGCATCCGTGTACGCCATCTTGGAGATCATGCCGCGCGTGTACTGCACCTGGCTTACCGTAAACGTCTTTTTCGCCTGTGCGAGATCGGCATCCGCCGCAGCAAGTGCGGTCTGCTTCTCCTGCAGGTCGGTATACAGCTTGCGGAAGGAAGCAGTCGTGCTCTCCTTCTGTGCGTCGCGGTCGATCTTGGCTGCCTGATAAGCATACAGCGTATTGGTCTTGTTGTTCTCGTAATCGTCGGACGCGGTCTGCATTGCGTACTCCTTGGAGTAGATCGCATAGCTGTTCTTGAGCGCCTCGGCAAGGTCCTTGTCATAATCAATGGAGGTGATCTGCTCGGCGGTTACGACCGGAAGATCGCTCGTTTTGATCTGTGTACTGGTGGTATAGCCGCACTGGATAGCGAGCGTGTTGGTCAGCGCCTCTACCTGCGTGGTCAGCGATGCCTTGCTGGCAACGGCGCTCTCACGCTGTGCCTGCAGGCTCTTGAGCGTATTTACACCGGTCATGCCCAGCTTTACCTGCTTCTGCACAGTCGCAATGTTGCGGTCAAGCTGCTGAATGCTGCGGTTTGTCTGGTTGAGCGTATACTTCATGCCGCGCAGAGAAATGTAGGTGTTTTCCGCACTCAGGCAGATCTCATCGGCTGCATTCTGCATCTGACGGCGGGTGTGATCAACCGTTTTCTCCTGATCTTCCTCTGCGTCGTCCTCGTCGTCGTCGAGGTTCCTGTACGAAGCCTCAGCGGCTGCCAGATTGCGCTGCAGGATGGAAATCTGGCTCTCAAGCGTCTTGCGCAGACCGGCGTTCGCCTCGGCGGTTCCCAGTTCCTTCAGCTTTTTCTGCAGTTCCTTGATCTGCTTCTGGTAGGACGAAATCTGCTCGGAAAGCTGGAAATAGCTTTCGATGTACTGGTCACTTACATCGGTCTTTTCCGCGCTGAGCACGGTGTTGTTGTTCGCCTTGATGGTGACGTTGTTCTGGCGGACGGTCTCCTCCAGCTTGTCAAACGTCAGCTTGACCGGCGCCGTCGGCTGGGTCTGGGTGGTGCCGGTGGTGTTCGTCGCGGTCTTGGTATCGGCGGCAAACGCCGGTACGACCATGCCGCACAGCAGAGCGGCAGAAAGACCGGCTGCAATAGTTCGTTTCATATTGTTTTCTCCCTTCTGGTGAGGCACTACCGCATTATGCGGCTGCGGTGGTGATAAGTACGCCTTCCTTGGCCCATTCGTACTGGTTATATGCGGTATACAGCGACAGATACGCGCTTTCCACATTCAGCTTTGCGGTCGTTACGGCATCCTGCGCCTGCTGATACGCCAGCTTGGAGATGATGCCCTTCCTGTACTTCACGGTCGCGGTTTTCAGGTCAAGCTCCGCCTGTGACTGTGCGGTTCGCTTGGCTGCCAGAGTCGTCCGGCAGTCCTTGACGGTCTTGTAGGTGCTGTCGAATGCAGCCACTACCGACTCCTTGGCCGCCGCCAGTGCGTCCTCAGCGGACTTGACCGCCTCGGCGGTACCGCTGATGTTCTTGTCATACGAGTTGTACGCGCTGCGCACAGCGTCCTGCTTCTGCCAGATGAGGAAGCTGTTCTTCTGCGCCTGCTCCAAATCCTTATTATAGGACATCTTATCCAGATTGCCCTCGTACAGCGTCTCAAAGTCGGCCGGCATCACGATGGTGTTCGCATCCAGACCGCACATCAGTGCAACGCTCGAACCGAGGTTTTCGCGGGTGGTCTCCAGTGTGTCGATAGACTGCGCCAGCTTGTCGCGCTGATTCTGCACCGTGTCAAGCTGCAGCTGCCCAATCATGCCGAGTTTTCTCTGAGTTTTCAGCACAGCCAGATTGCGGTCCAGCTGTGTGAGCGTTACCTGCAGGTTTTCCTTGGTGCAGCCCAGATTTTTAATGGTAATCAGCATGGTCTGTGCACCGAGCGCCAGCTGACCGGAGACGTTTTTCGCCTGCTTGCGCAGCGTGTACGCCGCGTCATCCAGCTGGGACAGCATGGCCATTGCCTGCTGCATGCCGCTGACGGCGTTCTGGTTCAGGCTGGTCTGGTAATCCTTTAATACCTGCAGCTGTGCCGCGTAGGTTTTGTACAGATCAGGCTGCTGTGTCTTGTTGATTTTCTTCATCGCATCTTCCATGCTAGTGATAAGATCGGTGTAAATCTGACTTTCGCTCTGACCTGCCGAGCCTGTCGAGCCACTCGATGCATACGAGCTGCTGTCCAGCGAAGCTGCCGTTTTATTCAGCATTTTCACCGTGTTATTGTCACTCTCCACCGTACGCTTGACGCCCAGCAGACCCATTTTCTTGACGGTATAGGCCGCCGGTTTGCTCTGCGCGGTGCTCGTCCCGGTCTGCGGCGCTGCCGGTTGTCCGGTGCTTACCGCGCCTGCAGGCCATACAAATCCGGCGCACAGCACCAGAGACAGCAGTGTGCGCTTCCAGTTTGCTTTCATATAGGCTCCTTTCTCACAACAATTCCCTTGTGATAATACTGGTGTGAATGTATTCGATGCTCTGCCGCGGCGACTCTCCGGTACGCAGTGTATGCGCCAGCACTTCGATCGCGCGCGTCGTCTGCGCCGAAAAATCCTGATCAACAATGAAATCCAGCCGTCCGTCCTCCAAATACTGGCGCGCATGCGGCGTCAGATCGTGACAGACAACGTGAATGCGCCGATTGGGCTTTGCGCGCTCGAGCGCGTCCATACAGCCGCGCACGGACTCGTTTGCCATATAAATACCGCGCAGACGCGGGTTCTGCCGCACCTGCTGCAGTACGCCGTCGTAGGTCAGCTCGTACTGCTCGACACTCTCGATGACGTTGACGTTTACGTTATCATCAAAAATCTCGTGCAGGCGGTCAAGGAAGCCGCGCACACGCAGTCCGTGCGCCGTGAATTCACGGTTGCCGGTAACGACGAGCACATCCTGTCCCTCAACGTACGGTGCAAGCAGTCCGGCGGCAATCCGGCCGGATTTGACCATGTTCTGTCCGATATGATACAGGCGGCGGCTCTGCCGCACATCCGAGTCGCAGGTAACGACCGGAATGCCGATTGCGACCAGCCGGTCGATCTCCTCACTCATCGCTACCGTGTCCGGCGCGGTGACAATGAGACCGTCAATGCCGCGCTCCTCCATGCGTCCGATGGCCTCGAAATACGCACGGTGCGAGCGGTTTTTCAGCTCCTCCACCAGCACATTTACATCATTTAATCCGCGGTTGTGTACAGCCACGCGAATGCCCTCGCGCATCCGGCGGATGAAAAACGCATCCCAGCTCGGCAGGATTACGCCGATGCGGAACGCGCCGTGTCCCGCACGGGCGGCCTGCCGCTGCGACGGCGTTTTGTAGCCGTATTCGCTGATTATTTTCTGCACGCGCTCCCGCACTTCCGGCGCTACATTCGGTCGGCCGTTTACAACTCGGTCCACTGTTCCACGCGATACGCCGCACTGCTCTGCGATCCACTGTGCAGTTACCTTCATAAGATATTCTCCTTTTCAGGCATCCATGTATCCTCTTTTATCCCTAAAAGACACATTTTTGCCACAATACGTTCATATTTTATCATAGTGCAGTAAAGCGCACAAGCGTTTCACCGCATTTTAGACACCAACGTGCAATGTGTTGCATTTTCCTGTGCATTTTCTATTTTAGCACAATGCACGGATATTTTGCACGATTTTTTTGCGCTCCGCTTTGCTATTTTTCACCAAACAGAAGCCCCAAAATTGGGCGGTGCGCTGAAAAATACGCTGCACCCTTGAAGCACACCCGCAAGTGGTTTATAATAGAATCACCTTATATAAAAGGAGAGAATTCCAATGGGCATTTTGAAAATTGGCGTTGTAGGCTGCGGCCGAATCGGCAAGCTGCACATCAACAACCTGATCAACTCCGTACCGGGCGTTCAGGTAGTAGCTGCTGCTGACCCGATGCTCGATAAGTCCGGCGCACGCGAGTGGCTGGCAGAGCGCAAGATCACCAACGTTTCCACCGACTTTATGGACGTTATCAACAATCCTGAGGTAGACGTAGTATTCGTTTGCTCCTCCACTGACACCCACTGCGATGTTTCCATGGCAGCAGTTCAGGCTGGCAAGCACGTATTCTGCGAGAAGCCGATCGACTATGATATCGACAAGATCAAGAAGCTGCTCGCACTCGTTGAGGAGAAGGGCGTTAAGTTCCAGGTAGGCTTCAACCGCCGCTTCGACCACAACCACAAGGCAGTTGCAGACGCAGTTAAGGACGGCACGATCGGCGATCCGCATATCGTTATCGTTTCCTCCCGTGACCCGGAGCCGCCCCCGGCTTCCTACGTTGCAGTTTCCGGCGGTATCTTCTACGATATGATGATCCACGACTTCGATATGGTTCGCTACGTAACCGGTTCCGAGGCTGTTGAGATCTCCGCTGTTGGTTCCTGCCTCGTTAACCCGAACCTGCAGGAAGAGTCCGGCATTCCGGACGTTGACACCGCTGTTGTTACCATGAAGATGGCTAACGGCTGCATCGCTGTCATCAACAACTCCCGTCAGGCAGTTTACGGCTACGACCAGCGCGTAGAGGCGTTCGGTTCTAAGGGCATGGCTTCCGATGCCAACGACCTGCTGAACACCACCACCGTACTGACCAAGGACGGCGCTCACTCCGAGAAGCCGCTGTGGTTCTTCCTCGAGCGTTACAACCAGGCATTCATCAACCAGGTTATCTCCTTCGTTGATGCAATCAACAACGATACAGAGACTGCTGTCGGCGCTATCGATGGCCTGCGTCCGGTTCTCATGGCTAAGGCTGCTACCGAGTCCTGCCGTAACGGCGGCGTGTTCGTCAAGGTCGGCGAATAACTCTTCTTAGCATTTCTTTCTTCTCTTTCCATATTTCAAATTAGAAAAGCAGCTCCAAATGCTTTTCATTCCCTCAAATACAACAGCAAGACAGTTTTTTAAGTGACCTCTAAAAGTCAGACAAAAATTGTTCAAGCGACCGAAAGGGCTTGCTGCCTGTGAATTACAGGCTGCAGGCCCTTTCGCTTTTCCTTTACTCTACACCTTCATCCTATATACAATTCGTTATATTTCATCTATATATAACAAAAGAGTGCTGTTCCCTCAACAGCACTCTTTCTCTTAATACTGATACTTTTTCCGTCCCTTGACGAGAAAAAACACCGAAACCATCACGCCGAGCGCCTCTGCTACCGGAACAGCCAGCCAGATGCCGGTTTCCTGCAAAATCAGCGGCAGGAGCAGCAGCATCGCCACGAGAAACACAAGCGTGCGCGAAAACGAGATGATCGCAGACACGAGACCATCCGAGAGCGCGGTAAACAGCGAGGACGCGAAAATACTCGTGCCCATGAGCAGGAAGCTGACCGCATAAATCGGAAAGCCGTGCATGGCAATCTCGTACACACTGCTGCCGCGCGGCGTAAACAGGGTCAGCGCCGGCTCGAGCGTCAGCCACGAGAGCACATATGTGCCGAGCGAGCACGCCAGCACGAACGTCATGCAGATGCGGAAGATATGCCTCAGCTGCGGGATATTTTTCTCGCCGAATTTGTAGCTGATAACCGGTGCAACGCCCATCGAGAAGCCGAAATACACCGCCGTAAACACGAACTGGAAGTACATTGCAATCGTGATGGCGGCTACACCGTCCTCGCCGCGGTAGCGCATGAACAGCGTATTGAACACGAACGTGGTGATGGCGTTCGCAATGTTGCTGACCATCTCAGATGAGCCGTTGCCGCACGCAGCGGCCAGTGTTGCGCCGTCAAATTTGAAGGGCACAAAGTACAAACTTCCGGTGCGGTTTTTGGTGAAATACACCAGACCAACGATGGACGGCACGCAGTAGCCGAGGCAGGTGGCAATCGCCGCACCGGCAACGCCCATGTTCATCGGGCCCATGAACAGCCAGTCAAGCACCACGTTTGTAATGCCGCCGCCCACCGAGGTCAGCAGACCCAAGCCCGGCTTGCCTGCGGTGACGAACAATGTCTGGAAGGCAGTCTGCAGAAACAGCATAGGTGCAAACACCAGCTGAATGCGTGTGTAAATACGGCAGTCTGCCCACTGCAGCTCACTCGTGCCAAGCAGACGCAGGATAGGGTTCAGAAACAGATTGCCAAACACGGCGAAAATCAAGCCGATGCCCAACGCAACCGCAATCAGCATGGTGAAGTTGCGGCGCGCCTCGTCTGTGCGTCCCTCTCCCTGCCGGCGGGCGATAATAGCGCTGCCGCCCGTGCCGAGCATAATGCCGGTAGCCATCTGCAGGCAGTTGAGCGGATACGACATATTGATTGCGGAAAGCGCGGTTGTGCCGGCAAACCGCGAAATAAACATACCGTCCACGATGGTGTACATCGAGAGCAGCATCATCATTGCAATGTTCGGCAGTGCGAATCGGAGCAGCGATGCGGCGTTGAATTTGCGCGCAAGTACGTTATTCTGCTCCATTGCGAATCTCCTTTTCAAAAGAATCGGTAAATTTTCGGGTCATTTCCACCATAGCGGCGAACTGCTCCGCACCCATGGCAGCGGCGGCGCGTTCCTCTGCGCGGTACAGACCGCCCAGCTTGTCCGCTGTGTAGCGCTTGCCGGATTCGGTCAGCCGCAGCGGCTTTTCCTTGCGGCCGGAGACGCTCACCTTTTCCAGATAACCGGCCTGCTCCAGCTCCTGCACCACCGTGTGAATTGTCTGCTTGGGCAGCAGATATATTTTCGATATCCAACCCTGTGTGCAGGTTTCAAACTGGTCGAGCAGATACAGCACGGCTACCGTGCTCGGTTTCATCCTATTCTGTTTGGCCCAGATGTCATACAGCTCATTCTGCCGGTAGATCTGCGCAAAAAAGTCGTTCATTTGTCTGCGAAAATCCATAATGCACCTCAATAGTCCTAAATCGTATCACGCTATTATAGTATGATTTAGGACTATTGTCAAGTAAAAGAAAAGCAGACCCGTAAAAGAGTCCGCTTCAAATTTACCCCATCAACATAGTCCAGAGTGCGCTGAACGGCATAACGAGTATCAGCGCGGGCATGAGATCGACCAGCGGCACGGATTTGATCTTAGAGACACGAAAACCGGCCGACATAGTCAGCACGCCGCCGCACGCGGACAAATCCGCGAACATTTCCGGTGTGAGCGCACCGGACAGCAGCCGTCCTGCGGTAAACACGCACAGGAGAATCACGCACTGCGGCAGCGGGATGGCGCAGATGGCCTTGCCGAGCGTGGACGCGAAGATCATCGCAGTGAAGAAGTCCAGCACGGACTTTGCAAACAGCAGATTCGGATCGCCCGCGATGCCCTCGGTCAGCGTGCTGTACCAGCCGAAACCCGAGCAGCAGAACAACGCGACCGCCGTGATGTAAAACTCCATATCAATATTATCCCCGCCGAGGTGCATGGTTTTGACCAGCCGATGAAAAAACCGGCTAGCCCAATCCTCAAGGTGCAGCAGGTGCCCGATGGTAAACCCCACCAGAATCGCCAGCACGACCGCTGTCATGCTGACCGCCTTGATAATGGAATTGATACCGATAGCGATCGAACACATGCCGAACAGCGTCGGCAGATGCTCTTTCAGGCTGTTCGGCAGGACGTGCCCCAGTGCGGAACCGATCACGCCGCCGGCCAGCACCGAGATACAGTTGACAATTACTCCGATTGGCATAGGATTTCCTTCTTTCTCTTTCCCCTTCTCCTCTGTTTTCTATTTTACCGTAGAAAAGCGTCTTTGGCAAGCAAAAGAAAACCGCACAGCCGAAGCTGTGCGGTTTAGGAAGGTTTTGCTTACTTTACGTTCTCGCAGAAGCGCATGAGCATTGCCGCTACCTCAGCGCGGGTAGCATTGCCCTTCGGGTCCAGCTTGCTGCCGGACTTGCCGGTAACAACGCCTGCGCCGCACGCCCACTGGATTGCAGGAATCGCGTAGGAGCTTATGCTCTGTGCATCGTCGTAGGAGAGAATGTTGGTGTCCTCACCCACAGAAACGTCGTACTTCTTGTACTGCGCGTAGCGGTACAGGATAGCCGCAAGCTGCTCGCGGGTAACCTTGTCATTCGGGCCGAACTTGCCGCTGCCGTAGCCGGAAACGATGCCGTTAGCATTCGCCCAGGCAACCGCATTTGCGTAGTACGCGCCAGAAGCCACATCCGTGAAGGAAGCCGCCGAGGTGCTCGGCTGGTTCTCCAGGCGGTACAGCACGGTAACGACCATGCCGCGGGTGGTGTTCGCCTTCGGGGAGAAGGTGTTGTCGGCGGTGCCGTTCATCATGCCCTTGCCGGTTACATAATCAACCGCGGAAGCGAACCAGTCGTTCGCGGAAACGTCGTTAAACTTGGTCTCGGACGGGGTTTCGGTGGCCTTAACATAGCTTACGCCAACCTTCACTGCGGAAGCAGGCATGGTGAAGGTGTAAACCGTGTCGCTCTTCTTAACGGTGGAGACCGTCTTGCCGGAGCCGTCGGTAACGGTCAGCTTGTCCAGCTTGTAGCCCTTGTCCGGGGACAGGGTAATGGTGATGGCCGCGCCCTTTTCCGCGGAGGACGGAGAAGCGTTTACGCCGCCGTTGTTGACCGCCGAGGTGGTTACCTTGTAGGTCGTCTTGCCGGAGGAGCTGCCGCCGGAGGAACTGCCGGAGGACGGCTTGGTGTAGGTGAACTCGTAGGTGTACGGACTGGATTCACCAGTTACCTTAACCGTGGTATTGCTGCCTGCAACGATATTCTTAGCTGCGTTAAACGTCTTGCCATTGGTATCAACCTTAAAGTTGATAGACTTTGCAACCGTTACCTTGGTGTCCGCTGCAACAGCCTGCTCCAACTTGATCGTCTTGCCGGACTTTACGCTGTCAACAGCCGCCTGCAGAGTCGGGTATACATTTTCACCGATAGACGCCGCCGGAACGGAAATAACGAACGGGCTGAAGCCGTTAGTGGTGAAAGTCAGCAAATGCTTGCCGCTCTGCTCAGTCACAGTGCCGGTGTAATACTCAACCGTACCGTTGGACTTGGTGTGCTGAATGCTCAGCTTGTCCACACCACTTGCAAAGCCATCCGGCAACTCCATAGTTACCACAGTTGCCTTGGTGATGTTCATCGGCGTATAGTCCTGAACGACCTGTGCATTACCATTGTCGCCCAGTTGAATGTCATCAGCCGTAGCAGCAGTAGAAGCTACAATACGGTACTGCGGAGTGATCTTCAGCGCCAGCGTTTTGTTTGCCGCATCATACGCGGTCGGCTCAACCTTCAAAGAGGACTGAACGTACAGCTTCTTGTCGCCGTCTCCCACATTAACGTCTTTGAGCAGTTCTTTAGCCTTATCTTCGTTAATTTTCTGTGCTTCATCAACAGTAGCCGCGCCGAGGGTCGGTACTGCAACAGACTCAGCAGCATCTTCAACTTTCGCCTTGTCGCTTTCGGAAATTTTATCGCTTACATTGACTTCCGGCTCGGCAACATCAGGCTTGACCTCAACAGAACCGGTGATGGTCTTTGCAACTACCTTGTAGTCATAACCGGATTTGTCACTGGTTGCTGCAACATAGCCGTCTGCAACAAAGTTTGTGCCTGCACCCTCAGCCTTGTTGTTGGCAGGGTTAAAGTGTGCAAAATAGCCACCCTTAATAGCAACCTTAGCAGTGCCATCTTTATAAGCAGAATCTATGCAGTTAATAACGAAGTCATAACCATAAGGGTCTGTAGCTGCTTCTGCATCAAAATAGCCATCATTGATGGTCAGTTCGCCTGTTTGTACCTGTACCGCAGTGCCACCACCGTAGTATTTACCGCCATCAATGGTCAGCTTTGCGCCTTCGTATACATTGATTGCATAGCCACCATTCTTACCTGTATCAATACCACCGGTTGTTGCTTTAAGTGTGGTATCTGCAGCAACATTCAGTGCAACAAAGTTTGTGTTGTTATTGCCCATGTTGTCCGGACTGTAAATGGTATGCTCATTAAAATCCAAAGTGATGGGCACTCTAATCATCAGACGTGCATC
>OLNX01003069.1_pt1 | contig 11660 bp, 9 predicted proteins | sample 1672611 | NCBI WGS metagenome assembly OLNX01 (sample SAMEA3136705, study PRJEB25190) | human gut metagenome
CCTCAAAGCCTTCCCACTGTTCAAAATTGATCATTGGAACCTCCTTGCTCCATTCCATGCGCGGGTTAGCGCATTCTAACTATTGAGCCTTTGAAAAACCGCACTGTATCGGCGGCTTTCTGGGGGCGAAACGGTCTTGAACTGCCGTCTGCGGCAGTTCTAACTACAAGGTGTAGACAAAAATGAAAACCTGCCCACAAAATCTTGCGTTACTATAATAACAAGAACCACTTTAAAAAGCAATAGAAAACAAGTGGGTTTTCTTCCAAAGCAAGGGGGATTCTTTGGGCAGAATGTAGAAAAAACGCTGAAACCCCGGCGGTGCACACCTTTTTCGGGAAAAATTGCAAATTGAGGGTTGACAAGACTAACCGCTTATGGTATTCTGTTCTCGCAGCGGCGGTTAGCTAATTCTAACCACGATGCACCAAAAAACGGAGCGTCTGCAAGCGCTCCGTCCCATTCCTCCATTCCATACTCTCTTTTTCTTGGCAGGATGCAGCATTCTGGTTTGCTCTGCATCCGCTGCGCGGCACACAGGGCTCTGGTACGGCACTGTGCGCAGATGAAAACAAAAACGGGACACTCAGCTTGACCACCTGAGTGCCCCGATTTTTGTTTTGTCCCGGTCGTTTGTCAGCCACACCCCGGGGAGCGGGCAATATTCTTTACACCACCGCATCCCGCAGCAGCTGGTAGATCGTCTCCGCGTTTCCATCGGGGGAGCGGAGGAAGACGAACTTTCCGTTTACCTGACAGACCCCGTCTGAATAGACGGTGAAAAGCAGGTTCTGTCTGGCATCGTCTGCAAAGCGCAGGGTGATGGAATGCGCTTCGTAGTCGTGGGAGTAGGAGCGGACATTCTGGTTGAACTTTTGGTAGCAGCTCGCGTTCTGCAGGATCTCGAAAAATGTCTGATAAGTATCATCGCCCGCAGAATAGGCACGGGTGGTGACCACAGAGGGGCTCAGGCTGACGGTATCCTCCACACTGACAGAGACGGAAGTGCTTTTATTGATGTCAGTTTTCAGGTCAACGCGGCGGTTGGAAACGAATAACAGCATGAACAACACGACCCAGAGGGCCATGATGGCATAAAAACGGAGACTTTTGTTTTCCATAAGGCGTTCTCCTTTGGCGGGCCGCACAGCTGGGCGGCCAGAGATCTTCAAAGAGTACGCTCTCATTATAGTGCCGGAACGCGCAGGATGTCAACTGTTCTCCAGATGCTTCTGCGCCGCAAAAGTGCCTGCGGCGCTGGCGGCGAACACAAAATAGTAGCTTGCGATGCGGAAGAGCATCAGGGTGCTCATGGCTTCGCCGCTTGTCATAAAGCTGCTGAACACCAGCAGAAAGGCTGTTTCAATGGAGCCCATGCCTGCCACATTGGGCAGGGCGTTGGAAAGGAAGAGCATCAGGCTGGTGAGCAGCTGTACCTGCCAGAAGTTCAGCCCGCAGGAAAGCCCCATGAAGCGGATGCAGAACCACGGCAGGGTGAACATCAGAAACAGCTTGAGGGTCTGCACGGCAAGGATGCGGGCACAGCGGCCCTTGTCGGCCAGCAGGAGGCGGCTCTCGGCGGCCAGAGTGTCCAGCTGCTCCAGCCACTTTTCCCGGCGGGTCTGCCACGGTTCTGTTTTGGGCAGAAAGCCCATGGCCCAGCGGGCCAGCCGCTGCACCAGCGGCGAGACACAGAGCAGCACCAGCGCCACGATGACCAGCGCCACCACGCAGTAGGCGGCGGGCAGATAATGCATCACGCCGGAGGTGTTGGCGGCGAGCCAACGGTGCTGCAGCAGGAGCATCACAGTGGCATAGAGCAGAACGGTGGTCTTGTGGAATACATATTGCAGGGTCATCAGGCCCACACCGGGGCCCAGCGACAGGCCGCAGTGGTAGAGATAGTAGGACTCCATGGGCACAGCCCCGGCACCCAGGCCGACCACGTTGCCAAAGATGCCCACAAAGGCGGCATCCAAGCCGTGCCGCAGGGTGAAGCCCGGCAGGCGGCAGCGGATGATGAGCCAGCAGACGATTCCCTCAAGCAGGGGGTATGTCAGGCCGATGGCCAGCACCAGCAGCACCTGCCAGAAGGAGAGCTGGGCCAGCGCGGTCGAGATCTCGGCCCAGTGGCTGCTGAAGATGAAAACCACAACGCAGGTCAGCGCCAGCAGCACCAGCAGAGAAAGGATCGCCTTTTTGCGGGAGGGCTGCTGGGGGGTGTTGGTCTGTTCCATGGGACAAGGCTCCTTTCACGATACTGCTTGCAGTATAACACAGCGGAACCTTGTTTTTGTGAACTGAAACAAAATTTTTCTCGTCACTTTGTGTGATATGATAAAAAAGAACCTCTCAGGCTCACTTCGTTTGCCAAGTTCGGGTTGCGGCTCTCAGCATCCACTTCGTGTTGGAAACAACACTTGTGTCTTGCTGGCCGCGGCCCCAACAGCAACGCCCTTTATCCGCCACTGGCGGCGGTTGTTGCTGTTGCCCCTATGAGGAAAAGTGGCATTGCGAAGCAATGACGGAGAGGTTTTGTGTTACTTTTTCGCTGTCAGATCTTCCACAGCAGCCCGGAGCGTCTGCTCAAAAGCCTCCTTGGAATAATACTGCTCGTACATTTTACGGCATTCAGTCCGCATGGAGGCCAGCTCTTCCGGGTGTTCAATGGCGTACTCCAGCAGGACAGCCAGCTGCTGCGGGTCGTCGTTGTGGTAAACGAAGCCGTTCCGCCCCTCGGAGATGAGCCCGGCAGTGCCGGTGTGCTCCGATACGATGGACGGCTTGCCGAAGATCAGACCCTCGGTGACAAAGGTGGGCATGGGATCATCGCGGGAAGCACAGACCAAACCGGTGCACTGCTCCATCAGGCTCTTGATTTCGTCACGGGTGAGCCGTTTGCAGTAGTACACGTTTTCCGGGTAGTCTGCGGTCAGGGCGCGGACGGAGTCCATCATCTCCTTGTCAGCGGCCTGGCCCACAAAGAGGAAGGAGGCCTTCTCCCGTACCTCGGGCGGCAGCAGGCGGATGGCCTTGCAGAAGATATCGTGGCCCTTGCGGCGCTCAAAGGAGCCCACCGTGGCAAACAGCGGGCGGCCGTGGTTGTAGCCCAGATCGGTGCGGACAAAGTTCTCTGCCGCGTAATCGGGCAGGCCGTAGATGAGCGGCCGGATCTCGAACTCGGGCCGCACGGCGCGCATGGCGTTGGCGGCGTGGCTGCCCACCGAGTAGACCCGGACATTCTCTCCCAGCTGGGTGGGGATCTGGTGGGCAATGTGGGGATAGCCTGCAAAGGCATCGTGGAGCCACCACAGCACCGGCACGGCGGTGCCGCTCAGGGCACGGACAGCCCGGGCCATGACCACCGTGTTGGCGATGACGAAGTCGGCACAGAGAGCCATGCCCCAGGCATCGGAGACATTGCGGCAGGACGACCGGGTGATGACCGAGGCCCCGGCATCCAGGAAGAGATGCAGGGAGCCGCCATCACTGGGGCCCAGCACAAGTACCTCATACCCCATGCTGCGCAGCACCGGCACGGCACTCACCAGCACGATGGGCGCACCGGTCATATCCAGCACATGACTCATAATAAAGGCACGTTTGCCGTGGGCCGAAAACGCATCCTCGGCGCAGATGCCGCGCTCGTAGTGGAGCAGGGCCTGCGGGATGAGAGTGGGCCTGGTGCAGAGCTGCGCGGCCAGCGCCAGCAGCTCAGGCACATTTTCAGGGTCATGGGCGGCGGCGCGGCAGCGCTCCAGCAGGGTGCGGCTGACCACGGCGCAGCGGTTCTGCGCCTGCAGCGGCTGGCTCTGATAGAGGGCAGTCGCCCCGCCAAAGCCGAACACAGCGTTGCAGACGGCGTAATCCGCACCATCCTGCAGGGCTTTGGCAAAGTACATCAGGGCGGTGGACATCAGCTCCACGTCCTCGGCGGCCAGAAGCACGCCGTCCACGCTTGCGGTCAGCTCCCCGCCCAGCCGGTCCACCAGCCGGAACTTGCGATGGAGCTGGTCGGTCAGGGTGGCTTTCAGGGCCGTGCTGCGGGCCGATGCGCGGACCAGCAGATAGGTGCTCTGGGTGTTGCTGTACTCCTGCAGGGCCAGCTGACGCTGCTGCAGGGGGGTGTAATTGTTATACATGGCTGTTCCTCCGTTCCGCTTCTCAGTTTCCACGGTGGAACAGGCGCATCAGGCTGCGGATGGGAGCAGTGAGCTTCCAGCTTTTACTGGAAAACACGCTTTCCAGCGAGGTCTCGTAGGCAGTGCTCCGGGCCTGCAGATCGGCGTTTTTCTGGTACAGCTGTGCGATCTCCTGCTGCAGGGCGGCCACCATCTGCTGCTGGGCCGCGGCATTCTGCTCCAGCTGCTGGATATGTTGCTTTTCGCTGTCCTTGCGCAGCTGGAGCTGCTGCACGCCCTGCAGCACGGCGCAGAACAAAGGCTCGTCCGTCAGGGTCTCCAGCGGGAAGTAGCCGTAGCTCACCACCAGCTTCATCCCGGCGGGGTAGTGGGTGGTGCCCTCCAGCCGGTAGTTGGGATCGTCGCCCAGGAACAGGGTGCTTCCACCGGAAAGGTTCAGGCCATTGGTGGGCACGCAGATGATGCGGTCGTCTGAAAAGATCAGGTTGGTGATGCAGCAGGGCAGCTCACCCGGGTCGAACCGCAGGGCCTGCACGGCTACCGGCAGCTCAAAGGTCGCGGTCACAGCACCGGTCAGCTCGTCGGTGGTGCAGTCGGGCGCGGTCAGGGTGTCCTTTTCCGAAAAGCCGAAGCCTGCATCATAATAGAGCAGCGGCTGCAGCAGAGTGGGCGAGTCAGTGTGCATCTCGCGCTGGGGGTGTGCCGCAAGGTAGGACTGCACTTTCTGTTCCAGGGAAAGGCAGCGCTCTGCCAGATGGGAAGCACCTTCGTCCGAAAGCTTGAGCTGCTGTTCCAGCTCGGCGATCTTTTCCTGCAGAGCCGCAGTGTTCTCAGGAGCTGCGTTGTTCATAACCGGATTCTCCTCATAATATTATTTCACTTCAGCAGAGGGGGCACCCTCTGCAAAAAATCAGTGTTTTGCCGCAAAATGACGCTCAGGCGCTTCGGCGCGGGCGCTGCGCCGGCGGGGCGCTTCCGCCGCCTTCTGCTCCCGGCGGGAGGTGAGCCAGAACTTCAGGTCCCGGCGGCGCACCAGCAGTTCGCAGATGAGCAGGGTGGAGCCCAGCGAAAGGGTGAACTGCAGCACCATGCCCAGCACCGGGTGAGCCGCAAACTTCTGGGGCATCAGGTACCAGGGAATGGCCGTGAGCTCCACAGTGTGGACGCAGAAGATGAACAGCGAACGGCGGCCAATGGCCTGAATGGCGTGGGTGACAACGTTCTCCACCCTGCGCTGGAACCAGATGACGATGGAAAGGATGCCCAGGCCCGTCACGGCATCCAGCAGGATGCTCACGGGGCCGAGGGTCCACTCAGCCATCGAGACGCAGTCGGTGCTCTTGGTAAGAAGCACCAGTGCGGCCACAGCCAGCGCCGCCGCAATCATCCCGCCGCGCAGACGGGGCGAGAGAGGCTGTTCAAAGAACTTATACTTCTTGGCAAGGTAACCCACATACAGAGCCGGAACGGTGACCATGCCCTGGCCGATGCAAAAAGGGGCCTCCCAGGTGATGCAGATGCCCCAGCCTAACAGCATGGTACCCAGCACCGCCCAGTTTATGTACCGCTCCGGGAAGATATTCAGGATGAGATCCAGCAGGATCCATGCGATCATCAGCGAGAGCAGATACCACATGGGGCCGCAGGAGAAGAACAGCTGGCCGAAATAGGTGGCCGTGTGGGGCAGGCCCAGTGCAAAGCCGCCCAGCACCTTGTAGGTCTCGTAGGTGGCGTTGTGCAGGCTGCCGAACAGGCTGTAATGGATGATAAAATGGAACACGGTGGTGGCAATGCCGGTATAGATGTAAGGCTTGAGCAGCGTTTTGAACTGCTGGTCGATGCACTTACCGATGGAGCGCTTGCGGAAGCCGTAGCCGCTGGCAATGTAAAAAGCCGCCATCAGGGATTCGCGGTAGGCGAACATGCAAAAGGTCAGCGGGTTGATGTGGCTGGCATCGCCCATGGGGTAAAGCTCACCGGTGTGGGCAAAGACGATGGTCAGCATGCCGACACCCTTGAGCAGATCGAACATGCCCAGCGAATTTGCGGCACGGCGTTTGGTTCCCTCCATAAAAAGGTCCTCCTCTGCGCCGCACCCCGCCCCGGGATGGCAGAATTGCCGGATTTTTGGCGCATCATGTTAAAAATTAGAGATATTTATAATAAGTATAATGCTTTTTGCCCTTGCTGTCAATCAAACGCAGGGAGAAAGCACGGTGGGCGGATACCGGGAAAAGTGTACCACACTCACGGCCTGCCCGCAACAAAAGGCAGGATTTACATCCGGGTGCACAGATTGACTGCAAGTTTAAGTTGCATATTTGTGCAATTAAATCTTGCATTTAAGCCCTCTATGCGGTATACTCTAGGCTAGAGTGCCCAGAAGATTCCATTTGGCGGAAACAAAAGGGAATAATTTAGCAAAAATAAACAGGGAGTGTAAAATAATGGCAAACAAGGCTTGTAACGAAGTTGTGACCGTGGCAAATATGCCGATGACCGTTTTTGATATGATCTCTGCGATGCAGAATAAGTATGCTGACCGTGTGGCGTTCCGCTATGTGGAGGGCAAGGACACGGTGGTGGAAAAGACCTACGCTCAGTATGTGCAGGATATCCGCAAAGCGACCGGCTACCTGCAGCAGGAACTGGGCGAGCCCAAGGGCAAGAAGATCGTTATCCTGAGCCGCACCAACTATGAGTATGGCGCGGTCGTTTTCGGCACCATGATGGCAGGCGCTGTCATCGTGACCCTGAACCAGGGCAAGACCTGGGCCGAGCTGGAGCATGAGCTGGGCATGGTGGAGCCGGATCTCATCTTCAATGATGGCATCGATTACGGCTACCGCGCCCAGCTGGAAGCGCTCTATGGCGCTCAGCTCCGCCCCATGGATGCCTGGACCGCTGCCCCTGAGGCTGAGATGGTCAACCGCATCGACCACGAGGGTCTGCTGATGCTGATGTTCACTTCCGGCACCACCGGCCGCAGCAAGGGTGTGATGCTGAGCGAGAAGAACTACTTCACCGCCTGCCAGATGTACATCGATGGCCTGAAGTCCGTCCTTGACTATGAGGAGCGGCTGGTACCCCAGTACCTCGACCAGACCTTCAGCCACTTTACGCTGGTGCCCATGTTCCATCTGGCCGGTTTCATCTGCTACTTTGTCTATGGCGTGCAGGGCTGGACCCTGAATCTCTGCTGTGATGCCCGCGACCTGCGCCGGGATATGAGCCTGATGCACAGTGATGCCATGTCTACCCCGCCGGTGCTGGTGGAGATGATCTGCAACGAGGTCAAGCGCGGCCATGCCGACCGCCTGAACGGTCTGTGGAACCTGAGCTGCAGCTCTGCCATCCTTGACCCCGCCATTCTGAGCGATCTGGTGAAGAATGGCTTCTACATCAATCAGTGCTACTCCATGACCGAGCTGGCCGGCTATGGCCTGCTGAACGTGACCCAGGAGGGCGACCACCTGCGTGCCCTGGGCAAGCCGGACGGCTTCTGTGAGGTCAAGGTGGACGAGACCGGCGAGATCTGCGTCCGCGGCGGCTGCGTGATGCTGGGCTACTATAAGGACCCCGAGGCCACTGCCGAGACCATCGACAAGGACGGCTGGCTCCACACCGGCGACCTGGCCCGCGTGGACGAGGAAGGCTACTACTATATGACCGGCCGCAAGAAGAACCTCATCATTCTGGACAGCGGCGAGAACGTCAGCCCCGAGGAGCTGGAAAAGCTGCTGGGCAAGTGCGATGCCATCAAAGAGTGCATCGTCAAGGAGATGGGCAAGAAGATCGGCACCGTGGTCTGCTGTGAGGATGACAAGCAGCAGCAGGTGAAGGCTTTTGTCACCGAGCTGAACCGCACCCTGCCCATGTACAAGCGCATCTCCGTGGTGGAATGCAGCGCCGAGCCCCTGCCCCGCAACGCGCTGGGCAAGCTGCTGCGCAGGTAAAACCAAACGGGAGAAAAAGGAGCAGACCATGGTAAACAATGTCTATGATCTTGTCACCCGGACAATGGAGCAGGAATTCCCCGGGCGGGTGGCCTTCCGCTGGGTAGAGGATGCCACCGGCACCGTGAAGGAAAAGACCTATGCCGAGTATGCACAGGACATCCGCCGCGCTGCTGCCTGGTTTGCCCGGAACATCCCGGAGGTGGAGGGCAAGCGGGTGGTCCTGCTGAGCCGGAACTGCTATGAGTACGGCGTGAATACCTTTGGCGCTGTGCTGGCCGGGGCTGTTCTGGTAACGATGAACCAGAAAAAGACCTGGGATGAGCTGAGCTGGGAGCTGGAGCTGGCAGAGCCTGCCCTCATCCTGAACGATGGGGTGGACTACGGCTGCCGTGACCAGCTGGAGGCTGCGTATGGGGAACGCCTGCGGCCGATGGATGTCTGGAAGGACACCGCGCCCGGCGGGCTGGAAAAGAAGATCGACCCCAATGCCCTGATGGTCATGCTGTTCACCTCCGGCACCACCGGCCGCAGCAAGGCCGTGATGCTGGCGGAGCGGAACTTCTTTACCGTGATGCAGATGCACGTTGCCATGGGCGACCACTTGCTGGACTTCAAGCACCGGCAGCTGCCCGAGGACAAAAACGATGTCCTGAGCAACTTTGCCATCCTGCCCCTGTTCCATCTGGGCACCTTTATCTGCCTGTTCTCCTGGCCCTTCAAGGGCTGGGCCCTGAACCTTTGCAGTGACCTGCGGAATTTCTACCGGGATCTGGGCCTGATGCACAGCGATTCCATTGCCGTGGCTCCGGTGCTGATGGAGAGCATCTACAAGGATGTCAAGCGCGGCCGCGCCGATAAGCTGAACGGCCTGTGGAACCCCTGCGGCAGCTCTGCCATGTTCGACAGCGAGATGCTGCTGGGTCTGGTGGAAAACGGCATGTACATCACCCAGTGCTACGGCATGACCGAGACCTGCGGCGATGGTCTGGTGAACTACGCCCAGGCAGAGCCCCATATCCGGGCGCTGGGTAAGCCGGACGGCCACTGCGAGTACAAGCTGGATGAGACCGGCGAGATCTGCATCCGGGGCGGCTGTGTGATGCTGGGCTACTATAAGGATCCCGAAGCCACCGCCGAGATCATCGACAAAGACGGCTGGCTCCACACCGGCGACCTGGCCCGTGAGGACGAGGACGGCTATTACTATATGGTGGGCCGGAAGAAGAACCTGATCATTCTGGGCACCGGCGAGAACGTCAGTCCCGAGGAGCTGGAAAGAAAGCTCAACGCCTGCCCTGAGGTGCAGGAGTGTGTGGTCAAGGAGATGGGCAAAAAGATCGGCGCGCTGATCTGCTGTGCCGAGGAAAAGCAGGCAGAGGTCCGGGCCTTTATCACTGGGTTGAACCGCACCCTGCCGCTGTACCAGCGGATCACGGCGGTGGAGTTCAGCACCGAGCCCCTGCCCCGCAACGCCATGGGCAAGCTGCTGCGCAGGTAAGCGCGGAAATTGTAAAAAAAGCGCAAAACCGGGCGGCCGGTGTGTTGCATTTCCTCCATAAAACAGGTATTATAAAACACAGGAATGCCCCGCCCGCTGGCTAAACCGGCCCGGCGCGTGGCATACTGAAACTGCGCCCTTGCAGGCGATAAAAAATCCCTCACGGAAAGGAAGATTTTTTGATGGAAAGAGCAGAAATCATGTCTCAGATCCTGGCAATTCTGGAGGATGTGGCAGAGATCTCGCCCGAGGATGTCAACGAAAACAGCGTGATGATGGATGATCTGGATCTGTCCTCTATGGAGATCCTGACCGTCGTGGCCGATCTGGAAGAGACCTTTGGTCTGCGCATCCCCGAAAAGGAGCTGCGCAACTTTGTGACCATCGGCGATCTGGCCGATTATCTGGCCGAGAACGCGGGGTAAATTCCGGATGAATGCAGAGCAGCGTGCGGTGTTTCAGGGCATCGTCTACTACTACCGTGAAAATCAGGTCCTCTGCCGCTATCAGGCCACGCTGAAGGAGGCCGTTGCCCCGGCTCTTCTGCAGCAGGCATTGGATGCGGCCCGCCCGCTGGCAGAGTATTATTTCTGCCATGTGGTGTGGGAAAAGCGGGAGGCCCGTCTGGAGCCCAACACTGCCCCCTGCCGTGTGCGGCAGGGCAGCACCCAGCCAAAGATCCCCGAGGAGACGAACGATTATCTCTTCTCGCTGGGCTATGAGGGGAACACGGTCTATCTGGACTGGTTCCACTTCCTGGCCGATGGCCGGGGCAGCGCGCCCTTTTTCACCCTGCTGCTCAAGCTCTACTGCAATCTGCGCTCCAACGCCGGTTTTGTGTGCGAGGCCCTTGCCTCTGACCCGCCCTACGATGTGGAACAGCTGCTGGACCGCTACCCGGAGAGCCAGGTGGCCAACGACATGCAGAAGGACGTGTTGCAGATCCACGAGGGCACGCCCCATTTTCAGCGGCTGCGGCTGGACAGGCAGAGCCTTGTGGATCTGGCGCGGAAGGAGGGCGTGAAGCCCTTCAGCGCCCTCATGGGGCTGACTTGCCAGGCAGCGCAGCGGTATCTGGAAAAGAATGACCTTGTGTACAGCTATGCCGCCGACACCCGCGCGGCGCTGGGGGTGCCGCATGCCCTGTACAATTGCATTGCGTCCTTTCAGCTGTCCCTGCAGCTGGAACCGCAGGCCCGGCTCCACAGCTTTGCAAAGCGGCTCGACCATGAGATCCGGGAAAGCCTGACCCCGGAGCGCCGCCTGTTCCGCATGGCCGAACAGATGGGCTGGGTGTATCAGGTGTTCCGGCAGAAGGCCGCACTCAAGATCAAGAAGCGTGTGTTCCAGATGGGCGAGTACATCAGCGGCTTCCCGGCAGATTTCTGGGTCAGCTACATCGGCAGCCCGCTGCTGCCGCACAGCCCGGAGCTGGAAGCGTACCTGACCGATTTCCAGACCTGGGTGCTGCCGGACGGTGCGTCCCTTGCAATGGAGGTCACCAGCCTGCACGGCGTGCTGACCTGCTGCATTGAGAACAAGGTGGACAAGCCCGGCTACCTCGAGGCCCTGCGCGACGTGATGGAGCAGGAGGGCATCAGGGTGCTGGAAGCGGTACATATCTCTTAAAAGAAAATGACCCTTTCCGTCATGCGTCGGCGTGGCGGAAGGGGTCATTTTTCATATTGTGGAGGTGGGCCGGATGCTGACCTCGCCGTGCTGCAGGGCAATCTGCCTGCCGCCCTCGCGCTCCACCACCAGACGGCCCGCATCGTCAATGAAAAGGGCCTTTGCGGCATAGGTCTCGGCCCCGGTGCAGACAGTGATCCAGTGGCCCGGCACAAAGCAGCGAGTCCGGTACTCGTCCAGACAGTCGAAGGCCGGGCAGAGGGAGAGCAGCTCCCGGGCAATGGCCCCGGCCAGCACCGCCCGGCTCACGGGCGCGGGGCCGCCGGGGTAAAGGCTGCCTGCCGTGCGGGCCAGCTCCTCGGGCCAGTCGGCAGGGGAGGTGGTCAGGTTGAGGCCGATGCCCACCACCAGCCATTCCAGCTGGCCGCTCTC
>OLNX01003074.1_pt1 | contig 11649 bp, 7 predicted proteins | sample 1672611 | NCBI WGS metagenome assembly OLNX01 (sample SAMEA3136705, study PRJEB25190) | human gut metagenome
TCTAATTTTACATATGAATTTTGAAGGTTTCCCATATTTTTCTCCTGTATATTGCAACCATATTCAATACCTGCTACTATCAGTATACCAAAAAAGCACCGTCCGCAACAGCTTCCAGACGATGCTTTTTGTATTTTTTTTTGTGTTTCACATATCTTTTTCTTCTTTTCGTTTACTTGCAAGCAAACCTCCGATCCTGCCGGTTTCTTTTGCTGACAGGCTTTTCCATCCACTTTCCAGTACTTTATCCAGAATTCCCAGTTCCTGTGCAATTTCATATTTCAGTTTCTGCTCTTCCGGAAGTACTCCCTTCAGATAAGCTTCCACTTCCTTTTCTTTGTTCATGTCCACAACTCCTTTTATACTGCTTCGCACTGATTCACAGCAGTCTGCCTTCCAGCATTCCTGTTCTTTCAGAGTATGGACATCTTTTTCAGAAATTATACATTGTTTTCCGGATGTTATTCATATCGAACTATCAAATCTGCACCGGCTCATCCCTTAGGAATAATAATGGCAGCAATGATATATGCCCAGATCCCTGCCCCGCCAAAGCAGGTCAGGATCACCCAGGCAAGACGTACCAATGTTGGATCAATGTTGAAATATTCTGCAATACCGCCGCATACACCGCACAGCATATAATTTACAGATGATTTGTAAAGCCTTTTGTTATCCATGATCAATTCCTTCTTTCTTAAACTGAAAACATTTTACAGGTACCTTATAAACCGGCTGATATTCTGAACAGCCGTTTATTTTTCAAAATCTACCGTTATATTTCCCACACCGCAGTCCAGATTCATATTTCCTTTGGCATTTGGGTTCGTGATATTCTTATTATGTCCGACACCGCTGTAAGAGCTGTCACCAATATCCACATTTCCCGCCGAACAGGAAATCTGATAATTGTAGTCTGCTTCTTTTCCCAGAATACCAAGATCAACATTTCCAATACCACAGTCAACTTCCAGATTATTTATATCCAGCTCTGACAGTTCTACATTTCCTGTGCCAACTGCAATTGTTGTATCGCTGGCTGCACGGATCTTCCCTGTATTTGTAAACTCACCTGCCGCTACAGATACATCCAGATCATCCGTCCGGAATTCATCGCACATTGTAACTGTACCTGCTGCAACCTCTATAGAAGTCTCCTTAAATCGTACATTCTTCGGATAACTCACTGTGATCTCACGGTCCCGTGTCCTGCCGGTCGTCTCAAGAATCAGACTGTCATCCTCTGTACCGATCCTTATCTTATCTTTCTTCGAACCAGACACCTCTATGCGAAGCTTATCTCCATCATAGGACCGAAACTTAAGTTCGTCTCCACTCAGTGAAAGTTTCAGATCAGAAATTGGTGCTGTTTCAAAAATTTCTTTGTCATTATCTGTTTCAACCGGTTCAAGCTGTGTGATCTCATCCCAGTCCTGTTCCCAGTCATCTTTATCATCAAGGCTGATATATTTTGCTGTCTGTTTAACAATACCATCGAATCCATATTTTGATAAGTTCAGTCCTGCGATCGTAGCCCCCATGGCAACTCCACCGATACTCATTCCAATTCCGACAACACCAACAACGGCAGCTGTAAGCAGCATTACTTTTGAAGATTTTTTCATGCCCGTTCACCTTCCTTTCTGCCTCTGTTCACAATACGGCAGCAAAAATCTGTAAAATTACGCAGAAGTGCCGGAAGTGCACAGGTTGCTGCCCATTTCAGGAACACAAGACCAACAAGTGCCAATGCAAACAGGAGCAGACCAATTCCAACGAGAAGGACACCAAACGGAAGTGCTGTAAAACAGGTTCCAATTCCGGCTCCGATCACTGCTACTGCAGCAACAAACAGGCCAACTACAGCCGCCCCGATTCCGAATACGATCAGGAACGGAAGCAATGCCAGTGCTACAATAAATCCAAGTACTCCTCCGACTGCTCCTTTGATCAGAGGTGAAATAAATACCAGAAGGATCAATACCAGAATCACACTGGCCTTTCCGCCTTTGCGTTCAGCATGATAACCTCGGTCCACACGGTTCTGTGGCATCTGACGTTCATTATCTGCACGCTCATCCTGAAATCCATTTTCGGTAAATTCTCCGTAGTTCTGCGAGCTGCCCTTTAAATCTTCTTTAATAATAGCCGCTACCTTTCCCGGGCTTCCAAGCTCCCGTATCACTTCTGCCTCCTGATCTTCTCCGGCATCATCAAAGTAACTCTCATAATACTCAAGAGCCTCTTGTCTTTCCTCCTCAGAGATATCAGAAAGCAGTTTCTTTAACTGTTCCATAAACTGCACTCTGTTCATAACTCTATGCCTCCCTCAAACAGCTTCGAAATCTTTGTTGAATAATTCCTCCATTCAACTCTGTACAGATTCAGCTGTGCCATGCCTTTTTCTGTGATCTTATAATATCTGCGGTTTCTACCTGCAAAAGCCTGATCGTATGTCTCCAGACATTCATCCTTCTGCAGTCTCCGCAGCACCGGATACAGCGTTGATTCGGATACCTCCAGCACACTCCGTACATCCTGGGTGATCTTGTAGCCGTAGGTTCCATCTTTCTCATTCGATACTACAGCCAGAACGATCGCGTCCAGAAGTGCCGCACCTGTGTTAAATACCATGCTATCACTTCCTTCATATTTTTTCTGCAATATTATCTAGAAATATAATATTATTTTGTTAGCAATACTATACGATATATAATATAGTTTTGTCAATAGTATTTTCTATTTTCTTTAACTAATTTATAATTTTATTGTTATATCTGCTATTTGCAGACTCTTCTACAATAATAACTTATTACAGATACTAAGGAGATTTTCATGTCTGAACATACAATTACCGAACTCCTCTCTCCTGCATTTCTGTCTCGCATGCAGAATATGCTGGGTGATGAATATGAAAGCTTTTTAAAAAGTTATGAAGCACCGCGTACTTACGGGCTTCGTGTAAATACCGCAAAAATCAGCTGTGACGAATTCGAACGGATCGTCCCGTTCCCGGTCACTCCGATTCCGTGGATCTCCAATGGATATTTTTATCCGGAAGATGTCCGTCCATCTTTCTGTCCACTCTATCAGGCCGGACTTTTCTATCTGCAGGAACCAAGTGCCATGACACCGGCATCCTGTCTTCCAGTCACTCCAGGTGAAAACGTTCTGGACCTTTGTGCTGCACCTGGCGGCAAAGCTACTGCCCTTGGTGCAATGCTGAATGGAAGCGGACTCCTGGTCGCCAATGACATCAGTGCTTCCAGAGCCAGGGCACTCCTTCGCAACATTGAATTATTCGGTATCACCAATGCATTTGTTACAAATGAAACTCCGGCACATCTCGGCAAACATTTTCCTGAATTTTTCCATAAGATTCTGCTTGATGCACCTTGCTCCGGAGAAGGCATGTTTCGCAAAGAAGAAGCGCTTGCACGTGACTGGACTCCTGAAAAGTCTCATGAACTTTCCAGTCTGCAAAAAGAATTGATTCTGCAGGCAGCCGATATGCTTCGTCCAGGCGGACTGCTTCTGTACTCCACATGTACCTTTGCGCCGGAAGAAGACGAAGAAGTTGTTTCTCATCTTCTTGAAAACCGACCGGATATGGAACTCCTTGAGCTTCCGGAATATGAAGGTTTCACTTCAGGTGTCCCGGAATGGGGAAACGGAGATCCGTCACTTATACGCAGCGTACATCTCTTTCCCCATAAGATGCAGGGAGAGGGACACTTTCTTGCACTGTTTCGTAAAGAGGGCAGAACTGATCTGATCGGTACAATGTCTTCTGCAAAACCAAATGCCGAAACCCGCAAATGGCTGGAACTTTTCCTGAAGGAGATCGGACTGAAAACACTTGGTGGGCAGCCCTTTGACTGGAATCGCGTTGAAACACGAAAAGACAAAGTCTACTATCTGCCACCGATAGGCGGTGATTTCCGTGGACTTACATTCCTTCGAAATGGGCTGTATCTCGGGGACCTTAAGAAAAACCGTTTCGAACCTTCCCAGCCATTTGCACTTTCCCTTCGAAAAGGTGATGCAGAAGCCGTAATCTCACTTCCGGTCTCCGATCAGCGTCTGACACGCTATCTCAAGGGTGAGACTCTCAATATTGAACCGGAAGAGGCTGCTCACGCAAAAGGATGGCATCTGCTCTGCGTTGAAGGTTATCCAATCGGATTCGGTAAACTCGTCGGCCAGACTCTCAAAAACAAATATCCCGCAGGATGGAGAGTGTAACCTCTCTGTCCTACGGGATATTTTCATGATAACGGTATCATCTTTCTCAGTGTAAATGAATAAATATATGTTTCCTTTACTTTTTTCTGCAACATTCGTTCCAATGCCGCTGCGTAATCCTCCAACTGTATATGATACAGATCGATCAGATCCTGTTCTCCCCCCGGTGATACCTTATCAGTCTTATAATCCACCAGTACGATCTCATCGTCCTCAATAAAATAGGCATCTATGATTCCCTGCACCAGTACTGTCTCTTCACCGTTCCAGGCTGCCTCGATCTGATTCATCTTCTGTGCAATGACAAATGGCTGTTCGCGATAAAGTGCGTTTTGTTCTGCTGCTGTTTTCATACGCTGTCCAAGTTTTGAATCCACAAACGCAAGAATATCTGCAATTCGGATACATTGTGCTTCCTCCGGTGACATTTTCCTGCTGTCTGTGAGCATCCGAATCTGTTTCTGGATCTGATGTACATCTTCTGCATGTGTATAATCCAGACATTCCATCAGACGGTGATAGGCCGTTCCTCTTGCAGCTCCACGATATTCTTCTTTTTCCCCTGAAACAAATGTCGGAATGATCTCCTGAATATCCGGTTCATAAAACAGGGATTCTTCTTTTTCTTCCTCCCCCTGCCAGCTGCGTTTCTTAAGTTCCGATACACTGACTTTCACCGGCAGATCTTTAAGATATTCAAATGGATAGCGAAAAGCAAATCTTTCTGTCAGAATCTCATGGATCTCCTCATCATAAATTTTTCTGCTGTCCCATTCTTTGAGAAGTTTTTCCTGCATCTGGCTGTCCGTCTGTCCAAGAATCTCACCCTGTACCAGCTCCGCTGCCGTAATTTTCTGCACTTTGAATTCCGCATGTTCCATCTCACAAACCTGGATCTGCCGGTCTGCAATCCCATATTCCCTGAAAAGTGGCAGCATAGCTTCATGGCGAGCCAGAGCCGGAAGGATAAATGACCAGTAGTTTCTTGCTTCTCCCCTTGTTCCAATTGGAAGCAATGTCTCTCTGCGTCCCATCTGCCAGGAAACTGCCTGCAGCACATCCGCAAGCTTTGCAATTGTCCCTGTAATGATCAGTTTTTCCTTTGCCCTGGTCAGCGCCACATAAAGAACTCTCAATTCTTCCCCAAGGCTTTCCCTTTTGAGCTGTCTCCGTATGATCTGTTTGTGTACTGTTGACAGAATCAGACGCTTTTCCGGAAGGATGACATCCACTCCGAAGCCCATATCAGGATGGATCAGAAAACGACTGTTGATATCCTGAAAATTGAACTGTTTTCCCATTCCTGCTGCAAACACGATTGGAAATTCCAGTCCTTTACTTTTGTGTATTGTCATGATCTGCACTGCACCGTTTCCGGCATCAGCCAGATTTACTTCTCCAAAATCCACTTCATATTTCTGCAGTTTTTCTATATAACGAACGAAGTTAAACAGTCCACGATAGCTTGTTTTTTCGTATTCCATTGCTTTTTCCACAAGCATATGAAGGTTTGCACCTCTCTGTGCACCACCCGGAATTGCTCTTACATAATCCCCATATCCTGTTTTTCTGAGAATATACTGGATCAACTCATGAACCGGTGTGTACACCGCAAGGTCACGCATTTCTTCCAGCAACTCTATAAAATGACTGATCTTCTCTCTTAATACAAGTTCTTCTTCATCCCTGTCATCTGTCTTTCTGTCTCTGAATGCAAGCAGACTTTCATACAACATACCATCCGGACATTTGCTTCGGATTATCGCAAGTTCCTGTGTATTGCAACCTCCGATTGCAGAATGCAGTACACCTGTCAGCGGAATATCCTGCATTGGATTATCGCATATGCGGAGATAATTCAGAAGCGTCACCACTTCCTGCGCTGCAAAATATCCTGTTCGAGATGCTGTATAGACCGGGATTCCCTTTGATGCAAGTACCTGGCTGAATGGCTCCGCCCATCCCGCAGAAGTTCGCAGAAGGATGACAATATCACCATATCCTGCCTTACGATAAGTTCCGCTATCCTTATCCAGCACCTCTTCGATACCGACAAGCTTCTGGATCCGCTGTGCGATCGCAAGTGCCTCCAGTTCCTGTACTGTCTGATTTCCCTGCTCCTCCAGTTCCTCACCGTCCTTTTCGATCAGGAGTACTTCTGTCTCCGGCTCTTTACCATCTGCTCTCTCTGGAAATGACGCACCTGTATAAAGTGCATTTTCATCCTCATAAGTGATCCCGCCAAGATCCTCACCCATGATCTGGCGAAACAGATAGTTGACAGATGATAATACCGTTCCACGGCTTCGGAAGTTTTTGTGCAGATCGATTCTCTGTTCCTCGCTGTCTTCCAGTGAATACCTGTGGTATTTTTCCATAAAAAGCTCCGGTCGTGCCAGACGGAAACGATAGATACTCTGCTTGACATCTCCAACCATAAAAATATTTTTCCGTTTGTCTGCCCATCCGGCTACCAGATTCGTGATCATCTCCTGTACCAGATTACTGTCCTGATACTCATCTACCAGTATTTCTTCGTATTGTCCGCTTAACTCCCCGGCTGCCTGTGAAGGAACCCGGGTCCCATCTTCCTCTTCTACTGTAAGCACCTGCAGCGTAAGATGTTCCAGGTCATTAAAATCCAGCACATTCCGCTCTCTTTTTGCTTCTGTGTAGGCTGCGTCAAAACGCTTTACCATATCTAAAAGAACCTGGATCACAATTCTGGTATTTCTGATCCCCTCTATTGCTGCTTCCGGTGACTGGCTTCCATAGGTATCCCTGCATTTTTCTGCCGCTTTTTTCACCCTGATGCGCAGATCACTTACATAGGCCTTTTTCTCCGGATCGATCTCTTTGCTTCTGGCTGCTGCCAGACGGTCAAAGGTCAGTTCTGATACTGCATGATAAAAAGCCTCATAAGAGCCGGAAGCTGCTGCTTCCCTGATCTTTTTTAACCGGCTCACATCATTCATCAGCATCGGTTCATAGACAAAAGGACCATTTTCTTCCCTTGCCACCTCCAGGGCTTCTTCTGCCTGGGCAGCCAGTTCTCCCATCTGAAGGCTGATATCCCTTAAAAGAAATCTCATCCACTCACTGGAGTCCAGATCCCCCTCTGCTTCTTTTTCCATCTGCTGTCTGCACTGATCTAACCACTGGTCCGGCCAGGGATGGCTCTGGGAAAAGGTCCATGCCTGAAGGATCACATCTTCCATTGCCTTATCTGATTTTCCACTTCCAAACTGCTCCGAAAACTGTAAAAAGCCGTCATCTGCAGTTTCGTAACATTCTTCTAAGACCTGCTCCATTACATCCCCTTTTAAAAGAGTCAGTTCTCCTTCATCTCCAATGCGGAAAGCCGGGTCAATATCCAGTGCATTATAATGGTTCCGGATCAGATCCAGGCAGAAACTGTCAATGGTCATGATCTTTGCCTGGGGGATCAGGGCTGACTGAAGCCACAGGTGCTCATTTCCAGGATCTTCTTTCAGCTTTTTTTCCACAGCTGCCCCGATCCGCTCCCGCATCTCAGAAGCTGCCGCATTGGTAAAAGTCATAACAAGAAGCTGGTCAATATTTAAAGGATGGGTTCCTTCACTGATCATGGAAATGATCCTTTCAACCAGCACCGCTGTTTTTCCGCTTCCTGCTGCTGCAGATACCAGCAGGTTTCTGTTTCTGCTGTCTATAACCTGCTGCTGTTTTTCTGTCCATTTCATCTTTTATTCATCCCCTTCCCCGTTTTTATCTTCCTTCATGCCACCCTTTTCCTCGATTTCCTGCCATACTTCCTCCGGCTTCATAGAGTGAAGCCGCCTGAAACCATAGCCCGCCGTTTTCGTATCAAAACCGCAGACTGCATGGTACGGGCAGTAATCACAGGCCGTTCTGTCTCCGTCTTTATAAGGTGCCAGTCCATTTTCACCTTTTAAAATAGCCTGTCCGGACTGTTTTAACCGTTTTCCCACAAATCGGCGAAGAGCCTGGAAACGTGCTTCTCCTGCCACACTGGATTTTGCTTCCTGTACATAACCGTCTTTTACAGCAACGGGTATTACGTCTGACTCCTTCTGGATCTCACGATCCAGGTGATGGATCACCTCCAGATCGCTGTTTACCAGTCCGTTCATACGAAGCTGCTTTAAGATCTGTTTTTCGATCTCCTCCGGTGTCATTTCCCCTTCTTTTTTGATCATGGGGTCTTTGATATTGTAATAGAAAATTCCTGCCGGAACTGCGGTTTTTTCCGGATTTTTCCGTTCTTCCATTTCCAGGGCCGCATCCATATATACCACCAGCTGAAGCTGCAGGCCATAGTACAGTGCTGCCAGATCAAAGGAGGTATTTCCTGATTTATAGTCAATGATCTTTACATACACATGTTTTTCATCTTCACAGAGATCCAGACGGTCGATCCGGCCCTTTAACAGCAGTTCTTCATCCTCTGACAGGCGGATCTTCATTGCCTTTAAATTGTCAATAGCAGAAAAGGACACTTCAAAACCGGAGGGCACAAAATCCCCTTTCTTCACCTGCTCTGCCAGCGCCCAGATGGTACGGTCGGTAATCCGCTCCACACGCTTTGCCAGATAAGTATTTCTGGCAGAACTGGACATAATGGTATTTCCGTACTGGGATGTCACCTGGTCCACACATTTTTTCACCAGTTCTTTTCGTTCTTCTTCTGTAATATTGCTCCAGTCCATCCCATTTTCATGGATCACCTCAAAGCACTGGTCTAAGGACTGGTGGAACAGATTTCCCATATCCACTGCCTCTAACTGGTACTCCTGACGTTCCATTAATTCCAGACCGTATTTCAAGAAATGAGCATAGGCGCAGGCAGCAAACTGCTCTAACCTGGTAACACTTCCCTGAAGTTTCTGTCCGTAAAGGGCTCTGGCTGCCGCACGGCCGATTCCCTTATCTTCATAAACAAAAAAGGCTGCATCTGTCAGTTTTTCTACCAGTTTCCTGTACTCTTCCTGTCCATAAAAACGACGGAACAATTCCAGAAAAGTTCCCTGGGCTTCTTTTAACTGTTCCAGATTTTTATCTCCTGCTTCCCGCAGTCCTGCCATCAGCTTTTTTAAACCATCTTCCGCTGTCCATACCGGCCATTCCTCTTCCCGCTTTTCCCTTGGCACCATTTCCGGGAACAGTCTGCGGATCTCCCCGATCAGACTGGAAGGATGGCAGCTTTTGCCCTGACCATTCATAGCCGCATAGGTGATCACCAGCTGCCTGGAAGGCTTGGAAAGCATGAGATACAGATAGAATTTCTGGATACAGCCCTCTTCCCTTGCAGTAGGTGCAAGTTCCATATGAAGGCTCTTAAACACTTCTCTGTCCCCGTCATTTAACAGGCTTCCTCCCGCCTTTCTCTGAGGAACAATGCCTTCGTTCACACCTGTGAAAAATAATACTTTTACAGACTCCAGACGGCTTCGGGTAATATCTCCGATCATCACCTGGTCTGCTGTTGCAGGAAGGACACCGATCTTGATCTCTTCAAAACCTGCATCCAGGATCTGGATATAATTTTTCATATCCGCCTTTTCGTCCCCTAAAAGGCCCTCTAACCGTTCTAACAGTTCCATGACCCGCTCATAGACCTGGCTGTATTCTCTGGCCCGGTTCTCATCTCCCGGTTCCTTCCGCTCCAGAAAATAGTTGCTGAAACTTTCCAGCTTTTCTTCCAGCTTCATGCTTTCAAGGACCTGGCGCAAAACCGTGGTAACAGAAGAAATGGTGGCATTTTCCTCTTTAAAAGCCTGGCGCAGGACCTTTAAAGGTTCTAACACCCACTGACGGTACTGGTTCAGTTCTTCCAGACTCAGCCGTTCCCCGCCTCTGCATGGCTTTTCCCAGATCATATCCCAGTTTTTCCAGCCTTTGATCCCCAGGGCTCTTGCATAGTTTTCCATCCGGTCTGTAAGAACCTGTGCTTCCTCCCTGGAATAGGTTTCATCATAGACAAAACCTGTTTTCAGATAACGGAAAATGCTTTCGTAAGAAGCATCTTTTACACCATCTAACGCAGCCCTTATAAGCTCGATAAAAGGATTTTCCAGAATACTCTTTTTATCATCCAGAAAATACGGGATCCCTGCCTCATCAAACCGGTGGGCGATCTCTTTTCCATAAGAAGCCAGATCTCCTGTGACTACTGCCAGATCCCGGTAGCGCATGCCTTCCTTCTGCACTTTTTCATTAATGCAGCTGCACACATATTCCGTCTCTTCTGCCGGATTTTTTCCCCGGAAGATCTGAATGTCCTGAGGATCATTTTTCCATATTTTCCCATTATAACGGTATAAATTCTGCTCCAAAAAATCCAGCTGGGGGCTTTCCTTAAAACGCCAGGCCGGGCGGTTATCACACCATACTTCCTTTAAAACAGGAATATGATGTTCCTCTGCCATTTTTCTCAACCTGCATACAGTATGCCGTCCCATGTAAAATAAATGCTGCATGGTACATTCTTTATAAAGCATTTCCCTTGGATCTGCAGTAACACAGCAGATCACCTCCCTGCTGTGGATCATAAACAGTTCTGCAAGACGGTACTGCACCGGCGTAAAACCGGTATAACCATCCAAAAGGATCACGCTGTTTTTTAAAGGTTCCCACTGTGGCAGTTTTCTGCACAGAATATCCAGGATCTCTTCTGCCGTAATATAATGAGACTCAATATAATCTTTAAATCCCCCATAAACGGTCTTCAGATCCCCCAGTTTATCTTTTAACAGTACACGGTCTGTTTCTTCCTCTACCATTGCCAGGTCTTCTACGCTTACCCCGTACTGACAAAGCTCCGAGATCTGGGATTTTAACTGGTTGATAAAGCCTGGCTGTTCCAGATGGCCTCCGTACAGTTTCAGTTCTTTTTTCAGTTTTCCCGCTACCTTTCGGATGACCATGGATTTTCCCATATCATCTAAAACCTGGGGCAGCTGTACTCCCAGATCTTCAAAAACCCTGTATGCAAGACGTTTAAAGCTTAAAACATCAATATTAAGAAGTCCATGTCTGGGGTGTAAGCGCACCAGTTCTTTCTGGGTCTGCATGGTATACTGTTCCGGCACAATAAAAAGATACTGTATGTCCGGATGTTCTTCGGACTCTTTTATCACCTTTTCGTAAAGATACCTTGTTTTTCCGGAGCCGCTGCCCCCTGCAATAAACTGCAATGACATATTTTCACCTTTCCTTTCATATGCTGTAACAAATTCTACCAGAGGTCCTGATCATGAGCTCCAAGACAAAAATCGTAGTGCTGCGGATGAAAGAAGTGATCTACACTGCCATTTTCGTAGGTCTGGCCATCCTTCTTCTCATCCTGTGCTTTATTATGTTCCGTCCTGAAAAAAAGGCCGATCCTTCTGCCAGCACGTACAT
>OLNX01003078.1_pt1 | contig 11639 bp, 10 predicted proteins | sample 1672611 | NCBI WGS metagenome assembly OLNX01 (sample SAMEA3136705, study PRJEB25190) | human gut metagenome
CACTACCAATGCGACGCTCTACCGACTGAGCCATGCCAGCAATTCTGTCGGAACTAATCCCGACTTGTAATACTATACTATAGAGAGCTATGATTGTCAATACTTTTCTACAGCATAATGTCAGATTTTTCTTTGCTATGCTCAATCTTCATATTTAACTTCCGGAACGGAATTGCAATTACAAGTCCAATCAGAAGTGAGATTATAATATAGATGCCCAAGATACCGAGGCATTTCCAATAAGTCATTCCATACATACCGCCGATGGTCTCACGGAGTGCATCCATTCCATAAGGGAATGGGAAGAAACGGTAAATCCGCTGATAGATTGCCGGCAATACTTCGATTGGGAAGGAACCGCCTGCTCCTGCTACCTGGATAACCATGATGACTACCGCCAAAGCCTCTCCGACATTTTCAAAGGCTACCGTTAATGCGTACATAAATAAGGTAAATACAAAGCTGCAGCATGCGCAGGCAAGCCAGAATAAGAACGGATTATGGCATTGTATCTTAATATAAAACAAATCTCCCAGTGCAGTAATCAATGCCTGCACCTGTCCAATCAGGAAGAATGTAATATATCTTCCAAAGAATTTCTGGTAAGGTTTTGCATTCGGTATTTTCTCATCCGGAAGTACCTTTACATGAATGATTGCCACCAGAATCAACGCACCTACCCACAATGCCAGTACCGTATAGAACGGTGACATTGCCGAACCATAATTGGAAATCGGATAAATCTCTTTCGTCTCCATATTGACCGGAGAAGATAAGAAATCTCCTAACAAAGTCGGGTCGGTCTCTAAGATTTTCATCAAAGCCTGATACTGGTCACTGATTTCCAGAGCACTGAGACTTGTAATCACACTGTCAAGTCCAGTCTTCATTTCCTGTGCTGCTGCCAGTGAATCACTTAAGCTTTCATTTCCCTTATCGAGGGTTTCACTATAAGCATCCAATACTTCCGATACTTCATCAAAATCTCCATCGACACCATTTAAAATTGCCTGTGTCTGATTCAGTGACCCCTGCATGGACTGAATGGTTGTCTCCAGCTGACCTTTTACCGAATAGTCAAACGTATCTTTTAAAGCTTTTATTTTGGTCTTACAGGAAGTTATTTCGGTAGATATTTCAGTGTTTAAAGTATCCTTTGCAGTATTTAAATCTGTGACATTATTCTGGACACTGTTTAAATCTGCTTCAATTTTATCTAACTGTGCTTCGATTTCTGCAATCTGACCGGAAACACTTTCATCATCCTTCCAGTCTGCCACACTGTTTTCAAATAACTGACGGATCAGCGGCATCATATTAATTGCGCTCTGCAGTCCGCCGGAAGATAAATCACCATAGTTATCCAACTGATCTAAGGCATTCTGTATCAGCGTATTTATGTTGTCAAGGCTGTCAGCTGCTGTATTAAGATTTGCTGAAATAACCTCAGCCAAAGCACTGGCATTAAGGCTGCCGGAATTCAATGCTCCCTGCATGGTATTTACCGTATTCGAACCATCATCTACCATCGTATTCAGATTCGGCAGCATAACCTGTGTCGTATCAATCAGGCTGGATGCCGAATTGGTAATGCTGACAAAAGAATTCAGCAATGCAATATAGCCGTCCAAATCTCCGCTTAAATCATTAAGCTGTGTCAGAAAAAGATTCATCATAGAGCCGGAATCCATTCCATTTTCTACCATGACATCATTTACCTTTAACATGACTTCTGCCAGAGTGCTGACAAAGGTTGCATTTACCTGTTCCTGCACTGCCGTTTTTGCCTTGGATGTAATCTTTGGTGCAATGGCATTTTTCTTCTCATTTTCATAATAAATAATCTGCGGATTCTGTACTTCTCCGTTAAGGAAGCTTATCATTTTCTTGGAGAAATCCTCGGGAATAATCAGTGCCGCATAATATTCACTGCTGTATACACCGTCGGTTGCTTCATCCATGGTATCAGTAAACTGCCAGCCCATAGTCTGGTTGGCTTTCAGGGCATCAATGACGCTGTCTCCGATATTTAAAGACAGACCTCCCATGTCAATTCCCTCATCTGCGGAATATACTGCTATCTTAAGATTTGATGTAGATTCCGGTCCATACGGGTCCCAGTTGGACAATATATTAAACCATGCGTACAGTGATGGAATAATGGAAAGACCTATTACAATAACCACTGCTACCACATTTGTGCTGACTCTCTTAAAATCCCGGTAAAAGATTCTAAAAATATTTTTCATGTGTTATCCCTCTGCTACTCCTTTGTGCTATCCGTTAAAAGTTCCTGCTCTGCCGTCTGAAGTACGGTACGAATCCGTTCTTCTACCTGGGCAATTCCATCGCCAATCAGTGCATCTCTCTCCTGCTGTTCCCGGTTGGAAATCTCATTTAATTTTTCCTGTAATTTATAATCTGAATATTCTACAAAGATTAAATATCCTGCCAGAATAAACAGCGATACAATCCACAGAATCAAAAATACAATTTTTGAGCTTTCTGTCCAGAATAACAATGCCAGGAAAATCAGTGGAATAATGATAAGACACCGCAATCCGATGCGGATACGTTTCTGGTTCTTCTTATGAATCTCCTGCTCATAGCCTAAAAGCATGTCATAAAGCTTTTCATAATCTTCTTTCTTTTCCATCTGCTCTTCACCTGCTCTCTTACATCATCTTCGTATCTTTCATTCGCTTTTCTACGAAATGATTGATACCCATAAATGGTACGCGAATCAGCAGTCCGATTAACAATGCCGCTGCTGCGAAAATCAGAAGCTCTGCCAGATTCTTCTCATAGGCTCCGCCATACATGCCGCCAATGGTTTCACGCATGGCATTAATAGCATATGGAAATGGGAAGAAAATATATACCCGCCGGTAAAATTCCGGCAATATCTCAATCGGATATGTTCCACCGGAACCTGCAATCTGAATAACGACCATTACAACCACCAGTGCTTTTCCAATATCTCCAAAGGAAAGTGTCAGTGCATAAATTAACAGCGTAAAGGTAAAGCTCGTCAGCGACGCCGCAAACCAGAACAATACCGGATTCTTCACCTGGCAATGCAGCAGATAAATATTACCCAGCACAATAATCAATGCCTGTATCTGTCCCATCACAAAGAAAATGAGATATCTTCCAAAGAAAAGCTGATAACGCTTCGGATTCGTCAAATCCTTTTCGGATGCCTTTACCTTAATCAGTGCCACCAGTACAATACCGCCTACCCAGAGTGCCAGTGTTGTATAAAATGGTGCAACCGCAGAACCATAATTTTTAATCTCATAAACCTGCTTTGTCTCCACTTTTACCGGCTGTGCAAAGAATTTACCATAGGATTCCGGATCGCCGCCCAAAAGTTCCATGATAATCTGCATCTGTTCATCTTCCGATGCTTCATCCAGCTTGCTGATTGCCTCTTCTATCTTTGTATCACAGGTCTGCAGCAATGTCTGAATCTGTGTAAAGCTTTCATCTGTAGCATCTACCATATCTAAGGTTCCATCGAAAATGGTTTCCATATCACCTAATGTATTATTCAGATTATTCAAAAGATTGGTTACATTGACCAGTATCTGGGATGCCGTATCCAATATTCCGGATACTCCAGGCACCAGATTATTGGTGTATACATTCTTCATATTTTCAATGGTCTTGCTGCAGGTAGACAATGCTGTATTCATTCCGCCTGTCACAGTATCTACCGCATCTTTTACTGCATCTGATGCATTGTCCGGCATCAGTGTCTCTAAAAGCTTCTGCATTTCTTCTGCATCCTGCTTCAACGCATCAATCTGTGACATCACATCATCCATATCCGTTTTCTGCTCGTCCGTAAAGCTCTCATCTGTCTTGAGTCCACTGATTGCTCCATAAAGCGACTGCAACTGGTCATTTAAAGTCTTGATATCATTCGTTGTTGTCTCAATACTTTCAGTTGTCTTCTTGGCAGAATCTCCCAGTCCGGCATTGGTAATATCCGTTGAAATCTTATTCAAAGAATTCTCAATATCCGTTAAGGTTGTCTCCACATTCTTGGAAAAATCTGAAAGTGTAGTATCCGTACTGTCTAATTGTGTCTTTGTTCCATTCAGGGAATTTACAGCTGAATCAATTTTATCTTCCACCTTTGACACACTGGAATTGGCTTCATCAATCCCTGCGCTCAGTTCTTCATTTCCGGACAGGAAGCTGTCTATCATGGCATCATAGTCCTTTAAATTCTGGCTGAGCTGCTCTAATTTCTGGCGGAATCCATCCACACCGCCATCTTCACTTATTTTCTCAGAAAGATTATCCATCTGGGCAAACATGGCACTTGCCGCTGTCTCAAGAAATGTCTCATTGATACTGGACTTTAATGTGCTCACTGCAGTATCGGTAATTTTCGTTGCAATGGCATTTTTCTTCTCATTCTCATAATATGTAATGGTCGGATTCTCCAGTCCTTTAGAAAAGATGCTGAACATGCTCTCGGAAAAGCGGTCACCAATAACTACTGCCGCATAATATTTTCCACTTTCTACTCCGTTGATTGCTTCATCAGAGCTGTCTACAAACTGCCAGCCTATGGACTTATTCTCCTTCAACTGCTCAATCACCTGAGCACCCATGTTGACGGTTGTGCCATCCTCTAATTTCATTCCTTCATCTTCAGATGCCACTGCAATATAGATATTTCCGGTGTTGGCATAAGGATCCTCGTTGGAATAAATATTAAACCATGCATACAAAGATGGAATAAAACACAATCCGATTGCAATGACCAGTGCGAAAAAATTCCTGCAAAGTCCTCTTACGTCCTTACGAAAAATGTGAATGATATTTTTCATGCTGTTATTTCCCTTTCAACTTCTTCTTTAAACGCTGTAACGCATTATCCACAGCCTTCGGCTCTTTTCCCATAGCTTCTGCAATCTGCTCATAGCGAAAGCCCTGCAGATAATACGACAACACTTCCTGTTCCATTTTGCTTAAAGTTTCATTTACTTTCCGCTTGAAATCTTCCCGGTCTTCCTGACTGATAAATAAATTCTCCGGATTCGCCTCATCTATAGTCTCTAACACATCCGCCAGATTCCTGCCTTCCGAATCCTCACTATCTGCATAAAGTGGTACATACGAATTGAGCGGTGCATGCTTTTTCCGATTGGAAGCCTCCACCGCTGTATACATCTGCCTTGCAATACAAAGGTCTGCGAAATGAAAAAAGCTGCTGTCTTTATCCGGCTGATAATCCCGGACAGCTTTAAACAGACCAATCATTCCCTCCTGAATCAAATCGTCCGTCTCACCACCAATGAGATAAAGTGCTTTTGCTTTTTTCTTAACCAGACTCTTGTATTTGTCCATCAGATAATCTGTAATTTCTTTTTCACCACTACGAAGTGCTGCAATTAATTCCTCATCACTCATGTTCTGATAAGATTGCATCTCTCTCTCCTGTTAACTTAATCTCTGTCTTACAATTTCATAAGCTAAAACACCTGTTGCTACCGATGCATTTAAGGAGTCAATATCTCCCTTCATTGGAATCGATGCCACAAAGTCACAGTTTTCTTTTACTAATTTGCTGACACCTTCTCCTTCATTTCCGATAACCAGTCCGATAGAACCTTTTAAATCCAGATCATACATGGTTGTGCCACCCATATCTGCACAGACAAACCACATGCCCTGCTCCTTTAATTCCCGGATGGTATTGGTAAGATTGGTTACCTTTGCTACCGGTGTATAATAAATGGCTCCTGCAGAAGCCTTTGCTACGGTAGCGGTCAGTCCCACTGCACGGCGCTTTGGAATAATGACGCCATGGGCACCTGCCAGATTGGCAGTACGGATAATTGCACCCAAATTGTGTGGGTCTTCAATATTATCCAGCAAAATGACAAATGGTGCTTCATTTTTCTTTCTGGCATTTTCTAAAATATCTTCTACCGTTGCATAGGAAAATGCTGCTGCCATGGCAATGACACCCTGATGCTTCTTCGTCTCTGACAACTGCTCTAAACGCTCTTTTGCCACAAACTGTACCAGCGTATCATGTTTTTTCGCTTCTCTTAAAATGGTCTGAATGGGACCGTCTTTACAGCCATCTAATACAAACAGCTTGTCTATGGTTTTTCCGGAACGAAATGCTTCTAAAACTGCATTTCTTCCTTCTATCTTCGTGCTTTCCGCCTGTGTGTTTTCCATCTGCATTTCTTCCATTCTACTTTCCTCCTGCCAGATCATTCTTTCCGGTCTTCACATTATAGTGTCTGATTGCTTCTTTCGCCAGTTCCAAAATCCGCTCAAACTGATCCGTCAGATATAAATAGCCCATCAATGCTTCAAAGCCGGTGGCACGGCGATAATCTGACATAGTTGCGTTTTTTGCCATGGTCGGAGACTTGGCATTTCTGCCTCTACGGTAAATTTCCGTTTCGTCTTCCGTAAGCATCGGAGTCAGTGTCTCCATCATCGTTGCCTGCGCATGTGCTTTCACCAGATGGCTGGTGGTCTGATGCAGACGGGATGCCTTGGTATTGCCTTTTCCAACTACAATGCTTCTTATGACAAGGTCATAAATGCCATCTCCTATGTAGGCAAGTGCCAAAGGGGAGTAGGTTGCTACATCCACCTTTGGCAGGTCAAAATATTCTTTGATATGGGAATCTATGCCTTTTTCCATTTTACACCCTCTCTGGTATCCTCTAAGACAATTCCTTTTTCCAAAAGTTCATTACGAATTGCATCTGCTTTGGCAAAATCTTTTTCCTTCTTTGCAGCCTTACGCTCTTCGATTTTTTCTAATACATATGCTTCTAAATCTGCATCGATCTCATCGGCAGGATTTGCTACTTCTCCCGCTGCTAAATCAAGAGATAATACATAATCAAAATCTTTTACCAGTGCAAGCTTGGTTGCATCGGTCATATCGGCTTTCAATACTTCATATACTACAGTCAGTGCCATGGAAGTATTTAAATCATCCTCTAATGCCTGCAGGAATTTCTCTTTGTATGCATCAAATTTATCCTGCTCTACTTCTGTAGACGCATCCAGTTTTGCAATGGTCTTACGAAGCTTTACATAGGAATTTTCCATATTATCCATTACTTCATAAGAGAATTCCAATGGCTTTCTGTAATGGGACTGCAGACAGAACATACGATATACCAGCGGCAGATAACCTTTTTCTTCCAACAAGGAAACGGTCAGGAAATCTCCCTTGGATTTACTCATTTTTCCTGATTTATCATTCAGATGATGCACATGGAACCAGTAATTACACCATTTGTGTCCAAGATATGCTTCACTCTGTGCAATCTCATTGGTATGATGTGGGAAAATATTATCCACACCACCACAGTGAATATCCATATATTCGCCTAAATGCTTCATGCTGATGCAGGAGCACTCGATATGCCAGCCCGGATAACCAACGCCCCATGGACTATCCCATTTCAGTTCCTGGTTATCGAATTTGGACTTGGTAAACCACAATACAAAATCACTCTTGTTGCGCTTATTTTCATCCTCAGATACGTCATCACGGACACCTACCATCAGCTCTTTTTCGCTCTGGCTGGAGAATACATAATAATCATCTAATTTTGATGTATCAAAATATACATTTTCTCCGGCAATATATGCATAGCCTTTCTCTAAAAGTACCTCTATCATATGAATAAATTCCGGGATACAATTGGTTGCCGGCTCTACGACATCCGGTCTCTTGATATTCAATTTCTTACAATCGGAAAAGAATGCATCGGTATAATACTTTGCAATCTCCATAACGGTCTTGTGCTCACGCTTTGCGCCCTTTAACATTTTATCCTCACCGGTATCTGCATCACTGGAAAGATGTCCTACGTCTGTTATGTTCATGACACGCTTTACATCATAACCTGCATAGCGAAGTGTTTTCTCTAATACATCTTCCATAATATAGCTGCGCAGATTTCCGATATGTGCAAAATGATATACGGTTGGTCCGCAGGTATACATTTTCACTTTGCCATCTTCGTTTGGCACAAAGGTCTCTACTTTTCTTGTAAGGGTATTAAAAATCTTTACGTTGTTCTCCATGTTATCCTCCATCGTTCCTGGAATTACTTATTTAATTCTTTTCTACTTCCTGCTTTAATGCTTTTATCTCTTTTTCCATATCAATGATACGGTTGCATAATTCTGAATTTTCCCGCTGCAATACATTGATGTCTTCCTGTACCGGGTCCGGCAGATTGCACTGATCCATATCGCTGCGTGGAATTTTTACATTGTTACGTTTTACGATTCGTCCCGGAACTCCTACTACGGTACAATTTGGCGGCACCTCTTCAATTACCACACTTCCGGCACCGATTTTCGAATTCTCTCCTACCGTAAAGGAGCCGATGATTTTCGCTCCGGCACTTACCATTACATTATCCTCTAAGGTCGGATGACGCTTTCCGGTCTCCTTACCGGTTCCGCCCAAAGTTACACCCTGATATAAGGTTACATTATCTCCGATAATTGATGTCTCTCCGATGATAACGCCGGTACCATGGTCGATAAAGAATCCTTTTCCAATTACTGCGCCCGGATGTATCTCAATTCCGGTTTTTCTTGCTGCCTTCTGTGAAATATATCTTGCCCGGAAGAAATGTCCCTTCAGGTAATGCTTATGTGCACGCCTATAACTAAGCATAACACGAAATGACGGATAAAGCAAAACCTCCATTGGAGATTTTAATGCCGGATCACGCTCCTTGATAATCTCAAATTCCTCTTTTAATTCTTTTATAAAACCCATGATTACAGCCTCCTGTTCACTGTATAGATTCTTTCCTTTATGCATGCAAGCCTGCAATTTTTCTCGCGGAGCGATTTTTTACTTTACAGAAAAGCAATTTCCTATAAAGTAAAAAATCGTCTCTATATAAATATAGAGACGAAGTTATTCCGCGGTTCCACTCTAAGTAAAGCATTGCTGCTTTCCCTCAATACACGTAACGTGTGCTATTCGTTCCTGGCTACTTGCTTTCACCGGGACTGCTTCCGGATGCACTTCATATACTTTGGAATCAAGACTGCTTTCAGCCGATGACCGTCTCTCTCTTTTATTCACGCATGTATACTACTCTTTCCGTTCACTGCATTTATCAATTCATTTCTGAATCATTTTTAAATTCTTTTTACGCTACTAGTTTATGCACGAATTGCCATTTTGTCAATAGAAAAGTTATTTTCCACATCCCGGGCAGCCTGCACAATTTCGTTCACTGCCTCCCACTGCTATGCTGTTTTCATAGATACTTGAGATAGCACAGATTGCCTGGGAGCTGATTCCATCTTCGCTTCCGGTAAAGCCAAGCCCTTCCTCTGTGGTTGCCTTTACATTTACCTGACTGACGTCTATCTTCAATGCCTGTGCAATATTTTCTTCCATCTTCTCAATGTGTGGACGCATCTTTGGCTTCTGGGCAATAATCGTAGCATCGATATTATCAATGACATAATTCTCTTTCTCTAAAAGCTGTCCCACTTCTTCCAATAATTTTATACTGGAAATCCCCTCATATGCCGGGTCTGTATCCGGAAAATGCTTTCCGATATCTCCAAGAGCCGCAGCTCCCAGAAGTGCATCCATGATCGCATGGATCAGAACATCCGCATCCGAATGGCCCAAAAGACCTTTTTCCCAGGGAATATCAACACCACCAAGGATCAGTTTCCTGCCCTCTGTCAGTTTATGTACATCATATCCCATTCCTACTCTCATCAAACCGTTCATCACTGCCTTTCCTGAAATTTATGTCAAGTCAAAAGAACCTTTTATGAGCTGTTCCTGCTCAGTATGTGAGCATCTTCCGAAGTCTCAGAAGGCTCAGCCTTCTTCTTGTATACGGTGCAAGTCTGAGACTCTCCTCGATCGCTTTTCCCGGCAAGCCGATATCCCGGACTCTGCTCACGCAACCGACGATACTCATCATCTCCTGCATATCTGTAACTGCAGGAAGAAAATCTATGATCTTAAGGATTTCCGGAAGTGCACCGGAAAGTGTTTCTGTGCTTACATCGTCCAGAAGTTCCGGAGTGTTTTCTTTTTCAAGTGCTCCAAGAATCCCTTTTCTGCCGAAGGTCTCCTGCAGGAGTTCTGTGTCTCCGTCTGTAAAGGCATGCACTCTGCAGGCTCCTCTTCGGATAGCATCTGCAAGCTGTTTATATTCCAGAAGGACCAACATGGTTGCTGCAGAAACCTTCTCCCCGTGAAGAGCATCCAGGTGACCATTGACCACTTCCATATCCCAGAGGTGGACCATATGGTGCTCCGCCCCGGATGCCGGTCTGGAGTTTCCTGTCATCTGCATGGCCAGTCCGGAAAGGATCAGCGCATACATCAGCTTCTCACATGCATCTTTCTCTCCTGCTGCAATTTCTTTCAGATTATCCTTAACAGTCCGGATCGCTTTTGTTTCCAGGTCTGCCACCGCTGTACAATAGTATTCATCCATAAGAATACTTGCTATCTTCCAGTCTGCCAGCGCAATGTATTTTCCCAGAATATCCGACACCCCGGCTGCTGTAAGCCTTGCAGGCGCCTTAGCAAAAATATCCGTATCCGCAAAAACAAAAAGTGGAGCAGATGCCTGAAATACTTTTTTTACACCATTCCAGGTCATGTCTGCTACTGTGGAAGTAAATCCGTCTGAACTGGCTGCGGTGGGCACAGAAACGAAAGGAATCCGGTACTGATGGGCAACAAATCTGCTGAGGTCATGAATAGTACCTGCACCTACCGCAAGTACAAGATCAATATCCTCTTCCATATAATTTTTCACGATCTCCACAGCTCTCTCATCTGCTTCAAGATCCTCGGCATCCAGGATCAGTACCTGACACCGGTCGTAGATATCCTCCATCAGTTCCTCTGTAGCTTTGTAACTGTTCGTGTCACAGATCAGAAGCGGGGAAATACATTCTTTCAGATCACCGTCTGACATTTCCTTTTCCAGTTTCCCGATAGCTCCCGATTCAATAATGATTTCCTTAACGTCTATGTGGTGCTCCCTCCCGCAGCTGCAAGGTCGGGCAAAATCGTCCGCATCGACTCGCATGTACTTATGTCCTCCTGACTTCTTTTAATGATTCACAGCGTATTTCTCTGTCCGCTGAATGATACAATATTACAGTTTGGTATTATACAGGATTTTTATTTATTACGCAATGATAGAGTTCAACTTGTTTCATCATATAGCAAAAATCCTTTATTTTCAAGGATTTCCGGTGTTTCTACGCCAAACAATGTTTCGTCTGGTTGCGTCTATTTTCTTTTGTTTGTCACAAAAATTGTCATAATAAAAAGCCACGCCCAATAAAGGGAATGGCTCTGATTATTACATTACATTTTCAAGCTTTTTCATTTCATTCTGTACTCTTGCAACATCTACGTGATTGTATATGTTCATTGTAATGCTTATGTCACTATGTCCCATGATCATTTGTAAAACTTTGATATCTAGACCAGCTTCTGCACATCTGGTGCAAAACGTATGTCTCAGCATATGTGGATGTGTCAAGTATAGGACAAAAAAAATTTATTTTTTTCTGCCGAAGACTATCTGACGCTTCCATCAGGTAGTCCCAGCACC
>OLNX01003082.1_pt1 | contig 11627 bp, 9 predicted proteins | sample 1672611 | NCBI WGS metagenome assembly OLNX01 (sample SAMEA3136705, study PRJEB25190) | human gut metagenome
GCATTTCCGGTAGACTGCATACAGTTCATATTCATAAATAAAATGCCAATGACCGGACCGGAAATCATATAATCAATCAGCATTTCCACACCATAATTTATGACCTCTGTATCAGAAATAAACAGGCGGATAATCGGCTCCCGGAAAAAGAAAAACAGTGCTGTCGCCAATACACCTACAATCAGACAGCATTTCTTCGTATAACGTTCCACTGCAAGAAAACGCTCCCTGTTCCCTGCACCGTAACTATAGCCTAATAACGGTTGTACTCCATTTGCCAGTCCCATCTGTAAAAATGTGATAAACATATTTGCCTTAAATACAATTCCAATAGCCGCTACCGGTGCATTTCCATATGCCACCAGAATCTGGTTTAAAATAATCGTAGAAATACTCATCAATGCAGAAAAAATAGCTGTTGGAAGTCCTGCCGAGCATACCTGGGACAGAATTCTGTCCCCACATTTAAAATACCGGAATGCCATAGACATGTTCCTGCTCTTTCTACAGAAATACCAAAGATAATATACACTCGCCATTATATTTCCAATAGTCGTTGCAATGGCTGCGCCTGCTGCACCCATACCAAATCCACTGATAAATATCGGGTCTAAAATAATATTGGCCACGGTTCCTATCATACTTCCTGTCATAACTTCCCGGCTGGCTCCGTCCGCACGCACAACAAAGCTTGCTGCCGCAGACCAGATAATAAACGGTGCACCATAAGAAATGTATGTTGTGTATCCTTTCGCCAGTTCATAAGTATCTGCATCTGCTCCAAACAATTGTAAAACCGGCTGCATTCCAACCAGTAAAATTACAGCAAAAACAATTCCCACGATAAGTGATGCATAGGTAATAAAAGAAGAAACCTGCTTTACTCTTTTTTCCTTCTTTTCGCCCAATGCCATAGATGCCGCTGCGCTTCCGCCCATACCAAACATATTGGCAAATGCCATAAATAATATAAAAATCGGATTCGTCTGACTGACCGCAGCCACCTGCAACGGATCCCCTGTCTGCCCTACGAAAAACGTATCCGCCATATTATAAACGACAGTAACCAGACTGCTGATGACACTTGGAATTGCCATCTTTGCTACTGCCTTCGACACCTTCATGCTGCCCATCAATTCATTTTCGTCCATTGTAACCCTTCCTTTCTGCCGGTAAAATCTGCTTTCCAAAGCCACTCATCAACCTCTTGTAACTTTAAATTTCTCATTCCAGATTCCGAAGCATCTTCTCTGCAATTCTTAAAAATTCTTTTCTTTCTTCTTCCGTAATTCCCTGTAATAAAAGTTCTTCCGATTCCGTAATTTCCTTTCGCAGAATATGTTCAATCTTCCGCGCCTGTTCTGTAAAAACAATCTTCTTATATCTTCCATCCTCTGATTCCGGCACCCGGCAGATTAGTTCTGCCTGCTCAAGATTCTTTAAAGTCTCTGTTGCAGTAGACGGACGCAAGCCAAATTCTTCCTCAATTTCTTTCTGGTATACCGGATGGTTTTCTGATTCCACCAGAATATAATTTAAAATGTTACCCTTTGCTCCGCTGATTCCGATAGATTCCTGTATTTTCTTAGAACGTCTGCGGAGCCGGTTGGATATTTTATTAATTACCTTTCCTGTTTCCATGGCAAATCTGTTCCTTTCTTTAAACTTATTACTATTTCTAATTAGTTTGGTTCCTAAGTATTTTAGTCAGATTTTATTCCATTGTCAACTTTCTATTTTATCTACTCTATTTCTTCATGCATAATATTCCTTTTCCCGGCTCATGCTAATGCCGATATCTAAACTTTTCTTAGGCGATTATGAAAAAGAACGTAAAAATTTTGAAAGAAAAATATATCTTTTCGCAATCGTCCAAAAAATTTTCTATAAAAGGAGATTATCGTATGGGAAATAACATGGATTTAAATTATGAAATGTTCTGCTATCAGTGTGAACAGACAGCCGGTGGCAAAGGCTGTACAAAGCTTGGCGTATGCGGAAAGACACCGGAAATTGCCAACCTGCAGGATTTACTTATTTTTCAGATAAAGGGGATCAGCTGCTACGGAAAAGTGCTGGTGGAGCAGGGACAACATATGGACAAATCGATTGTAAGCTTTATTGAAAATGTACTTTTTACGACACTTACCAATGTAAATTTTGATGCAGATGTTCATGTGGCACTGCTCCGGCAATCACAGCAAATCAAAGAAGAACTTCACAATTTGGTAGGTGAAATTTCGAATTCCACACTCCATGCCACCTATCATCTGCCGGATTCAAAAACGGATATGTTAAAGGATGCTCCTATGGCGGGCATTATGTATGACAAATCCTTAGACCCAGACATCCGCTCCCTCCGTCAAACTATTCTCTACGGTTTAAAAGGTATCAGTGCCTATGGTCATCAGGCAAGAGAATTAGGTTACTTCAGTAATGAAGTGGATGACTTTTATATACTGGCATTAGAAGCCATTACCGATGACCGGCTGACTGTCGAAGACCTGATCCGTCTGACCATGCGTACCGGTGAAATGGCTATTGAAGTCATGAAAAAACTGGACGATGCCAATACCACTATTTATGGCAATCCTTCCCCGCATAAGGTAAATGTTACTATTAAAAAAGGGCCATTTATCATTGTCTCCGGCCACGACTTAAATGATTTGGAAATGCTGTTGAAGCAGACGGAAGGCACCGGCATCAACATCTATACCCATGGTGAAATGCTGCCCTGCCACGGTTATGATGGACTGAAAAAATATTCTCATCTTGTAGGTAACTTCGGTGGAGCCTGGCAGGATCAGCAGAAACAGTTTGACAACATTCCAGGCTGTATCCTGATGACCACCAACTGCCTGATGCGCCCGAGAGATTCCTACAAAGACAGGATTTACAGCACGAATGTAGTAGGCTGGGATGGTGTGAAACATGTCGGTCGGAAAGAAAATGGAGACAAAGATTTCAGTGAAATCATAAAACAGTCAATTGAACTTGGCGGTTTCCAGGAAGACCAGCCGGCAAAAGAGATTCTGGTAGGTTTCGGACACCACGCTGCTTTAAGCTATGCCCCACAGCTTGTGGAAGCTGTCAAAAGCGGACAAATCCGCCATTTCTTCCTTATCGGCGGCTGTGACGGTGCCCGTCCGGGACGAAATTACTACACTGACTTTGCCCAAATGGTTCCATCCGACTGTATGATTCTAACGCTTGCCTGCGGAAAATACCGTTTTAATAAACTAGATTTTGGTGAAGTAGCCGGACTGCCACGTCTTTTGGATGTGGGACAATGTAATGATGTCTACTCTGCCATCCGCATTGCTACTGCGCTTGCAGATGCTTTTGAAACGGACATAAACGGACTTCCACTGTCACTGATTATATCCTGGTATGAACAGAAAGCGGTTGCTGACCTGCTTGCCCTTTTAAGCCTTGGCATTCATGATATTTATTTAGGTCCAACGCTTCCTGCCTTCATCAGTCCAAATGTGCTGCAGTATCTTACCGATACCTTCCACATAAAGCCAATCAGCAATGCTTCCGATGATATCAAAACCTGCCTGAAACAAAGCCTCTAAATAATAAACCTCCTTACCAGTTTTCTGGTAAAGAGGTTTTTATTTATGCAAAATCTATTTTCCTGTCTGATTTGCAATGCAGACGCAATACCATTTATCATCTGTCTGACTGACATCATGATTACAGTTGATAATCGGATGATTCAGGTCATTTGGTGGAATGTAACGTACCACACCGATTCTTCCATCGGACATCTGTACCTTTACATCCCGGTAATTTTCCACCATATTTTTCACAAATAAGTCTACCAGGCGTTCATCCAGTCCCGGAAATTCGCCCTTTTTAAATTTCTCCAACACATCAAAAGGAATCATGGATTCCTTATAACTTCTCTGGGAAATCATGGCATCATACACATCGGAAATGGCGGTAATCCTTGCCAGCAGAGAAATCTCATCTCCTGCAATCTGATCCGGATAACCCTTTCCATCCAGCCGCTCATGATGATGTCTTGCCGCTAACCGGATATCTTCATCTACATTATCCCAAAGCAGCTCATATGAATAAACGGGATGAGCTTTTATGATTTCAAATTCTTCTTCCGTAAGTCTTCTCGGTGCATTTAAGATTTCTTCCGGTATCTTCGTCTTTCCGATATCGTGCACTAATCCGGCGCATACCAGCTTTTTAATCACCGGTTCCGGAAGCTTCAGCCACTGCCCGATAACACCATTGGTAAATGCTACGTTCAGGGAATGGCGCTGCAAATTCTCATCCATCTCTCTCGGTGCATCAATACACTGAAATATTTTAGGAAAATCCAATACCTTAATCTTAGTAAAAATATCCTTTGTAACAGTCTCCGTTGCTTCCATATTAATTTCGGAAGCATTTCTGGTTACAGAAAAAATACTGTCTACATCGTTTTTTAATGCTGTATAGCCGACTGCTTCTTCGTATACTCTCTGCAATGCAGCTCTTGGTGCTTTTCCACTGTTGAGAATTTCCTGATAAGTTTCCTCACTGGTTGTAATATATCCACCACGTTCAAACTTGGAAAGTTTATCTAACCGGTCCTGTGTCAGGACTTCGCCCCGTTTCAAAAGCAGCACCGAACCTCTGTCATTATAAATATCTCCGGAAAGTTCCAGGCCTTCCCATAAAAAATCAATTGGAATTTTTCTAAGTCTCATTCTGTCACTCCGCCCTTATATATTCCTGTCACGAATCATCATGCAACCATACTCTTCTGTCTTAAGATTTGCATTCTGTATCCGGACAATCCGATATGTCTTCTGTAACATTGTATCTCCAAGTTTCACGCAAATCCGCAGTTCCGTTCCAACTGTCCCGCTTCCTGCCATTGTCTGAATCAGAATTCCATTTCCACTGATATTACAGGTTTCCATTTCAATTGGCTTCTGCAATTCAATTAATGTTCCATCCACAATAACAGATTCTATATATCCCTTTTCTTTTAAGGGATAACGGACATGCTTCCGCTTCTCACCATTCTTACTCCTGCCCAGCTCGATTTCTACTTCATTGGCAATTATAACCTTCCGAAGATTACCGGCAGCTTCTACCAGGCTCCCATTCGGTCCAAATATGATAACCGTCACTGCATACTCCATCCGGTTGTCCAGGCTTCCTGCACTAACCTTTACTACTTTACGGATCGGATCATAAGATTTGATTCTTGTATCTAATACCATCTTCCCGCCGGCAATTTCCTTTACAATAATCCGGCAGCCATTTAACTCCATCATTCCTGCCATAATTTGCATTTCTCCCTGATACTGTTGTTCACCTATTATCCATATCTCATTTCTGTTTGATATATTTTATCACGCCTATCCCGGTTTGAAAATATTTTTACCAAAAATAATAGTATAAAACCAGTTGCACAATCAGTATAAATGGCATTCCTATTACAAAGTACCAATGTTTTGTCTTATGACGGAACAGATACATACCTGCCCATGTCCCAATGCTTCCTCCCAGTATGCTTACCAGAAATAATGTTTTTTCGGGAATACGCCATTTATGACAGATGGCTCTGCGTTTATCTATTCCCATGACGGATAACCCGACAATATTTGCAATTATAGTATATGTAATTGCTATTTTCTGAATTGTAGTCATTCTTTTCTCCTTTTTCAAATATTAATTTTCGGTGATTGCGTAGGCAGAAGATTTTCAAGATAAAATAAATTTTGTGATATTCGATGCATATTTGATTTTCAGATGATGAAATGCCACTGTTCTAAGTAGTCCATTTTTCTTTTTCTGATAAAAACAGTCTTTTCCATGTTTAACAGAATAGTGATACCGTTCGTCAAAGTACGGATGCCTGATAAGGGCTGTTAGGGGCACTGGGAATTTCGTCTGGCAACAGGCAACGCTGGTACATGGATGTACCAGCGAGGCACAACTGAACATGGATGTGAATTTGTGCCGGTTGCCAGATGAAAATAGAATTATGCCGAAATTTCCAGTGCCCCTTGCAGGCTTTATGTGGCATCCGCTCTTGACGGACGGTACTACTATTCTGTCAAAGCAAGTGAAAAGACAGTTTATAATCAAGAAAAATGGACCACTAAGAACAGTTGGTATTTCACATCCCAAAAAATCAAATATACATCGAATTCCACAAAACATTTTATTCCAAAATTCTCTTCTCCCTACCGCAATCACCAAATACTAATCTTTAAACTGCACATAAATGTAAAAATCCCCTCTTCCAAATCAGAAGAGGGGAAATCATTTCTGTTACTTATGCATTCTTCTTTGCAAAGCGTGTTTTGAATACAAACCACAGCTCTGTTGCAATACAGATAGAAGAATAAGTTCCGCTCACAATACCTACCATAAGAGGAAGTGAGAAATCTTTAATGGATGCAACTCCAAGGATATAAAGCAGGAATACCATTACAAAGGTTGTAATTGAAGTATTTAAGCTTCGTGAAATTGTCTGGGAAATGGAGCGGTCAGCTATTTCGGTTAAGCTTTCCTTATCCACATTTCTTACCAGATGCATATTCTCACGGATTCGGTCAAAGATAACGATGGTATCATTGATGGAATATCCGATGATTGTCAGCATTACTGCAATAAATGTGCTTCCTACAGACAGCCGCAGCAGAGAGTAACAGGTTAAAATAACCAGTACATCATGAATCAGTGCTAAAATAGCAGAGGTTGCAAAACGAATGTCTTTAAACCGGAACCAGATATAAACCAGCATACAGATTGTTGCAATTACTACTGCCCAGACTGCATCTTTTGTCATTTCACCACTGATAGTGGAACTGATATTAGTAGAGGAAACAGTTGAAGTATCTACACCAAGATTTTCTTCTAATGTAGTATTTAACTGCTCTCTTTCGTCCAAATCAAGGCTTCTGGTCTTAAATACAACCTGTGTACTTCCTTCTACCTTCTGAGCCTGTACACTGGAATCTCCAGTCACATCCTCAATCAGAGGAATTACTTCAGAATCTAATTCTGCAAGAGTATAATCTTTACCCATATCTACGGTTGTAGATGTACCACCGACAAATTCAAGGCTTAAGTTCAATGCGCCCTTGCCATTGGCTTTGTTTACGCCCATTCCCACAAATCCGGCAATGATAATTACTGCCGAAACAATAAAGAATACGTGGCGTTTTGCAATAAAATGCATTGGACGGCGGTCTTTCTGTCTTCCATAGAATTTTGCATCACGGAAACCAATTACATACAGTCCATGTAATACCAGTCTTGTTACAACTAATGCGGTAAACATAGATAAAACGATACCGATTGCCAGTGTATAAGCAAATCCTTTTACGAAACCGCTTCCCTTAAATGCCAGCACTGCTGCAGCAATCAGGGTGGTGATATTTCCGTCTAAAATTGCAGATAACGCTTTCTGGAATCCGGTCTTAATCGCTGTCGATACAGTCTTGCCGGATGCAATTTCTTCCCTGATACGGGCGAAGATAATAACATTTGCATCTACCGCCATACCAATGGAAAGGATGATACCTGCGATACCCGGAAGGGTAAGTGTAATTTCAAAAAGATAAATAACTGCAACTACCATTGTAGTATAAATTCCAAGTGCTATGGTTGCTGCTACACCGGAAATCCAGTAGTAAGCAATCATGAATACCGCAATCAGGGCAAGACCGATTGCTGCTGCCTTTAATGCCGTTGAAATTGCTTCTGTACCAAGCTGTGCTGCTACTATCTGGGACTGTAACTCAGATAACTCTAAGGAAAGAGAACCGATACGGATGTTAGAAGCTAAAGTCTCTGCTTCTTCATAGGAACTCATTCCATCGATTACTGCGCTTCCGCCGGTAATTGCTTCTTTTACACGAGGAGTACTGATTGCCTCATCATCATATACAATTGGGCAGACCTTTCCAACATTGGCAGTGGTTGCATCTGCAAATTTCTGTGCGCCTTCATCCGTAAGTGTAAGCTGGACCACATACTGCTTGTTGCCAAGGTTATCCTGCTGTGTTGCAGCCTGTGCATCCTTTACATCATTACCAGTCATGTAAACATTTCCATCCGGATCCCGGAACTCTAAGGAACCTGGTTTTCCAAGTTCGTCCAGAATCTTGTTGGCATCCTTTACTCCTGGAATTTCAACAGTGATACGGTCATCACCTTCCTGATATACAGATGCTTCTGTACTGTAGCCTTCCACACGCTTCTGAAGCTTGTAAATAGTATCCTTCATCTGCTCGGAAGTCGGATTCTCAGATTCTACCTGATATGTGATGCTGACACCACCTGCCAAGTCCAATCCAAGCTTAATGTTCTTATCTTCACCTTTTCCGGTTGAAGATAAGATGATAGACGCATAATACGACAGTCCTGCTAAAACCAAGAGAACTGCAAGTAATATGGCTACGCCCTTACTTTTCTTCATTTTCTTCTTCCTTTCTCCTGACTTAAATTTCCGCCTCTGCGGCTTTTATCATAATTGCGCATTCTATACGCTTTTTTTGCAATTCACAGCCAAGATCATAGGTGTCATTGATCCTGCCATGGAAATTATAGGAATTCGCAGCACAACCGCCACTGCAATAAAATTTGGCAAAACAATTGCGGCATTTTTCTTTCGCATAAACGTTGCAGGTCTTGAATTCATCCCGGATGTCCGTGCGGACAATTCCGTCATCCACATTTCCCATCAGGAATTCCTCCCTGCCGACAAACTGATGACACGGATACAAATCTCCCCACGGTGTTACCGCAAGATATTCCGTACCCGATCCACAGCCGGATAATCTCTTTGCCACGCAGGGGCCTCCCTGCAGATCAATCATGAAGTGGAAGAAATTCACTCCCTTTCCTTCCTTATGTCGCTTTAAAAGATCGACTGCCAGCTTATCATACTGGTCAAGCAGTGTCGGAAGATCCTCCTCCTGTAATGCATAGGGCTCGGTGCTCTCTGCGACCACCGGCTCTACGGAAATCTGCTTAAACCCAAGGTCTGCCAGATGCAGTACATCCTTGGAAAAATCTAAATTATGATGGGTATAGGTTCCACGCACGTAGTAGCGTTCCTGATTTCTGCTGTCTGCAAATTTCTGGAATTTCGGAACAATCACATCATAGCTTCCCTGACCACCACGGAACGGACGCATATAATCATTGACTTCTTTTCTTCCATCAATACTTAATACAACATTGTCCATCTCTTTATTAGCGAACTCCATAATATCATCATTTAAAAGAACGCCATTTGTGGTCAGTGTAAACCGGAAATTCTTATTATGTATTTTTTCCTGCTCTCTTCCATATGCTACTAAATCTTTTACCACCTGGAAGTTTAAGGTAGGTTCTCCACCGAAGAAGTCCACCTCTAAGTTCCGGCGGTTGCCGGAATTGGCAATCAGGAAATCCAATGCAGCTTTTCCTACTTCATAGGACATTAACGCACGTCTGCCGTGATATTCTCCCTCTTCTGCAAAACAGTATCTGCAGGCAAGGTTACAATCATGGGCAATATGCAGACACAGTGCTTTTACTACAGTAGGACGCTTTGTTACATCACCGATGTATTCTTCATAATCATCCGGTGTGAACAAATCTCCGTTCTTCTGCAATTCCTCTATCTCTTCAATTGCTTCTTTTATCTCCGCCTCATCATAGGTCTTATTCAGTCTCTGTATGATTTCTTCACGGCTTGTCTCTTCCCACAATGCAATGACATCATAGGTTAAGTCATCCACAATATGGATGGCGCCGCTGTTTACATCCAGGACAATATTATAGCCGTTGTTTTTATACTGGTGAACCACTACAATATTTCCTCACTTTCTTACAACATTATAACGACCGTCCGCGCAGGCGTACGGTCGTTTCGTTCGTTCTCAATCTGAACTTCTGGTAATTATTTGCAATGCTCGCAAGTCTGGTTTCCTACAGTACAGGAAGTCTTGCATGCTGACTGACAAGATGTCTGGCACTCGCCGCATCCGCCCTTCTTTACTGTATTGTTCAGAGTCTGTGTATTCAATGTTTTAATGTGTTTCATTGTAATATCCTCCTTCTTTGCTCATTATGTGATACAGTATAGCACATTTTCCAGCTTACCGTCAACGCAAAAATCCAATCTAAAACAAATGACAGGAGGTATTTTCCCTAGAATTTGCTGCCTCCGCCACCGTGGGTTCTTCCTGATGAAGAAGTATGTGTACTGCTGCCGCCGGAAGAGCTCTTCTTTTCTTTCGCCGTTTTCGAAGTCGTTTCATAAAGGAACATATCTCTGCTTTCTGTAATATCCAGACTATCGTCTTTTACATAGCTGCCTGCCGCTGACTGGAAACGCACTGTTTTAAGCTGTGCCTTCATCCTGCCGACAATGATAAGTGACAGAGCAACTCCTACCCCAAGGGAGATCAAAATCCAGATTGGGGATAATGGCTCCTTTGGAAGACTTTTCCTGTCATACGGCTTTCCGTTTCTTGCCTGTGTAATGAATTCGTCACACAGCTCTGAAAAAGTCTGAAATGCTGAAAAATAATTTCCATCCTTCAGATCACTCGTCATTTCTTTTGAAATGTATTTGATCCCTGCATCGGTAAAAGCTGTGATTCCGTAACCACAGGTTGAAATATAACAGTCATTCTCTTCTCCCAGACTAATGAGAAGAAGGATTCCATCCTTATCCTGTCCATATCCGAAGTTTCCGTAATCATAAATATCATCGGCGTATTCTTGCACCGTTTTTTCATCCAGCGTATTTGTTGTCACAACGACAACATCCATTTTCTGTCGGATACTCAGTTCATCAAGTATGTCATTTAATTTTGCTTCCTCACTATCCGTCATAAGTCCCGCCATGTCCTGCACACGACAATAATCATTTGCAAATCCTTCTGCATCTTCGGCTGAAACCGAAAACGTCATCCCCAGGCAAAGGGCCAGAACAAGCAGAAGTGATATTATTTTCTTTTTCATTCCGTCACCCCCTAAAACAGTCCGAGAAAGTGCAGAAGTGTTGCTGCACCGTAGGTTACTGCCGTGAACGTGGTCGCCAGCATCAGTGTCCAACGAGTTGCTGCCGCCTTATCTACCGGCAGGTCGCCGACGAATTTTCCGGTCTGTCCGTTCATTGCAAATGTATATTTGTTACCATTCCATGTGGTATTTAAAAGCCACACCGGATATAAAGCATACTTGGCTTTTCCGCCATGGAACTGTACACTGGTATTTTCAGCTACTACAGTATCGTAACCAATGACTGTTTCGGCAAATGCCTGCTCCGTAGATTTTTTCACACGCTCATTCGCCCGGTCAATGCTTTCTTCTGCAGTCACATCATACTTATCTGCCAGGTAACCGGCAAGATAAGCCGTCTGGAAATCCACTGCCTCCCCACAGTTAAACGGTTCGATGGATTCCATCAGATCATCCGCCATTTTTGTAGAGCCATCTACCGGAACGTATTCAAATCCAACACTTCCGCCTCTGTGCACCATATAATAACTGGTCTGGGTATAATTGTAATCACTGTCACTCCAAGTACGGATCTTGGTTGCCTTATAACGGACCTTAGCGTCTACATCGGTATCAAATAGCCAGAACGGTACATAGACTCC
>OLNX01003090.1_pt1 | contig 11609 bp, 9 predicted proteins | sample 1672611 | NCBI WGS metagenome assembly OLNX01 (sample SAMEA3136705, study PRJEB25190) | human gut metagenome
CCTGACGTATTTTCGCTTCTGAGACTTTGCGATATGCATAATATTCCGATTGCAACGAACTGTGCAACGGCAGAAGTGCTTATTCACGGTCTTGAACGCGGTGACCTTGATTGGCGTGATATTGTCAATCCAAAAAACTAAAAAAGCTGATATTGAAAAAAGGTGATTTTTGCAAATCACCTTTTTTTTATCAAAAATACACCGTTTAAAAGTTACATCAAAGTAACGTATTTTTGATATGTGAAAATAATACTCTGCTTTTGACTTTATGTCAAGTCTTTTTTTACTTTAAAGGGAGTAAACTGTCTATAAAACGAAAAAAGATATAATTTAATGGAGTGTGCCGTATTTTAGCGAAATATATATGCAATAAAATGGCACTATGCCTATAAAAATTACTGTTTTACGGTTGAAATATTACTCGGAATATTGTATAATGATAGAATAGGCAGAGGTTTACAACATTTAGAAACCTAAGAGAGGAATTAAAGAATGAATAATAAAGTTTCCGTCGTAAAATGTGACAGATATTCCGAAGTGCAAAATGCCGTAGAAAATGCGGTGTCTTTAATCGGTGGGATTGGGAAGTTTGTGAAAAAGGGTGATAATGTTGTTATAAAGCCCAACCTTGTTTCCAAGAAAAAGCCTGAGGAGGCGGTTACGACAAATCCCGAATTTCTTCACGCGGTTATAGTGATGGTCGAAAAAGCCGGCGGAAACGTGACGATTGCCGAAAGTCCCGGCGGTCCGTATAATACTGCGGCTTTAAAGGGTGTTTATTCAGTCTGCGGAGTGGATAAGGCTATCGAGGGAACAAACGCAAAATTGAATTTTGATACAAGTTTTACGGAAGTGCATTTCCCTGAGGGAAAGACTGTAAAGAAAATTCCGATAATAAATCCGATTTTGAATGCAGATGTTATAATTTCACTGCCGAAACTGAAAACTCACGCAATGACGAGTTATACAGGTGCCGTTAAAAATCTTTTCGGCACAATTCCTGGAACATATAAAGCGGAACTGCATTTCAGATTGAATGAGAGAAAGTCATTCTGTTCAATGCTTGTGGATTTGCACGAATGTGTAAAACCGACATTGTCTATTATGGACGCTGTTTGGGGTATGGAGGGCAACGGCCCGACAGCAGGTCAGAACAGACATATAGGACTTGTTATGGCATCAGAAAATGCACACGCGCTTGATTTGGCGTCATGCTATTTGATTGATTACACGCCAAATGAAGTTGATACGGTGCGTGAGGCGATTGAACGCGGACTTGTGTGTGACAGTGCGGAAAAAATTGATATAGCGGGCGAAGATATTAAACCGCTTGTTATAAAGGATTATTTAAAGCCCGAAAGTCATTTTAATTTGATTAAATTGATTTCACTTCCGGACGCGCTTAATGCACGACTTATAAATGCACTTGCGTCAAAGCCTGCAATGGATTACGATATATGCGTAGGTTGCGGAGAATGTGCGAGATGTTGTCCGCCGAAAGCGATTGATATGTCATCGGGTAAACCTGTTATTGACACGAAAAGATGTATAAAATGTTTTTGCTGTCAAGAGCTTTGCCCAAAAAAAGCGGTAAAGATAAAACGACCGCTGTTAAACAGATTTATGATTAAATTTCTAAAGTAAAGGATATGATTTTTTGTTTAATGTAGTTCTTGTTGAACCGAGAATACCGCAGAATACAGGCAACATTGCCCGTACTTGTGCGGCGACAGGGTGTAGACTTCATATTGTACGTCCGACGGCTTTTCAGATTACCGATAAAAATTTGAAAAGAGCGGGTTTGGATTATTGGCATTTGCTGAATGTATGCTATTACGATAATTTGGCGGACTTTTTTGAAAAAACAGAGGGTGCAAGATATTTTTATGCAACAACAAAAGCACCTCATACATATGTTGAGGCTGAATTTAAGGATAACGATTATATATTGTTCGGTCGTGAGGATGCAGGACTTCCCGAAGAACTTTTGTACGAACACGAAGAACGTTGTATAAGAATACCTATGATAGAAGAGGCGAGAAGTCTTAATCTTTCAAATTCCGTTGCGATTGTTGTATACGAGGCACTTCGTCAGCAAGGGTTTGATAATTTGAAGAATTTAGGACAGCTGACTCAATTCCATTGGTAATTAGACTTGATTAAATTGCCCACAGCACCATTTTTTGCTCAAGGCGGTAACGTACAACACCGTGAGCTGCAAAACGGCACTGTGAACAATTTTCTCTGCGTCTAAAGCCTTTAATCAAGATAATAAAAAACAATTTTAAATTTTATTTATACCGAATTTATATGAGAGGAGCAAATATGGCAGATATAAAAATAATAGTGGATTCCGGTTCGGACATTCCGCAGGATATAGCCGACAAATATAATATAGGCGTTATATCATTTTTAAGTATTTTCGGCACTGAACAATATGTTCAGAGAACTGAAATAACAAATGAGCAATTTTTTGATAAACTTGAGGAGTACGACGGTATTCCGACTACTTCACAGACACCGTTCGGTGATATGCTTGACTACTTTAAACAGCAGTGTGAGGAGCATGAGAGCGTAATATATTTTGCACTTTCATCAGCCGCAAGCGGTCAGTACCAAACAGCAAATCTTGTTAAGAGTGAGATTGAAGAAGAAAATCCGAATGCGGATTTTCACATTGTCGATTCGCAGAAGTTTTCTCTGTACATTGCACAAACCGCCGTTCATGCGGCGCAAATGGCTAAGGACGGCAAAAGCGTTGACGAGATTATAACGGAATGTGAAAAGTACATAAAAACATGGAGATGTTACCTTTTGGTTGATACGTTAAAATATCTTGAAAAAGGCGGCAGACTTTCAAAAGCAGCCGCATTTGTCGGCACAATGCTTGACATCAAGCCAATACTTACAATAGAACACGGACTTGTTGAAAGTTTAGACAAGCTGAGAGGTAAGAAAAAGCTGCTTGATAAATTGATTGCAAAAATTCAAGATGATTCTGATTTTGACGCGGAAAATCCTAAGTTCTTAATCGTTCAGTCGGACGAGGATAAGGGACAGGAGGTTTGTGAAAAACTTCGAGATGAATACGGCGAAGATTGTATAGAAATGTATGGTGAATTCGGTCCGCTTATCGGTACTCACGTCGGACGTGGGGCAATAGCAATATTGGTGAAAATCGTGACTGAATAAACTTTAAACATAAAGATAAAATGAAAGGAAGATAAAAAATGAAGTATGTAGTAATACTTGGCGACGGTATGGCAGATTATCCCGTTGACGCATTTGACGGTAAAACAATTTTAGAGGTGGCTGATAAGCCTACAATCGACTATATGGCACAGCATGGCGAGATGGGTATGGTTAAGACTGTTCAAGACGGTATGAAACCGGGCAGTGACGTAGCCAATCTATCTGTTATGGGTTATGATACAAAAAAATGTTACAGCGGTCGTTCACCGCTTGAGGCGGCGTCAATCGGCGTTCCGCTAAAGGATAATGACGTTACATTCAGATGTAACCTTGTAACTCTTTCTGACGAAGAAAATTACGAGGATAAGACAATGCTTGATTACAGTGCAGGCGAAATCACAACAGAAGAGGCTGCCGAGCTTATCAAGGCTGTTGCAAAAGAGCTTGATACTGATATGATTAAGTTCTATCCGGGTATCAGCTACCGTCATCTTACAGTTTGGGAGGGCGGTTCGACTAATGTTGAATTAACACCTCCTCACGACATTTCAGACAAGAAGATAACAGACCATCTTCCAAAGGGTGACGGTGCGGATACACTTCTTGAAATGATGAAAAAAAGTGAAAAGATTTTAAGAGAACATCCTGTAAACAAAAAGCGTGTTGCAGAGGGCAAAAATCCTGCAACATCAATATGGGTATGGGGCGAGGGTACAAAACCTCAGCTTGATAACTTTGAAGAAAAGTTCGGTCTAAAGGGCAGTGTTATTTCCGCTGTTGACCTTATCAAAGGTATTGCAAAATGTGCCGGAATGAATTCGATTGACGTTGAAGGTGCAACAGGTAACTGTGACACAAACTGGGAAGGTAAGGCACAAGCCGCACTTGACGCAATTTTAAACGGCAGTGACTTCGTTTATGTTCACATGGAAGCTCCTGACGAAATGGGACACCAAGGTGCACCTGAAAAGAAGAAATTTGCGGTTGAAACGATAGATAAAAAGGTTGTCAAGTTCCTAAAGGACGAGCTTGAAAAGAGAGGCATTGATTACAGAATGATGATTCTTCCCGACCATCCGACTCCGATTAAGCTAAAGACGCACGTTTCGGACCCTGTTCCGTACATCATCTATGACAGCCCCAACGAAACGGATAAAAATGCTAATCTTACATATACTGAAGAAAACGGTAAAAAGACAGGTATTTATATCGAAGAAGGATATACTTTGATGAATAGATTTCTTGGAAAATAATGATACATTCTCGTGATTTACGAAGGGAATGATTTTATGAAACTGAAAAAAAATTGGGTGAAAATTGTACTGTTTGTATTGGGTGTTGTGATATTGGCTGTGGCGGCATATATATGTCTGCCTAAAATATTGCAGCTGTTAGGTTTTCTTGTTAAGTTGTTTTTGCCGTTTTTGCTCGGCTATCTGTTCTCAATGGCGGTAAATCCGCTTGCGGATACATTGCAGAAACGGCTGAAAATACCGCGAGGACTGTCGGCGGTGCTTGTAATAGTACTGATAGTCGGAATTTTTGGTGGTGTTCTCACATTTGCAATATGGAAAATTGTTGATGAAGTACGAATGTTATATACGCAGTTTCCGACTATTTACGAAAACATTCAAAACAGTACAAAGGCACTGGGCGAAAAATGGTCTGTTGTGTATATGAATTTGCCGAGCAACATTCAACAGGCGATTACTTCGGCAGGTGAGACGGTTTCAAGCAAAGCCGCTGAATTTATCAATATGAAGTCAACGCCTATGGTTGATTATGCGGGCAATTTTGCAAAGGCTTTGCCGAGCGTGTTTATAGGTATAGTCGTTTTTATCTTGTCATCGTATTTTATGGTTTCGGAAAACAAAACCGTTATGTCGACTGTGCAGGGCGTGTTCAGTCCTAAATTTGTGGACAGGCTGAATCTTATAAAGACGGAATTGAAAAAGTATCTCGGCGGTTATATTAAAGCGCAGGGAATACTTATGTGTATCGCGTTTGCGATTATGTTTATCGGACTGAGTATACTTGATATTGAGTATGCACTTCTTATTGCGTTAGGTATTGCGTTCTTGGACGCATTGCCATTCTTCGGCAGCGGTCTTGTTTTGTGGCCGTGGTCGCTTATTTCGTTTTTGAACGGCAATATTAAACTCGGAGTTGGTCTGATTGTTATATATGCCGCAGTTGCGCTTATGCGACATTTTACCGAACCGAAACTTGTAAGCTCAAGAATAGGTATGAATCCGATATTGACGCTTATGTCTATGTATATAGGTTACAGAACGCTTAGTATCGGCGGTATGATTTTAGGCCCGATAATACTTATGCTGATAATCAGTTTTTATAAAGCGGGTGTGTTTGACGCACCGATAAGACTTTTAAAGAGAATAGGCAGATTTATAAAAGAACAGTGCCTATTGTTCAAAGATTTTGTTATTAATTTAATGGGGAGTGACTGGAATGAGTAAAGAAAAGTTTTATATTACTACTGCCATTGCGTACACTTCAAAGAAACCTCATATAGGTAATACATATGAGATAGTTCTTACGGACGCAATAGCACGTTTTAACAGATTTATAGGAAAGGATGTATTTTTCCTTACAGGTACTGACGAACACGGTCAGAAGATACAGGAAATCGCTGAAAATGAGGGTATAACACCGAAACAGCACGTTGATAAGATTGCGAGACAAATTAAGGATATTGCCGATATGCTTAATATCAGCTATGATAAATTTATCCGTACAACCGACGATTATCACGTTAAGGCTGTTCAACAGATTTTTAAAAAGCTTTATGATCAAGGTGATATTTATAAGAGTGAATATGAAGGTTGGTACTGTACACCTTGTGAATCATTCTGGACTGAAACACAGCTTGTAGACGGTAAGTGTCCTGATTGCGGTAGAGAAGTTAAAAAGGCTAAGGAAGAGGCCTATTTCTTCAAGATGAGCAAGTATCAGAACAAGCTTATGGAATACATCGAGTCACACCCTGAATTTATTCAGCCGGAATCGCGTAAGAATGAGATGGTTAATAACTTCCTAAAGCCGGGATTGCAGGATTTGTGCGTGTCAAGAACGAGCTTTACATGGGGTATTCCTGTTGAGTTTGACCCTGGACATATCGTGTACGTGTGGATTGACGCACTTTCAAACTATATTACGGCACTTGGCTATACACCGGAAGAAAAGGGCGAATTGTATAATAAGTATTGGCCTGCAGATGTGCATATTATCGGTAAGGACATTCTTCGTTTCCATACAATTTATTGGCCGATTATGCTTATGGCATTGGGCGAACCGCTTCCGAAACAGGTGTTCGGACATCCTTGGATGCTTGTCGGTGATGAAAAGATGAGTAAGTCAAGAGGTAACGTAATTTATGCGGAGGACCTTGTAAAGCATTTCGGTGTTGACGCGGTAAGATATTATTCACTTCACGAAATGCCTTTCGCACAAGACGGTACAATCACTTATGAAGTGTTTATCAGCCGATTTAACAGTGATCTTGCAAATACACTTGGCAATCTTGTAAACAGAACTGTTGCAATGATTAATAAATATTTTGACGGTGAAATTCAGAGCGGTGACGTACACGGTGATTTTGATGATGATTTGAAAGCTGTTGCAACAGGTGCGATTGATAAGATTATTAAGAAGATGAATACACTTCACGTTGCGGATAGTATGGACGAAATTTGGAAAGTTGTTGACAGAGCGAATAAGTATATTGACGAAACAACTCCATGGGTGCTTGCAAAGAATGAAGACGATAAGCCAAGATTGGGTACAGTGCTTTATAATCTTGTTGAAACAATCAGAATTATTGCGGCATTGTTAAGCTCGTATATGCCTGAAACATCAAAGAAAATCGCCGAACAAATCGGTGCAGATGATTTGAGCTTTGAAAGTACAAAGACATTCGGTGAAACAAAGGCGGGTAAAAAAGTAGGCGAGGCTGTTCCGCTGTTCCAAAGAATTGACGCAGAAAAGAAACTTGCCGAACTTGAAGAAGAATTCGGTCAGCCGGAAGAAGAAAAGATTGAAATTGCACCGTATAAAGATTATATCGAGTTTGAAGAATTTGAAAAACTTGATATTCGTGTCGGTAAGGTACTTGAATGCGAAAAAGTACCAAAGTCATCAAAACTTCTTAGATTTACTTTGCAAGTCGGAAGTGAAACAAGACAAATTCTTTCCGGTATAGCAAAGTTCCATAAGCCTGAAGAATTAATCGGTAAAAATGTGTTGTTTGTTGCAAACTTGAAACCGAGAAAGATGATGGGACTTGAATCTTGCGGTATGATTTTGTCAGCCGAATTTGAAGATAAGCTTACTGTTTTGACTACTCTTAATGATATTCAAAGCGGTGCTGAAATCGTATAATTGAATAATGCAAAAGCCGTCAAAGTATTACTTTGACGGCTTTTTTGTGTGAAACGACATCACGTTTGGCGTGCTTCGTAGTGGCGACCATTGGTCGCCATTATACCACCCCTCAGTCGACTGCGTCGCCAGCTCCCCTCGATGGGAGCCAAATAAGCCTCTCCTTGAGGAGAGGTGTCACGAAGTGACGGAGTGGTGGCAAAAAAAGCATAAAAAATATAGGTGTTGTAGTGGCGACCAGTGGTCGCCCTTAAATGTACCACCCCACAGTCAACGTTGTTGACAGCTCCCCTCAATGGGAGCCTTATGAGCCGTGATGGAGTGGTGGCAAAAATGCAACAAAAAAGACTTCACTTTCGTGAAGTCTTTTTAAATACGTCAAATTAGTTATTGATAAGCTTATCGTCTTCGCTGTTCCAGCTATAAAGCTTACGGATTTCTTCACCGACTTGTTCAAGTTGGTGTTCTCCTGCAATCTTTCTCATAGCCTTGAAGTGAACTTGACGACCTGCAGGTGACATATCAAGTAGGAATTCCTTAGCGAATGAACCGTCTTGAATATCAGAAAGAACTTTCTTCATAGCCTTCTTTGTTTCAGCAGTAACAATCTTAGGACCTGTTACGTAGTCACCGTATTCGGCAGTATTAGAAATTGAGTATCTCATACCCTTGAAACCGCTTTGGTAAATAAGGTCAACGATAAGTTTCATTTCGTGGATACACTCAAAGTAAGCGTTTCTTGGGTCATAACCAGCTTCAACAAGTGTTTCAAAACCTGCTTGCATAAGAGCTGTAACACCGCCGCAAAGAACCGCCTGTTCACCGAATAGGTCTGTTTCTGTTTCTGTTCTGAATGTTGTTTCAAGAACACCGGCTCTTGCACCGCCGATACCTAAAGCGTAAGCAAGTGCTAAATCCTGTGCCTTACCTGTTGCGTCTTGTTCAACAGCGATTAGACAAGGAACACCTTTACCTTCAAGATATTCTGAACGTACTGTGTGACCAGGACCCTTAGGAGCAATCATTGTAACGTCAACGTCTGCAGGAGGAACGATTGTTCCGAAGTGAATGTTGAAACCGTGAGCAAACATAAGCATATTGCCCGGTTCAAGATTTGGTTCGATTTCGTTCTTGTACAAGTCAGCTTGCTTTTCATCGTTGATAAGAATCATGATGATGTCAGCCTTCTTTGCAGCCTCTGCTGATGTATATACTTTCAAGCCTTGCTTTTCAGCCTTGCTCCATGACTTACTACCTTCATAAAGACCGATGATTACATCGCAGCCAGAGTCCTTTAGGTTTAGTGCGTGAGCGTGACCTTGTGAACCGTAGCCGATAATTGCGATAGTCTTGCCCTTTAGTAGTCCAAGATTACAATCGCTTTCATAAAATACTTTTGCTTCATGGTCTAATGTTTTTGCCATTTTGATTACCTCTTTCTTAAATATGTATTATAAATAATAATTATTTATCTAGTTTTAATGTGTTTGCCCCGCGTTCAAGAGCAGTCATACCGGTACGGGCGATTTCTTCAATTCCGTACGGCTCTACAAGGTCGATAAATGCGTTAAGCTTTGTATTATGACCTGTCAATTCGATAGTCAAAGTGTTAGGTGAAATATCAACTATCTTTGCTCTGAATACGTTTGTAATTTCGATAACTTCACTTCTTGTCTTAGGTGTAACCTTAACTTTTACAAGTGAAAGTCCTCTCTTTACGATTTCGCTGTCACGAAGTGTCTTAATTTTGATAACTTCCATAATCTTTGAAAGCTGTTTTGACACTTGTTCGACAATTTGTGCATCGCCGTTCACTTCAATAGTGATACGAGATACTTGCGGGTCTTGGGTAGTACCCACTGAAAGTGAATGAATGTTAAATCCACGTCTTGAAAACAAGCCTACAACTCTTGAAAGTACACCCGGATTGTTTTCGACAAGGACTGATAATGTATATCTTTCCATATTACTTATCCTCCTTTTTCGGAAGAGTAGCCTCATTAAGAGCATCACCGGTAGGTTCAAAAGGATTTACGTTTACGATAAGAAGATATGAACCGTCATGTGCCATCATCTTATCTATCGCCTCTGAAACCTCACTGTTTTCGTTAGCTATGCCGCTCTCAAAGCCGTATGCCTTTGCAAGCATTGCAAAATCAGGTTTTCCTTCTATTTCAACAGCCTGATAATTTGATTTATAAAGAAGATACTGATGTTCGTGTACCATACCAAGACGGTGGTTTTGGAACAATACCATTTTAACGGGAATATCCCATTGAGCCATAGTACCCATTTCCGGTAAATCCATTTGGAAACTGCCGTCACCCATTACCGCGATAACAGGCTTTGAGCCGTTTGCGGCAACAGAGGCACCGATTGCGGCAGGAAGTCCGTAACCCATTGTACCGAATCCGCCTGAAGTCAAAAGCGAACGTGGTGTTTTAAAGTTGAAGTTATTGGCACACCAAATCTGGTTTTGACCGACTTCGGTTGAAAGGTATACATCTGAATTTGTCTTTTCCGAAAGTACGTTTAAGAAATATTTCGGATTTACAAATCCGTTATCCTCACATACCGGTTTATGTGTAAATCTTTGACGTAGTTCTTCAGCTTCGTCAATCCACTCTTTGCTTGTCTTGTAACCTGAAATTTGCGATGTAAGCTGTTCAAGAACATCTTTAATATCACCAACAACAGGAATATAAGGCTGAGTGTTTTTGCCGATTTCGGCAGGGTCAAGGTCGATATGTATAAGCTTGTTGCCTTCCTCAAGTCCTTTGACATTTGCCACAGTTCTGTCACCAAGTCTTGAACCCATTACGATTACAAGGTCTGCACGATTGAAAAGAAGATTAGCTCTCTTAACACCGTGTGAACCGATCATACCGTAGTATCTCGGATTGTCCGACGGAAGAATACCTATACCCATCATTGTTGAAACAACAGGAATATCTGTTTCTTTTACAAATTTTCTGAATTCATTTGTAGCATCGGATATAACGACACCGCCACCGGCAAGTATAACCGGCTTTTTAGCACCTTTGATTGCCTCGGCAACCTTCTTAACCTGTGATTCGTTAGCTTTGCCCATTAACTTGTAGCCACGGATATTAACGTCCTCATCTTCGTCTGGATAATCAAATTCCTTTTTTAGAAGATCCATAGGGAAGTCGATAAGTACAGGACCCGGACGGCCTGTGTTTGCAATATGAAATGCCTCATTTACAACACGCGGAATGTCAAGTCCGTCTTTTATAAGGTAGCTGTGCTTTGTAAAAGGCAACGTAGCACCTGTAATGTCAACTTCTTGGAAAGCGTCTTTACCGATTAGCTTTGTAGCAACCTGACCTGTAAGTGCAACCATCGGAATAGAATCCATATATGCGGTTGCGATACCTGTTATAAGGTTTGTAGCACCCGGACCTGAAGTTGCGGTACAGACACCTGCCTGTTTCGTAACTCTTGCGTAGCCGGAAGCCATATGAGCCGCACCCTGCTCATTACGAGTAAGGATATGCTTTATGGAAGAAAAGGACAGCTTATCTATAATAGGACAGTTAGCTGCACCCGGATAACCGAATACAACCTTAACGCCGTTCTTTTCAAGTGTTTTAACAACCATTTCAGCACCGGTCATTCTCAAAAAAATTCCCCCTTTGAAATTTAATGTAATAAATATTGGCACACCGATTTTCTGTGCCGAAAAAAACCACCATATTTGATTTGTCTTGTGGAAAATCGAATTTTCTAAAAGCTAATGCTTTTTTGAAAAGATGGTGCTGTTTTGTCCGTCATTTTATGACGGAATATGTACAAATATATTATCGTACTATTTTTATTTTATCAGCGAATAAGCTAATTGTCAACTGTTTTTATACAGAATTGTTACTGTTAGATACTTATATTTATGTTAAAACAAATTTTTTGTATATTATTGAATTTTGAGATTAAAATATTCATTATCAGGCGAATTTTATCAAAAAAATCACTTCTGCTGTCGTTGCCCTTGCGCAGTTCCA
>OLNX01003094.1_pt1 | contig 11603 bp, 10 predicted proteins | sample 1672611 | NCBI WGS metagenome assembly OLNX01 (sample SAMEA3136705, study PRJEB25190) | human gut metagenome
GGCAGGAATATATAAAAAACGGCGATGCGTCGCACAGCTTTGCGCAGCTGGCCGCCGCGTGGGCCGCACTGCCCCGCGCGGCGGGCGTGAAGCTGTACGCCGGGCTGGGGGCCTACCGCGTCGGCGCAGGGGATGGGTCCGATGCCGGCTCCGAGTGGTTTTCCGGCCATGCGCTGGCCGACCAGCTTGCTTTGCTTGCCCGCTTAGGGGTGCAGGGCGCGGGGCTCTACCGCTACGGCAGCCTGTTTGCCAATTCCGACGCCCCGGCGCTGGCGGAAAGTGAAGCGGAGGCAATAAAAGGTGTCTGGCAGGGCTGACCGGAAAATCCGATGCAGACAAAGATTTGGTACTTGCAAAAGCGGTAAAAATGCAAGATAATAGAGAGGCGGGGCGGCTTGCGGCTGCCCGCAGGACCCAAGGGAAGATAAAGGAGAAACTCCATGAACAATACAAACGACCTCTATAACCGCTGGCTTGCCCAGCCGGATCTGGACGACGCCGTCAAAGCCGAGCTCGTCTCCATCGCGGGCAACGGCGACGCCGTCACGGACCGCTTTTACCGCGATCTGGAATTCGGCACCGGCGGCCTGCGCGGCGTGATCGGCGCGGGTTCCAACCGCATGAACGTCTATACCGTCGCCAGGGCCTCACAGGGGCTGGCGGACTACCTCAATGCGTCCGGCCTGCCCAAAAAGGTAGCCATCGCCCACGACAGCCGCCATAACGGTGCGCTGTTCGCCCGCGAGACCGCCCGCGTGCTGGCCGCGAACGGCATTACCGCCTGCATGTACCCCCGGCTTGAGCCGACCCCGGCGCTTTCGTGGGCGGTGCGGTACCTCGGCTGCGGCGCGGGCGTCTGCGTGACGGCCAGCCACAACCCCGCTAAGTACAACGGCTACAAGGTCTACGGCGCGGACGGCTGCCAGGTGACCGTTGAAGCCGCCTCTGAAATTCTCTCCCAAATCGAAAAGCTGGATCTCTTTGACGGCATCAAACGGGCTGATTTTGGCGCCTGCCTGCGGGAAGGACGGATACAGCCTGTCCCGGACACCGTTCTCACGGCCTTTCTGGCGGCGGTGAAGGCGCAGTCCGTCCTCTTTGGCGAGGAAGCCCGCAAGGATATCGCCATCGTCTACAGCCCGCTCAACGGTACCGGCTATGTGCCCGTCACTCGCGCGCTGAAGGAGCTGGGCTATACGCATCTGACCCTGGTGGAGGAGCAGCGCCTGCCGGACGGCCACTTCCCCACCTGCCCCTATCCCAACCCGGAGATCCGGGAGGCCATGGCGCTGGGCATCGCCTATGCCGGCCGATGCGGCGCGGACCTGCTGCTGGCCACCGACCCGGACTGCGACCGGGTGGGCGTGGCCGTACGGGACCCAAGCGGCGGATATGCGCTGCTCTCCGGCAACGAAACGGGCATGCTGCTCCTGGACTACCTCTGCGCCCAACGCACGAAGCATGGCAGAATGCCCGCAGACCCGGTGATGATCAAGACCATCGTGACCACGGACATGGCCGGACGCATCGCGGCGCACTACGGCGTGAAAACCATCAACGTGCTCACCGGCTTCAAGTTCATCGGCGAGCAGATTGGCCGCCTGGAAGCGCAGGGCCGCCGGGACAGCTTCGTGTTTGGTTTTGAAGAAAGCTATGGCTATCTCTCCGGCCCCTATGTGCGGGACAAGGACGGCGTAGGCGCGGCCTGCCTGATCTGCGAAATGTTCAGCTTCTACGCCAGCCGCGGCATTTCTCTTCTGGACAGGCTGCATGAGCTCTACGGCATCTATGGCTACTGCCTCAACACCCTGCACAGCTATGCCTTTGACGGAAGCGCGGGCTTTGCCAAAATGCAGGCCGTCATGCAGGCGCTGCGCGCCGGCGTCGCATCCTTCGGCGGCAAAAAGGTGCTCCGCCTGATGGACTATGCCGCAGGTCTGGACGGCCTGCCCAAGTCCGATGTGCTCAAATTCATTCTGGAGGACGGCTGCACGCTCGTGGCGCGCCCCTCCGGCACCGAACCCAAGCTCAAACTCTACCTCTCCGTCAGCGGGGAAAGCCGGGAAGCGGCGGAGGAGACAGAGCAAAAGATCCTGAAAAGCGCAGAGGCCCTCCTCCACTGAGCGGGGCGTTCCCTTTGCTCTGCCGCCGGAGTCCCTGTTTTGCAGAGCGCTCCGGCGTTTTTTCTTGCAGCAAGGCCGCCCTCACGTCTTTTTGCCCGGTAGTTCACTTTTTGCGATATATAAATAGAATATCCGGTTGAATTTCTTCCAAAACGCAACTATGATGAACACAGATTGAATCAGCTGTTTCACAAAACAGCAAGTGAAGAAAGGGGAATCATCCATGAAGAAGCTGTTTGCCTTGTTCCTTTGTGCCATCATGGCCCTGAGTGTGGCCTGCGCCACCGCCGAAACCGCCCCCGAGGAAACCGGCAAGCTGGTTTTGTACAGCCCGCTGACTACTTCCATGATTGAAAACATGCTGGCCATGTTTGAGGCCGATACCGGCATCAAGACCGAGTGCCTCGCCATGGGCACGGGCGACGCCCTTAAGCGCATCGCCGCCGAAAGCGAAAATCCCCAGTGCGATATTCTCTGGTCCGGCACCATCGGCACCGTGAAAAACAGCAGCCAGTATTTCCAGGATTACACCTGCGCCAATGAGGACGCCTTCTATGAGCAGTACCGCAACGTGGAAGGCAACCTCACCCGCTTTGACTGCGTTCCTTCCGTTATCATGATCAACACCGACCTCATCGGCGACATCGAGATCAACGGCTATGCCGACCTGCTCAACCCCGAGCTCAAGGGCAAGATCGTCTTTGCCGATCCTCAGGCTTCCTCTTCTTCCTTTGAGCACCTGGTCAACATGCTCTACGCCATGGGCACCGACGGTCAGCCCAACGGCTGGGATTATGTGCGCGAGTTCTGCAAGCAGCTGCCCAACGGCTGCGTGAACAGCTCCTCCGCCGTGTACAAGGGAGTGGCTGACGGCGAATACGCCGTGGGCCTGACCTTCGAGCAGGGCGCCGCCACCTATGTATCCCAGGGCAACATCAAGGTCGTTTACATGGAAGAGGGCGTTATCATCCGCGGCGACGGCGTCTATATCGTCAAGGATTGCCCCAACCTGGACAGCGCCCGCAAGTTTGTGGACTGGCTCACCAGCTATGACGCCCAGACCTACATGAACGAGACCCAGTTCCGCCGCACCATCCGCACCGACGTGCCCGAGACCGACGCCATGCAGAGCATGTCCACCATCAACGTGATCACGGATGATGAAACCATCGCTTCGGAAAACAAGACCGCCTGGATCGGGCAGTTCCAGGAGGCCCTGGTGGACGCCGCCGAGTAATCCTTTCCACGCTTTTCAAGCTGCTGTGAATGCTGCCGGGCGGCAGGCCCTACCCCTGCCGCCCCTTCACAACAGCTTCTTTCATTATCTTAAAGAGGTGTGCAACGTATGAGCGTATCCATTGCCATTGACCACGTTGTCAAAAAGTTCGGTGATAACGTCATCATTCCCAATTTGACCGCCAACATCAAAAACGGCGAGCTCTTCACGCTGCTGGGCCCCTCCGGCTGCGGCAAAACTACGCTGCTGCGCATGATTGCGGGCTTTAACTCCATCGAAGGCGGCACCATTGCCTTTGGCGATCAGGTCATCAACGACCTGCCCGCCTACAAGCGCAACATCGGCATGGTGTTCCAAAGCTATGCCATCTTCCCCCATCTGACCGTGCGCAGGAATGTCGAATACGGCCTCCGGCTGCGCAACGTGCCCAAGGACGAAATGAAAAAGCGCACCGATGAAATGCTCTCCCTGGTGCATATCGACGAATACCAGGACCGCCTGCCCGAACGCCTTTCCGGCGGCCAGCAGCAGCGCGTGGCGCTGGCCCGCGCCATCGTCATCCACCCGCAGGTGCTGCTCATGGATGAACCGCTGTCCAACCTGGATGCCAAGCTCCGCATCGAAATGCGCAGCGTGATCCACGACATTCAGCGCCAGGTGGGCATCACCACCGTTTACGTAACGCACGACCAGGAGGAGGCGCTGGCCATCTCCGACCGCATCGCGGTGATGAACAAGGGCGTCATTCAGCAAATCGGCACGCCGCATCACATCTACAGCCGTCCGGCCAATGTGTTTGTCGCCACCTTCATCGGTCATTCCAACCTGTTCCATGCCACGCTTTCCAAGAAGGATGGCCGAACCGAGCTGTGCTTCCCCAGCGGATACCGCCTGCCCATGACCACCCTGTCCGACGAGTGCACGGACGGTCAGGAGGTCGTGGTGGGGATTCGTCCGGAAGAATTCTCCGTCTCCAGCGAGGGGCTTACATGTGACGTGCTCAACCGCACCTTCCTGGGCCGTTACAGCAACTATTTCCTGCATTTCGCCGACGGCATGTGCGTGCCCGACCAGCCCAGCATTGAATTTTCCCAGGATCTTGGCCATACGCAAACGCTGTATCAGCCGGGCGACCACCTCACCCTCCGCCCCAATCCCGATAAGATCAACGTCTTTACGGCGGATATGGAAAAGAGCCTTCTCAAGGATGTGATTCGCTATGAGCAAGCGTAAGCCGCAGTTCGATTTCTGGACGATTGTAACCATCGGCATTCTGGCCGTCTTTGCCCTGTTTCTGATCTACCCGCTCATCTCCCTGTTTGTCGACGGCTTTCTGGAGGAAGGCACCGGCGCCTTCACCATGGCCAACTTCACCAAGTTCTTCGGCAAGAAATTCTACTACCGTTCGCTGCTCAACTCTCTGAAACTCACGGTATGCGTCACCATCTGCTCGCTGCTCATCGGCGTGCCGCTGGCCTACATCATGTCCTTTTTCAAAATCCGGGGCAAGAGCATCATTGAAATCCTCATCATCATCTCCATGATGAGCCCCAACTTCATCGGCGCCTATTCGTGGATTCTGCTGCTTGGCCGCAGCGGCGTGGTCACCCAGTTCCTTTCCAACACCTTTGGCATCAAAATGCCATCCATCTACGGCTTTGGCGGCATGCTGCTGGTCTTTACGCTCAAGCTGTACCCCTTCATCTACATGTATGTGAGCGGCGCGCTCAAAAAGGTGGATGTGGCCGTGTGCGAGGCGGCCGAAAGCCTGGGCTGCAACGCCATCCGCAAGGTATTCACCGTGGTGATGCCCCTGGTCACGCCCACGGCCATCGCCTCGGCGCTGCTGGTGTTCATGAACTGCATGGCGGACTTCGGCACCCCGGCCCTCATCGGCGAGGGATACGACGTGCTGCCCACCAAAATCTATATCGAGTTTGTAGGCGAATCCGGCGGCTCGGCCTACTTCGCCTCGGCCATGGCTTCGCTGATGGTGGTGATCACGGCGGTGCTGTTCCTTTTGCAGAAGTGGTACGTGAACAAGAAGAGCTTCACCATGAGCGCCATGCGCCCCATTCAGCCCACGCGCGCAAAGGGCGCCAAGAACGTCATCATGCATGTGTTCACCTACCTCCTGGTGATTCTTTCCGTGGTGCCGCACCTGGTCATCATCTGGACCTCCCTGCGCAAAACGGAGGTACAGTACTTCGTGGACGGCTACTCCTTTGAAAGCTACACCAAGATTTTTGACACGGCATTGTCCTCGATTCAAAATACTTACTTGTATTGCATCATTGCCTTGGCTATAATTATTGTGCTCGGCATGCTGATCGCCTACCTGTCGGTGCGCAAAAAAAGCATGCTCACCAGTGCGATTGATACCATCGCCATGTTCCCCTACATCATTCCCGGCTCGGTGCTTGGTATTACGCTGCTTTTGGCCTTCAACGGCAAGGGTGACCCCATGGTGCTTTCCGGCACGGCAGCCATCATGATTATCTCCCTGGTGATTCGCCGTCTGGCCTACACGCTGCGTTCCAGCTCTGCCATTCTCTATCAGATCAGCCCCAGCGTAGAGGAGGCCGCCATCTCTCTGGGCGATTCGCCGCTGAAGGCCTTTGTGAAGGTAACGGCCAAGCTGATGCTGCCCGGCGTAATTTCCGGCGCCATCCTGAGCTGGATCACGCTTATCAACGAGCTGAGCTCCTCGGTCATGCTCTACACGGCAAACACGCGCACCATGTCCGTGGCCATCTACAACGAGGTTATCCGCGCCAGCTATGGCACGGCCGCCGCGCTGGCCACCATCCTTACGCTGACGACGGTGCTGTCGCTGTTCCTGTTTTTCAAGATCAGCGGAAGCAAGGATGTCACCATGTAGTTTCCCATTTATCCCAAGCGAGGCGTACGCATGAAGAAAACCGGGCAACAGACCCGCTTCCGTGATGATCTGCGCAGGCTGTTGTTGTTTTATTCCCTGCTGCCGGTGTTGTCCGCGGTGCTGCTGTTGATTGTGTTCCTGGGGTATATTCCGCTCCAGAATGTGGTCCACGGCACGGCGGACAACCTGCAGCTCGCCTGGGACACCTTTGGCCAGGAATGGCAAAGCCTGCAAAATGAGCTGCTCTCCCTGCAAAGCCAGCTGGACCTGGACGCATTCCGTTCAAGCGTCAATTACCAGGCGGCTGTGAAAAGCCGTATCTATCAGTTCATCAACCAGGGGGTATCGCGGCCGCAGTTCTTTCTTCTGGACGCTGATGAAAACCTGGTCTTTTCCTCACAGACAAACGAAGCAATGCGCGAAAGCCTGCAAAACAGCTTCCATTGGCGGCTGGTCAACAACCTGCCCGCCTCGGCCGGAAAAGTGGCCATGGTGGTGGCGCGTGCGGAGGTCGGCGTGAGCACCGTTTCCAGCATGCTGGTCGGCTGCTGCCTGTATGATGAGAAAGGCGGGGTAGCCGGCTATCTCTACTTTGCTCTGGACGAGGATCAAATGGCGGCGCAATTCAAGCAATACGCCTCCGACCTGATTGTAACCGACCGGTTCGATTCCGTATTTCTGGGCACAAACAGCGCTTTCGTGGGTGATTTCGGCAAGCTGCGCGTTATGCTTCGCGACGCCAACGGCTTCACCATGCTTCCCGAAGGCCTGTTCTACATTCGCACCCTTACCACACAAAACGGCTTTCTCAAAATTCACGCCATGTCGGAATGCGGCGGCATCATCAGCACGCTGCTGTTGCTGGGCGCGCTGGTGCTGGTGTTTTTCGGTGTATTCACGGCGGTGATCCTCGTAAGCACCGAGCGCGTCTCCCGCCAGAAAACCCGCATCATCGACGAAATTGCCGCCGCCTGCTATCAGGTTCAGCAGGGAGACCTAAACACCGAGCTGAGCATCAGCAGCCACGACGAATTCCAAATCATCTCCCAGGCCTACAACAGCATGCTCAAAAGCATGCGGGAGCTGATCCGCCGCAGCGTAGACCTTGGCCATGAAACCGCGGTATCCAAAATCAAGCAGCTGGAAAGCCAGTTTCACCCGCACTTTCTGTTCAATACGCTTGAGAATATCCGCTTCATGATCCGCATTGACCCCAGGGCCGCCGACAAAGCCATGGTGGCGCTTTCCAGCCTGTTGCGCTACAGCATTCAAAGCGAAGGCATGATAACCCCTCTGCGCGAGGATTTGAACTACATCCGCAGCTATATGCGCATTCTGGAAATGCGCTTTGGCGATCGCCTCAGCTACCAGATCGACGTACCTTCCCAGCTGGAGGACTTTCCTGTGCCCAAGCTGATCGCCCAGCCCATCATTGAAAATGCCGCCGTCTACGGCATGAAGCGCAGCGACCGCCTGTTCATTGGTCTGTCTGCCTGCTGCGAAGGGGATGAGGTGGTGCTGCGGGTAACCGATAATGGGCCTGGCATTGAGCCCGATATGCTCCATCAGTTAAAACAGTGCCTGGCCGATGCCGGTGCCGAACGCGGCGACCACTTTGGCATCATGAACGTGCATGAGCGCATTCGGCTGATCTATGGGGACCGCTATGGCATTTCCATTGATTCACAGGTGGGCAGGGGCACGACGGTCCTGCTCCACTTTCCCCAGGATGGCGGTAGGAAAGGAGATCTGTTGTGATTCTGCGTGTGTTCATCGTCGAGGATGAGGAGATGATCCGCAAGGGATTGGTGCATACCATCAACTGGGCCGGCATGGGCTGCCTGGTGGTGGGCAGCGCTGCCGATGGGCGCAGCGGCCTTAGCAGCATATTGCAGAAGCGGCCGGATGTGGTCATCACCGATATCCGCATGCCGGAGATGGATGGCCTAGAAATGCTGGAACGCGCATTGGCCGTGTATTCCTTTCGCATCATCCTGCTGACGAGCTACGCAGATTTTGACTATGCGCGCCGGGCGATTTCCCTGCGCGCGTGCGATTACCTGCTCAAGCCCCTGGACGAGGAGAAGCTGGCCTCTTTAATGAGCCGCATTCATTCCGAGGAGGAAACCGCCAAACAGATGCGCCGCCTGATGCCGCTGCTCAACAGCACATGCAAGTCCGCCTCGCTGGTCATGGAAGAAATCCGCGAGCAGGACGCCTATGTGGATGTGGCCCTGGAACGCATTGCCACGCACAGCGAGCAGCGCCTGCGCATTGAAACCCTTGCGGAAGAGATGGGGGTATCCGCCAGCTATCTGAGCCGGCGCTTTAAAGCGGTCACCGGCCAGACCTTTTTGGACACGTTGAACATGCAGCGCGTACAGCAGGCCGTCGGGCTGCTGCACGAGGGAGCGCGCACGTCCGAAGTGGCCGAAAAGACCGGGTTCACCGATTACAAGCACTTCTGCTCCGTTTTCAAACGCTGCACCGGCCTTACGCCGCGGGAATACCTGCGCGGCAGCACGGCACACTCCGGCGCGGCGGCAGACGATAATCAGAAAGGATGATTCTCCATGACCAAAGCACAGATTGCCTCCATGATCGACCACACGCTGCTCAAGGCCGCCGCCACCCCCCAGCAGATCACCGAGCTGTGTGAAACGGCCAAAGCCCTTCACACCGCCAGCGTATGCGTCAACCCCTGCCATGTAGCGCTGGCGGCACAGCTGCTCAAGGGCAGCGGCGTAAATGTATGCACGGTCATCGGCTTTCCTTTGGGAGCCAACACCACCGCCGTGAAGGCCTTCGAAACCAGGGACGCCATCGCCAATGGCGCGGACGAAGTGGATATGGTCATCAACATCGGCGCGCTGAAAAGCGGCGATCTGGCCCTGTTGGAAAGCGATATTCGCGGTGTCGTGGAAGCTGCTGCCGGTACGCTGGTAAAGGTCATTATCGAATGCTGCTACCTGACCGATGAGGAGAAGGTGCTCGCCTGCAAGGCTTGCGTCAATGCAGGCGCCGACTACGTCAAAACCAGCACCGGCTTTGGTACCGGCGGCGCAACCGTGCCGGACGTCCGCCTGATGAAGGCCTCCATCCCCGATACCATGAAGGTCAAGGCCTCCGGCGGCATGCACAGCTGGCAGGAGGCCGTAGACATGGTGGAGGCCGGCGCGAGCCGTCTGGGGACCAGCTCTACGCTGGCCATTCTGGAAGGCGCCCCGGCTTAACCTGCGGATTCCAACCGCATGCACACGAAAAGCGCCCGGACAGCGCAACAGCGTCCGGGCGCTTTTTAAGCGCCGCCCCGCTTGCAAGCGTGCGCTCCTTTTGTTATAATAATAAAAGGACCCATTTTGAAAGGTTTGGAGGGCCGTAGCCCTCGAAGTGAAAACCGAGTTCAGCGGCCTGTGCGGCGGATTCGGAAGCCCTGCGCGTTTCCCCCGCCGCGCCGTAGTCGCAGGGAAAACGTGTCCCGGCGGAAAAAACCGGCCCGGCCGGACTTTTTCGACACGCTGAAAAGGTGTTGTAGCCCATGGCGGATAAAAAGGAGGACGCTCCATGAGATGCCAGTACTGCGGTTATCTGGACAGCCGCGTGATTGATTCCAGGCCCACGGAGGAGGGCAGCTCCATCCGCCGCCGCCGCGAATGCCTGCGCTGCGGCAGGCGCTTCACCACCTATGAGAAGATCGAAACCTCGCCTCTGATGGTGGTAAAAAAGGACATGCGGCGCGAGCCCTTCAATGCCGACAAAATCAAAAAGGGGCTTCTGCACGCATGTCAGAAGCGCCCGGTGAGCATGAAGGATATCGACGCCATCGTGGAAAAGGTAGAAAAGCAGGTCTATTCCTCCGGCGAGGACGAGCTGTCCTCCCGCCGCATCGGCGAGGCCGTGATGGAGGAGCTCAAGCGCCTGGACGAGGTGGCCTATGTGCGCTTCGCCTCGGTCTATCGCCAATTTACCGACGTGAGCAGCTTCATGGATGAGCTCAACAAGCTGGTGCTGGAAGGCAAGGCCCGCGCCAAGGAAAACAAGCCGTCCGGCGAATAACGCGCCTATTCCCCCGCCAGCGTCAGCGTGTCCAGGTCATTGGGCACATGCAGGTCGCCGTCGTAGTAGGCGCGCCCCTCCTGCGTATAGAGGGTCTGCCGCTGCGCAAGGCGGCGGTCCTCCGTATGCCACAGCACCAGATGAGGAATCCCCAGCCCCTGCGCCAGCTCGCAGGCATCCTTGACGGTGGAGTGGTGCTTTTCGTAGGGTTTGAAGCGCTCGCGGTCCTCATAGAGACAAAACGCCTCGCACAGCAGCCAGTCCGCGCCCCCGACATAGGCGGCGCAGGCGGGGTTGTAGGGCTCGTCGCCCAGGCAGCACAGCTTGCCGCCCCCTGCAAGCTCCATGGTAAATCCCATCTGCTTCATCTTGGTGGAGTGAATATCGAAAAACGTGACCTTCCGGCCCAGGATGGTATCCGTCTGGCCGTCGGAAATATCATGGAAAAGGATGCGGTCGCCGAGGCGGTCCGTCATCTTTTTTTGCAATGTGATGCGCGCCATCTGGCACAGGCCCTCACGCACGGCGGGATCGCACCAGATGGTCAGCTCGCCCTCGTAGCGGCCCGCGTTCATGGCCGCCGCCACCATGCGCACCACCCATACCGCACCCAGCAGATGATCGCTGTGCGCGTGGGTGAGAATCAGGTGGTGGATCTGTGCAAGGTCCACGCCCGCCTTTTCCAGCTGGCTTAGAATGCCGTTGCCGCCGCCCGCGTCACACAGCAGGTAGCCCTGGGGCAAATCCAGCAGAAAACAGGTGTTGTAGCAGCGGGTCACGGCGGCGTTGCCCGTGCCCAGAGCGGTCAGGCGGTCCATTTATAAATTCCTCCTTCAGCAGGTATCTGCCGGGCCCCTGCATGGGGCGTTTGCTTTTTCCAGGCCGGATATGCTATGATACGGCCAATAAATGGGAAAGGAGCGGCGAGCATGGGCAAAAAACGCTTTGTCGAGGTCTATTCACAGGGAATCAATCATGGGCAAAAGATCCTCATGGATACGGAAACGGGTGTGAATTACCTGGTGGTTATTCCCCATTTGACGGAGGGCTGCGGCCTGACCGTTCTGGTGGACCGGGATGGCAAGCCTATCGTAACCCCCGTGGAAGCCCCGGAGGAATAACCTCTTTCTCCTTCGCCGCCGGATGTTATCCGGCGGTTTTTGCGTTTTGCTTACTGCCCGCCCTGCAAGTACCGCTCGCCCGTGTCCGGCAGAAGCGCCACGATCAGCTTGCCCGCGTTTTCCTCCCGACGCGCCAGCACCGTCGCCGCGTGCAGCGCCGCGCCGGAGGAGATGCCCGCGAGCAC
>OLNX01003101.1_pt1 | contig 11587 bp, 6 predicted proteins | sample 1672611 | NCBI WGS metagenome assembly OLNX01 (sample SAMEA3136705, study PRJEB25190) | human gut metagenome
TGATTGTGAGCAAGGTAACGCAACATTTTACGAAGAAAATTATAATTTTCGTATTATGAACAACATTCCTTTTCAAAATTCTCCTGATGCAAACATTTCTGCCAAAATAAAAATCCCCGATAAATATTTTTATGGTATAAATTTTTGTACAATTTTTAATGTTGTCAGACATCAAAATAAATAATAATCGTCAACAAAAAATAATTTTGCATAAAAATATTTTAAAAAACATAAGACATGTAAGCAACATCACAAAAAGTATCTTGTTAGAAACATAACGGGGGTTTTTTCATTTTGCTGTTGAAATGAAAAAGATTTAATTGTATAATAATTACGTAAAAAATCCCGTTTCGGATGTATAGGAGAAGTTTGCTGTTGTAAGACAACATGATTGATAAACTTTCTTTATATACCGAAAAAAGGGTGAGCCGCCATTTTTGATGGCTGCAAAAGATGAAAGACGGGGGATATCCCTCGGAACAAACAGAACTCTCTAAATTTTAAAGGAGGAGAAAAAGAAATGTCTAAAGTAATGAAAACGATGGACGGTAACGAAGCTGCTGCATACGCTTCCTATGCGTTTACAGAAGTTGCCGGTATCTTCCCCATCACACCTTCCTCTCCCATGGCTGAAAAAACAGACGACTGGGCAGCGAATGGTAAAAAGAACCTTTTTGGTCAGACAGTTAAAGTAGTAGAAATGCAGTCTGAAGCAGGTGCTTCCGGTACAGTACACGGCTCTCTGGCAGCCGGTGCGCTGACAACCACATACACAGCATCTCAGGGTCTGCTGCTGATGATCCCCAATATGTACAAAATTGCCGGCGAACTGCTGCCCTGCGTATTCCACGTAACAGCACGTGCTCTGGCTGCACATGCACTGTCCATCTTCGGTGATCACTCCGACGTTATGGCTTGTCGTCAGACAGGTTTCGCTATGCTGGTTTCCAACTCCGTACAGGAAGTTATGGACCTGGCTTGCGTTGCACACCTGTCCGCAATCAAAGGTCGTGTACCTTTCCTGCACTTCTTCGATGGTTTCCGTACATCTCACGAAATCCAGAAGATTGAATGCATCGACTATGATGAACTGGCAAAGATCATTGATATGGATGCAGTAAACACATTCAAGAGAAATGCGCTGAACCCCGAACATCCCGTTATCAGAGGTACAGCTCAGAACCCCGATATCTACTTCCAGGGCCGTGAAGCAGCAAACAAATTCTACAATGCTCTGCCCGCAGTAGTAGAAGAATACATGGGCGAAATCAACAGAATCACAGGCAGAGATTACAGACTGTTCAACTACTATGGCGCAGCTGATGCTGACAGAATCATCATCGCTATGGGCTCCGCTTGTGAAGCAATCGAAGAAACAATCGACTACCTGACAGCAAAGGGCGAAAAGGTTGGTCTGGTTAAGGTACATCTGTTCCGTCCCTTCGTAGCAGAAAAGCTGCTGGAGGTTATCCCTGCAACAGCGAAGAAGATCGCTGTTCTGGACAGAACAAAAGAACCCGGCGCACAGGGCGAACCTCTGTACATGGACGTTTGTACAGCACTGTTTGAAGCAGAATCCGCTCCTGTTGTAGTTGGCGGCCGTTACGGTCTGGGTTCCAAGGACGTTACACCTGCACAGTTCCTGGCAGTATATGCAAACCTGACACTGGATAAACCCAAAAACCACTTCACACTGGGTATCGTGGATGACGTGACAAACACATCCCTGGAAGTTGGCGAAGAAGTTAACGTTACAGGTGACGATGGCACAATCTCCTGCAAATTCTGGGGTCTGGGTGCTGACGGTACTGTAGGTGCAAACAAGAACTCCATCAAGATCATTGGTGACCATACAGACAAATATGCACAGGCATACTTCAGCTATGACTCCAAAAAATCCGGTGGTATTACACAGTCTCACCTGCGTTTCGGTGATACACCCATCAGATCTACATATCTGGTAAAAACAGCAGACTTCGTTGCTTGTCACAAACAGGAATATGTTCATCTGTACGACATGGTTACAGAACTGAACCCCAATGGTACATTCCTGCTGAACACAACATGGACTGTAGACGAACTGGATGAAAAGCTGCCCGCAAAACTGAAAAGACAGCTGGCTGCTAAGAATGCAAACTTCTACATCATCAATGGTACAGCTATCGCAGGCGAAATCGGTCTGGGCAACAGAATCAACACAGTTCTGCAGGCTGCATTCTTCAAGCTGGCTAACATCATCCCCATTGATCAGGCTGTAGAATACATGAAAGCAGCTATCACAAAATCCTATGGTAAGAAGGGTGACACAATCCTGAACATGAACTATGCTGCTGTTGACCGTGGTGTAGACGGCGCTGTTAAGGTTGAAATCCCTGCTTCCTGGGCAACTGCAGAAGATACAGAAGCTGCAGCAGCAAGAAAGACAACAGAATTCGTTAAGAATATCGTTGAACCCATGAACGCACAGGAAGGCGACAAGCTGCCCGTATCCGCATTCTCCGGCAGAGAAGACGGTCACTTCCCTACAGGTACAGCTGCTTACGAAAAACGTGGTGTTGCAGTTAACGTACCCGAATGGAACGCTGAAAACTGTATCCAGTGTAACCAGTGCTCTTATGTATGTCCTCACGCTGCAATCAGACCTATTCTGGTAACAGACGAAGAACTGGCTAAGGCTCCCGCAGCATTCAAGGCTGTAGAAGCAAAGGGCGGCGCAGCATTTGCAGGTCTGAAATACAGAATGCAGGTTTCCTCTCTGGACTGCCTGGGTTGCGGCAGCTGTGCAGTAGTATGTCCTGCTCCTAACAAGGCTCTGGAAATGAAGCCTCTGGAAACACAGGAAGCTGAAGTTGCTAACTGGGATTTCGCTATGGACGAAGTTGCACATAAGGCTAACCCTATGAGCAAGGAATCCGTTAAGGGCTCTCAGTTCGAACAGCCTCTGCTTGAGTTCTCCGGCGCTTGCGCAGGTTGTGGTGAAACACCTTATGCAAAACTGGTAACTCAGCTGTTCGGTGACAGAATGTACGTTGCAAACGCAACAGGCTGCTCCTCCATCTGGGGTGGTTCCGCACCTTCTATGCCTTACACAACAAACAAAGACGGTCATGGTCCTGCATGGGCAAACTCCCTGTTCGAAGACAACGCAGAATATGGTCTGGGTATGGCTTCCGCAGTTAAGCACATGAGAAATGGCCTGAAGGATAGACTGGAAAACCTGAAAGCAATCGATGCATCCGTTGCAGGTGTTGTTGATGCTTGGGTAGAAACAATGAACGACGGCGAGGCTTCCAAGGAAGCTACAAAGGCTCTGGTTGCTGCTCTGGAAGCTTACAACGGCGCAGATGCAGAAGCTAAGAACATCGTTGCTTATGTTCTGGAAAACAAGGATCAGCTGGCTAAGAAGTCTCAGTGGATCTTCGGTGGTGACGGCTGGGCTTACGATATCGGTTACGGCGGTCTGGACCACGTACTGGCATCCGGCGAAGATGTAAACGTTCTGGTATTGGATACAGAAGTTTACTCCAACACAGGCGGTCAGGCATCCAAATCTACACCCGTTGGTGCAGTTGCTCAGTTCGCTGCATCCGGTAAGAGAGTGAAGAAAAAAGACCTGGGTATGATGGCTATGTCCTATGGCTATGTATACGTTGCACAGGCTGCTATGGGCGCAGACAAGAACCAGCTGGTTAAGGCTCTGGTAGAAGCTGAAAAATACCATGGTCCTTCCCTGATCATCGCTTACGCTCCTTGTATCAACCACGGTCTGAAGGGCGGCATGTCCGGTGCTCAGAACGAAATCAAACGTGCAGTTGAAGCAGGCTACTGGCAGATGTACAGATTCAACCCTGAACTGAAGAAGGAAGGCAAGAATCCTTTCACTCTGGACTCCAAAGAACCTACAGGCAACTTCAGAGAATTCCTGCTGAGCGAAGTTCGTTACAGCTCTCTGCAGAGAACCTTCCCTGAAATCGCTGAAGAACTGTTCGAACAGACAGAAGCAACAGCAAAAGAAAGACTGGAAGGCTACAAAAAGCTGGCTCAGGGCTAATCTTTTGAGCGATTACGCATAATCAAAAGGCGAGATATAGAAATATATCTCGTCTTTTTTATGTATGATGAATTTATGTATGAGGAAAAGGAAAGCAGCTTCGGGATGAAAGGCAAAAAACAGACTGATAGGAGGGCTTTTAGCAGATATTAAATAGAACGCAGCACATAAAAAAAGGAGCCGAAAGGCTCCTTTTGGCGTATTACTGGTTTTGGTTAATCTGCGTGATATCATAGGGGGAGGTCTGGTAGACGAAATAATTCAGCCAGTTGGAGTAGAGCAGATTTGCATGCGCTCTCCATGTTACCAGAGGCTCCTGTGTATCATCATCGTTGGGATAATAATTTTTGGGGACTTCGATGGGAAGTCCTGCGTTTTTATCCCGCAGGTATTCCTTTTCCAGGGTATGGGGATCATATTCCGAATGTCCCATAATAAAAATCTGACTGCCACCGTCATTATGGATGGCGTATACCCCTGCTTCATCAGAGGATGCAATGATTTTCAGGCGCGGTTCCTTTTCGATGTCCTCGCGGTAGACAGTGGTATGTCTGGAATGGGGGACATAGAAGATATCATCCGAGCCACGGAAGAGGATAGAGGTCTTTTTATCCAGCTTATGCGGAAATACGCCGAACATTTTATCCTGCATCATGTGTTTTTTGATGCCGTAATGATAATACAGACCTGCCTGTGCGCCCCAGCAGATATGGAAGGTGCTGTGGACATGGGTTTTGCTCCATTCCATGATTTCCACCAGCTCGTCCCAATATTCCACCTCTTCAAATTCCATCTGTTCGATGGGCGCGCCTGTGATAATCAGACCATCCCAATTTTGCTCCTTTACCTCGTCGAAGGTTTTATAGAAGGCAAGCAGATGATCCTCCGGTGTGTTTTTGGATTCGTGGCTTCTGGTATGAATCAGCTCCAGCTCAATTTGCAGGGCGGTATTGCCCAAGAGACGGGAAAGCTGTGTTTCGGTATCGATTTTTGTCGGCATGAGGTTTAACAGCAGGATCTTCAGAGCACGAATATCCTGTGTGATCGCACGCGTTTCTGTCATGATAAAAATGTTTTCATCGGTCAGCACCTTGGCTGCGGGTAATTCATTGGGTATTTTAATGGGCATTGCTATAATCTCCGTTTCTTTCGTATGCTTATCTGATAGCTTCGAGTGCCTGTGCAATATCGTCAATCAAATCCTGTGCATTTTCCAGACCACAGGACAGGCGAACCATATCCGCAGGTACGCCTGCAGCCGCCAGCTCTGCATCTGTCATCTGTCTGTGGGTGGAACTTGCGGGGTGCAGGCAGCAGGTGCGTGCATCTGCAACATGGGTTTCGATAGCGGCTGTTTTCAGATGCCCCATGAAGGCTTCCGCCGCCTTTCTGCCGCCCTTTATGCCAAAGCTGACAACGCCGCAGGAGCCGTTCGGCAGATATTTTTTCGCTGTTTCGTAATATTTATCCCCTTCCAGACCGGGATAGATGACATAGGAAATCAAATCGTGGTTTTTCAGATATTTTGCGACAGCTAAGCCGTTTTCGCAGTGACGGGGAATCCGCACATGCAGGCTTTCCAGACCCAGATTCAGCAGGAAGGCGGACTGGGGAGACTGGGTAGAGCCGAAGTCACGCATCAGCTGTGCGGTTGCCTTTGTGATAAATGCGCCGCCCTGACCGAATTTTTCTGCATAGGTAATGCCGTGGTAGCTGTCATCGGGAGTGCAGAGACCGGGGAATTTATCGGCATGTGCCAACCAATCGAAATTGCCGCTGTCTACGATACAGCCGCCGACAGCCGCGCCGTGACCGTCCATGTATTTTGTGGTGGAATGGGTAACGATATCCGCACCCCATTCGATGGGACGGCAGTTGATGGGGGTTGCAAAGGTGTTGTCAATAATCAGAGGAACGCCATGTGCGTGTGCAGCATTTGCGAAACGCTCGATATCCAGAACACTCAAGGCGGGGTTTGCGATGGTTTCGCCAAAGACTGCCTTTGTATTGGGTTTGAATGCCGCTGCAAGTTCTTCCTCTGTGCAGTCGGGCGCAACGAAGGTGAAATCGATGCCCATTTTCTTCATGGTTACAGAGAAAAGGTTAAATGTGCCGCCGTAGATGGTGGAGGATGCAACGACATGATCCCCGCAATTTGCAACATTGAATACGGCGTAGAAATTTGCCGCCTGTCCGGAGGAGGTCAGCATTGCTGCTGTGCCGCCTTCCAGCGCAGCAATTTTTGCCGCAACCAGATCGCAGGTGGGGTTTTGCAGTCTGGAATAGAAATAGCCGGATGCCTCCAAATCAAAAAGCTGCCCCATGTGCTCACTTGTGTCATATTTGAATGTGGTGCTCTGGTAAATGGGAATCTGTCTGGGCTCCCCATTGCCGGGGGTATAGCCACCCTGTACACATTTTGTTTCGATACAATATTCACTCATGCTTCGTTCCTCCTTAGTAAAAATATAAAATAAAGTTGATGTTGGTTGCAGCAAATGCGAGGACAGGCAACAGGTAATAAAAAAGCCGTCCCAAGGAAAAACCTTGAGACGGCCAGTATAAACCGCGGTACCACTCAAATTGCATATAAAATATGCCACCTCTTCGGGCTCAAACAAGCCCTATGCTTTTACGCAGCAGTCACGGGAGGAGCCTACCGATACGTTTGTATTTTCGAACCTCCAGCTCAGAAGCCATAGACTATTGAATGAAATTGTTATCGGCTCACAGCAACCGCCGACTCTCTGAAAACGCAGACACTCAGTCCTCTTCGTCATCGCTTTTTGCTATCAAGTTGTTGAGGACTATTATAACATCCAAAAGACATTTGTCAACTGTTTTTTTGAGAGAAAAAAGAATTTTTTCCGGGCTAGGGCGTTTTTCTGCGTGGAAAAATATGATATACTGAAACGATAGGAAAAGAGATTTTTAGAAAACAAAGGAGGTGCGGAAATTGGAAATGCAGGAAAGAGAACGGGAGAAGAAACCATTTACGCATCTTCATGTTCATACGGAATACAGCCTTCTGGACGGCTCTGCCAAGATAAAGGAGCTGGTGCAGCGGGTGAAGGAGCTGGGGATGGACAGCATTGCCATCACCGACCACGGTGCGATGTATGGTGCGGTGGAATTTTATAAGGCGGCACTTGAGGCCGGCATCAAGCCGATTCTCGGCTGTGAGGTTTATGTGGCGGAGGGCTCTCGCTTCACAAAGGAGGGCAAGGGCGGCGGCTATTATCATCTGGTGCTTCTGGCTGAAAATAATGAGGGCTACCATAATCTGATTAAGCTGGTTTCCTATGGCTTTACCGAAGGGTTTTATTATAAGCCGCGTGTGGATAAGGAGCTTCTGCGGAAATACAGCAAGGGCATTATTGCATCGAGTGCGTGCCTGGCAGGGGAGGTACCCAGAAATATTCTGAATGTATCCTATGAGAAGGCGAAGGAGGTCGCGCTGGAATATCTTGATATTTTCGGGGAGGGCAATTACTTTTTGGAATTGCAGGACCATGGGATTCGGGAGCAGAAAATTGTGAATGAGGCGTTGGTGCGGATGAGCAAAGAGACAGGGATTCCGCTGATTTGCACAAATGACAGCCATTATATTTATAAAGAGGACGCAGAGCCGCATGATATTCTGCTTTGCATCCAGACGGGGAAAACGGTTCTGGATGAGGACAGGATGCGTTATGAGGGCGGCCAGTTTTATGTGAAAAGCCCGAAGGAAATGTATGATTTGTTTTCCTTTGCACCTGAGGCCTGCGCCAATACGGCAAGGATTGCCGAGCGGTGCAATGTGAGCTTTACGTTCCATGAATTGAAGCTGCCACGCTTTGATGTACCCGATGGGAAAACGGCAGAAGGCTATCTGCGCGAGATTTGTTATGCAGGGTTTGCAAAGAAATACCCTGCGGCGAAGGAAGAATGGAAGGAACGGCTGGAATATGAGCTTACCACGATTGAAAATATGGGGTATGTGGATTACTTCCTGATCGTTTGGGATTTTATCAAATATGCGAAGGATAACGGCATTATTGTTGGGCCGGGGCGCGGCTCTGCGGCAGGGAGCATGGTTTCCTACTGCCTTTCCATTACAACAATTGATCCGTTGAAATATGACCTGATTTTTGAGCGTTTCCTGAACCCTGAGCGTGTCAGCATGCCGGATATTGACATTGACTTCTGCTATGAACGGCGGCAGGAGGTGATTGATTATGTCATCCGCAAATATGGCGAGGCAAATGTGGCGCAGATTATTACCTTCGGGACGATGGCGGCGCGAGCGGCAATCAAGGACGTTGGGCGCGCGCTGGCAATGCCCTATGCGGATGTTGACCGCATTTCCAAGATGATTCCGGCAGAACTGGGCATTACGATTGAAAAGGCACTGAAAATGAACCCCGACCTCAAGCATGCTTATGAGGAGGAAGATGATACGAAGCGGCTGATTGATACCTCTCTGCGCTTAGAGGGCTTGCCGCGCCATTCCTCTACCCATGCCGCCGGCGTGGTTATCTGCCGTGAGCCTGTTATGGAATATGTACCGCTGAGTGCGAATGACGGGCAGATCAATACCCAGTACACCATGACGATTCTGGAGGAGCTGGGACTGCTGAAAATGGACTTTTTGGGACTGCGGACACTGACGGTGATCCAGTCCGCAGTGCAGGAAATTGAGCGTATCCACGGGATTCGGTTAAACATGGAGGAGCTGCCCGAAAATGATTCTATGGTGTATGACATGATTTGCCAAGGCAAAACAGAGGGCGTGTTCCAGCTGGAAAGCGGCGGTATGAAGCAGTTTATGCGAGAGCTGCAGCCACGCTGTTTGGAGGATATGATTGCGGGGATTGCGCTTTATCGCCCCGGGCCGATGGATTTTATCCCGAAATATATCAAGGGGAAAAATGCAGGCGGCAAGGTGCAGTATACCCATCCGAAGCTGGAGCCGATTCTGGAAAACACCTACGGCTGTATCGTGTATCAGGAGCAGGTAATGCAGATTGTGCGGGATCTGGCAGGCTACAGCCTTGGCAGAAGTGACCTTGTGCGCCGTGCGATGAGTAAGAAAAAGGCATCCGTGATGGCAGAGGAACGGGAAAAATTTATCCATGGGGATGGGGACGAGGTGCCCGGCTGTGTGAAAAACGGGATTCCCATAGAAGCGGCAGAAAAGATTTTTGATGAAATGACGGACTTTGCAAAATATGCCTTTAATAAAAGCCATGCTGCCTGCTATGCGGTGGTTGGCTATCAGACTGCTTGGCTGAAGGCGCATTATCCCGTGGAATTCATGGCGGCACTGATGACAAGCGTGATGGACAATGCGGCGAAGGTCAGCGGCTATATCGAGGAATGTAAGAAAATGGGGATTCAGCTTCTGCCCCCCGATATCAACGAAGGATATCGGCAGTTTTCCGTATCCGATGGGAAGATTCGCTTTGCGTTGGCGGCAATCAAGAATATCGGCAAGGGTGCGGTGGATGCACTGGTTGCGGAGCGCGAAAAAAACGGTAAATTCACCTCTCTGACGGATTTCTGCAACCGCATGGAGGGCGGAGAATGGAGCGTGCGCGGCATTGAAGGACTGATTAAGGGCGGCGCACTGGACAGCTTCGGCGGTTTCCGCAGTCAGTACATGGCGATTTATAAAGAGATACTTGCAGGAATCGGACATGCCAGAAAGAATAATATAGAAGGACAGCTGAACCTGTTTGACATGGGCGGTGACGAAAGCTTTCAGCAGACGGATGAACTGCCTTCCATTCGGGAATTTCCGCCGAAGGAGAAGCTTGCTATGGAAAAGGAAGCCTTGGGGATTTATGTCAGCGGACATCCTCTGGCGGAATATGAGGAACAGCTGCGGCGGAAAATCAGCAATACAAGCATGGATTTTCTGCCGGATGAGGAGGGCTCGCACCATACACAGATAGAGGACAGCACGAAGGTAATCGTTGGTGGGATGATTGCAGGGGTTTCTGTGAAATATACCAGAAATAATGATAAGATGGCATTTATCACACTGGAGGATTTCCAGGGGAGCATGGAGATTGTGGTGTTCCCGAAGGTGTATGAAAAATGTGCGCCGCTTTTGCAGGAGGACGCGGTACTGCTTATTCACGGCAGGGCGAGTGTTTCCGCAGATGGCGAGGGCAAGGTGATTGCAGCGGATATCAAAAATCTGGAGCAGAACGAGGCGGCAGAGATTCCGTCCTCCGTATGGCTGAAGCTTGCGGCAGGGCAGAGCGTTCCCTTCGGACAGATTACGGCAATTCTCCGAAAATATCACGGGGATGTGCCGGTATATATTTATGATGAGAAAACGAGACAGAAAATGAAGGCAGACCGCATAAACTGGGTGACGGGTGAGGATGCCCTCTGCGAGGAGCTGCGGCAGCTGCTTGGCGAAAAAAATGTTGCGTTGAAATATTGAGGAGGAAAGCGTATGGCTGAAAAAATCGGAGCAGATACATCCTATATTTGTGTGAAGGCACTGGAAAAGGGTGTGAATATCATTGGCGTGACCCGTGGCGAGGTGACAAAGATTCATCATACGGAAAAGCTGGATCAGGGCGAGGTTCTGATTGCGCAGTTTACGGAGAATACCTCTGCCATGAAAATCAGAGGGAAAGCAGAGGTTTATACGCAGTTCGGCATGATTCGGGCAGGCGAAGTCGATATTGAGAAAAAATAATGCCGCAAAGGATTTTGTGTGGGAGTTTTTTTGCGGAGGCTGAGGAGGAATTCAGATGGTAGAACGGAAGAATGAAAAGAAAATCAGAAAAATCGGCGTACTGACCAGCGGCGGCGATGCGCCCGGCATGAACGCGGCAATTCGTGCGGTTGTCAGAACGGCAAAATATTATGATGTGGATGTTGTGGGTATCCGCAAGGGCTATGCAGGGCTGATTGGCGGCGAAATTAAGGAAATGCACAGCAGAGATGTTTCCAATGTGCTGAACCTTGGCGGTACGATTCTGCATACGGCACGCTGCCCCGAAATGATGACGGACGAGGGGCTGGATAAGGCGGCGGCACCGGCTTCCTCTCCAAAACGGTCGGTTACCCTTACCTGAAGGACGATTATGCCGCCGCCCTGTTCAAATCCCGCTGCTCCTGCAGCATGCACCCCTGTAGACGTTCCTACCGGGTGGGACCCATGAGCTAACAAAAGCCCCACCGGGGCTTTTGTTGCGCCGCTTCGCGTCGCCGCTCATTTTCAAATCCCGCTGCGGAGATTAAAAAAGACCAGTACACGAATGTGTTACGACTTCTCCCTGGGTAGACTTTCCTACTGGTTGGGACCCGCGGGCTAAACAAAGCCATGCTATGGCTTTGTTTACGGCATTTCATGCCGCCGCCCTGTTCAAATCCCACTGCTCCTGCAGCATGCACCCCTGTAGACATTCCTACCGGGTGGGACCCTCGCACTAATCAGCTCTTTCAAATCCCGCTGTGAAGACGAAAAAAGACCAGTACACAAAGTGTACTGGTCTTTTTTGGTCGGAGCAGCGGGATTTGAACCCACGGCCT
>OLNX01003105.1_pt1 | contig 11580 bp, 10 predicted proteins | sample 1672611 | NCBI WGS metagenome assembly OLNX01 (sample SAMEA3136705, study PRJEB25190) | human gut metagenome
ATGTCCTTCCATTCTTTCATCAGCGGGCTGTATGCAGACCGTATATATGTAAGTACGGCATTTATGGAATTGTTACGTATCCTCGCCAAGGAAAACGAACGGAAACTACCTTATTTTTGACGGTATGGATTTAAGATTGATGTTATGCAAAATTTAATATTGCAGAATGCTATCTGGTATGTTTTTTGCGATATAATAATCGATAATAAACTATATGTCATCATGGATATATTTGTATATTTAACATTGTGTTTCACTTCGCTATTCACCTTGATGGACCCTCTTGGAGTGATGCCGGTATTCCTGCAAATGACTGATGGAATGGATACGAAAGAACGCAGATATATCGCCTTGAAAGCATGTACCATTGCATTTATCATATTAGTCCTTTTTACATTATCGGGCAGGTTTCTGTTTCATTTTTTCGGCATCTCAACAAACGGATTCCGGATTGTGGGAGGTATCATCATCTTTAAAATCGGATATGATATGTTGCAGGCACATTTTACCCATGTGAAACTGAATGAAACTGAACGAAAAGAATATTCCAAAGATATAACCATCACACCTCTTGCCATTCCGATGTTATGCGGTCCGGGAGCGATTTCCAGTGGAATAACATTGATGGAAGATGCTTCGGAATATACTTTCAAAATAGTATTGCTTGGCGTAATCGCTTTGGTCTGCATTCTTTCCTTCTTTATTCTGTGCGCGTCCACCCAGCTTTTAAAAATCTTGGGAGAGACGGGAAACAATGTGATGATGAGACTGATGGGACTTATTCTAATGGTGATCGCCGTGGAATGTTTTATCAGCGGGATACGTCCGGTATTAATTGAAATCTTGAAACAAGCCCATGCTTGTTCTTAAAGAAGAGAGATAATTTGGATTTATTATTAACATTAAAAGTTTGATTCATCATGACTGAAAAATTGCAAAATGCTCTGAATGAGCAAATCACAGCAGAATTATGGTCTGCCAACCTGTATTTATCAATGTCTTTTTATCTGGAAAGAGAGGGCTTTTCCGGAATGGCTCGCTGGATGCAGAAACAGTCTGCAGAAGAGACCGGGCATGCATATGCCATTGCCGGGTACATGATTAAGCGTGAGGCAACCCCGAAAGTAGACAAGGTCGATGTGGTTCCACAAGGTTGGGGTAACCCTGTTGAAGTATTCGAGCATGCTTTGGAGCATGAAAAACATGTTTCCAAACTGATTGATGAGTTGGTACAGGTAGCATCCGAAGAGAAAGACAATGCCACTCAGGACTTCTTGTGGCTATTTGTTCGTGAGCAAGTAGAAGATGAAGCGAATGTACTCAATATTGTTAGTCATCTGAGGAAAGCCGGAGACTGTGCTATCCTTTTTATGGATGCAAAACTGGGTGAACGGGAGTCATAAACCAGAATAATCAATAAAAATAAATAAAATGAAAATAGTAGATTTATTGGGAGGAAAGGCTGAGTACTACCTGAACCATACATGTAAGACGATAGACAAACAACTTATCCATATTCCGGGACCGGATATGATAGATAAGGTATGGATGAATTCCGACAGGAATATCCGTACATTGGAAAGTTTGCAGGCTTTATACGGACATGGACGTCTGGCCAATACGGGCTATGTATCCATTCTGCCTGTAGACCAGGGCATAGAACATTCTGCAGGAGCGTCTTTCGCCCCCAATCCGCTTTATTTCGATCCCGAAAACATCATAAAGCTGGCCATTGAAGGAGGGTGTAATGCCGTGGCATCCACATTCGGTGTGTTGGGCGCCGTGGCACGCAAATATGCACACAAGATACCTTTTATCGTCAAGCTGAACCATAATGAGTTGCTGACTTATCCGAACAGCTACGACCAGGTAATGTTCGGTACGGTGAAAGAGGCATGGAACATGGGAGCCGTAGCTGTCGGTGCTACCATTTATTTCGGTTCGGAACAAAGCCGCCGCCAGATAGTGGAAGTGTCACAGGCTTTTGAATATGCCCACGAACTGGGAATGGCTACTATTCTGTGGTGCTATTTGAGAAACAGCAGCTTCAAAAAGGATGGTACCGACTATCATGCCGCTGCCGACTTGACAGGACAAGCCAACCATATCGGGGTTACCATTAAAGCCGATATCGTGAAGCAGAAGCTCCCATCCAATAACGGCGGTTTCAAGGCTATCGGATTCGGAAAGACAAACGAGTGTATGTATTCGGAACTGACCACTGACCATCCGATAGACCTTTGCCGTTATCAGGTGGCGAATGGCTATATGGGACGTGTCGGATTGATTAACTCGGGCGGTGAATCCCATGGGGAATCCGACCTGCATGATGCTGTCGTAACGGCAGTAGTAAATAAGCGTGCAGGTGGTATGGGGCTGATCAGCGGTCGTAAGGCTTTCCAGAAACCGATGAAAGACGGAATTCAACTTCTGAACACCATTCAGGACGTATATCTGGATTCTTCAATAACCATTGCATAAAGAAGAAGTATCCATGAAAAGAATAGTGTTATTACGTCATGGCGAAAGTCTATGGAACAAAGAAAACCGTTTTACTGGATGGACGGACGTGGATTTAAGCGAGAAAGGAGTTGAAGAAGCCTGCAAGGCAGGCGATGCATTACGGGAGGCTGGATTTTCTTTTGAGGCAGCTTACACTTCTTACTTGAAACGTGCCGTAAAAACGTTGAACTGTGTCTTGGACCGGCTGGATAAAGACTGGATTCCGGTTGAAAAGACCTGGCGGCTGAACGAGAAGCATTACGGCATGCTTCAGGGACTGAATAAGAGTGAAACAGCGGTCCAATATGGTGAAGAACAAGTACACATCTGGCGAAGAAGCTATGACGTGGCTCCCGCTCCGGTAGGCAAAGATGATCCCCGTAATCCGGGCATGGATATCCGCTATGCCGGTGTACCAGATAGCGAACTTCCCCGTACGGAATCCCTGAAAGATACTATTGGGCGTGTCATGCCTTACTGGAAATGCATCATCTTTCCCGCATTGATGTATAAGGACAGCCTGCTGGTAGTCGCCCATGGTAACAGCCTGCGCGGAATCATCAAGCATCTCAAAGGAATTTCCGATACGGATATTTCCAACCTGAACCTGCCTACGGCAGTTCCTTATGTCTTTGAATTTGACGACAGGCTGGTTCTTGTCAAGGACTACTACCTTGGAAACCCGGAAGAGATACGGAAACGGGCAGAAGCTGTGGCCAAACAAGGGATGGCTAAAAAATAAAAATCTGTCTATCAAGCAGATGCTTTTTTTTAAGTTTTAATTATTAACTTTTAAAGAGGAGGTAAAAATGGTACCTGTAAAAACAAACCAGAATTGGTTACCGAGTATTTTTAACGATTTCTTTGACAATGAATGGATGGCAAGAGCAAACGCTACGGCTCCAGCCATCAATGTGATTGAGAATGAAAAGGACTACAAGGTAGAACTGGCAGCTCCGGGAATGACCAAGAATGATTTTAAGGTAAGTGTGGATGAAAGCAACAATCTGGTAATCTGCATGGAAAAAAAGGACGAGAAAAAGGAGGAGAAGAAAGACGGAAAATACTTGCGCCGTGAATTCTCCTATTCCCGATTCCAGCAGAGTATCCTGCTGCCGGATAATGTGGAAAAAGATAAAATTTCGGCCAAAGTGGAACACGGGGTCCTGTTTATCGATATTCCCAAAGTCGTAGATAAGAAGGTTCAGGAAACCACCAAAACTATTGATGTCAAATAAGATATCTTGATGAGACTCTACAGAAGGCATTTCTTATTATCAGGGAATGCCTTCACCCGGATATTTGAATTCCAAAATAAATATAATGAGAGGATTTGATTTCGATAAAGCGCTGGTAGCCCTTCAGAATGAACTGCATTGTTTTGCATATAAACTGACTGCTGACAAGGATGAAGCAGAAAACTTGTTGCAGGAAACAATGTTGAGGACGTTGGATAATAAGGATAAGTTTGATTCCGGTACGAATTTTAAAGGCTGGATGTATACCATCATGCGCAATGCATTTATCAATAATTGCCGGACAAAGAAAATACGAGGGAATTTATATGTATTATCAGAACCTGAATATCATTTCCTGTTAAGGGACGACTCTTTCATTTTCGTGGATAACGGGCATGATGCAAAAGAGATAAGGGAAGCCCTTAAAACATTGCCTAAAGCACATTATGTCGTTTTTATGTTGTACCGGAGTCAAATATCGGGAAATAGCCGCAAAGATAGGAGTGTCACTGAGTACGATAAAAAGCCGTATCTTTTATAGCAGAAAAAGGCTAAAACAGTTGCTTTCTAATTTTGCCTGATTAATTAAAATATAAAAAACAAATTATGGATAACAAGTATATTGGAATTCTGACTTCCGGAGGGGATGCTTCAGGAATGAACGCGGCTATCCGTGCCGTGACCCGCGCCGCCATTTTTAACGGATTTAAAGTGAAAGGAATTTATAGAGGTTACGAGGGGCTGATTGCCGGTGAAGTGAAAGAACTCACGACGGAAGATGTAAGTAGCATTATCCAGAGGGGAGGCACCATACTGAAAACAGCTCGCTCCGAGACTTTCACCACTCCCGAAGGACGCAAGAAAGCTTATAAGGTCATACAGAAAGAGAACATCAATGCTTTGATAATTATCGGTGGAGACGGTTCCCTGACGGGAGCCCGTATCTTTGCGGAGGAGTATGATGTGACGTGCATAGGATTGCCCGGCACCATTGACAATGACCTATATGGTACCGATTTTACCATAGGATATGATACGGCATTGAACACCATTGTGGAATGCGTGGATAAAATCAGGGACACGGCAACCTCCCATGACCGTATCTTCTTTGTCGAAGTGATGGGGCGTGATGCGGGCTTCCTGGCACAAAACAGCGCAATAGCTTCCGGTGCTGAAGCGGCCATCATCCCGGAGGACAGGACGGACGTGGACCAGTTGGAAACATTCATCGGGCGCGGATTCAGAAAGACGAAAAACAGCAGCATCGTAATTGTGACCGAAAGTCCTGAAAACAAGAATGGAGGTGCCATATATTACGCCGACCGGGTAAAGAAGGAATATCCCGGGTATGATGTCAGGGTTTCTATCCTGGGCCATCTGCAACGGGGTGGTGCTCCGAGTGCCAATGACCGTATACTGGCAAGCCGGCTGGGTGAAGCCGCAATCCAGGCCTTAATGGAAGGCCAGCGAAATGTTATGATAGGCATACGGAACAACGAGATTGTTTATGTTCCTTTTGTCCAGGCAATCAAAAAGGACAAGCCTATTGACAAAAGCCTGATCCGGGTCCTTAACGAATTATCGATCTAAAATAACCGTTAATATGTCAGAAGTTGCTCCTTTAATATCGGATCTTGCCATAATTCTGATTATTGCCGGTATTGTAACCGTCATTTTCAAGTGGCTGAAGCAACCGGTCATATTGGGCTACATTGTAGCCGGTATTATGGCGGGTCCTTCCGTTTCTCTGGTCCCGACTGTTTCCGATCCTGCCAATATCAAAATATGGGCGGACATCGGTGTCATTTTTCTGCTGTTCGCGATGGGACTGGACTTTTCGTTCAAGAAATTGATAAATGTGGGCATTACGGCTATCGTTGCCACTGTCACTATTGTATGTGGCATGATGTTCATAGGTTATACAGCGGGGAATGCAATGGGGTTCTCCCACATGAGCAGTATTTTTCTGGGTGGAATGTTGTCCATGTCGTCCACGGCCATCGTATTCAAGGCCTTCAATGACATGGGACTTCTCCAACAGAAATTCACTGGCATTGTCTTGGGGATTCTTGTTATCGAAGATCTGGTGGCTGTAGTGATGATGGTTGTTCTTTCCACGTTGGCGGTAGGCAAACATTTTGAAGGGAAGGAGATGCTGGAAAGTATATTGAAGCTGGCCGCTTTCCTGATTTTCTGGTCGGCATTGGGTATCTATCTGATACCTACCCTGCTGAAGAAGATACGCCGTTTCACCAGCAACGAGATTTTATTGATAACCTCTCTGGGACTTTGCCTGGGAATGGTGATGATTGCGACAAAAGCGGGATTTTCTGCCGCATTGGGAGCCTTTGTCATGGGGTCCCTGCTGGCAGAGACCGTTGAAGCGGAAAAAATCGTACATATCGTACAGCCGGTAAAAGACCTGTTCGCTTCCATATTTTTCGTGTCGGTAGGAATGATGATCGATCCTGCCATGATGTGGGAATATGCCGTCCCTATTTTCATCCTGACATTGCTGGTACTGTCCGGTCAGGTACTGTTCGGGAGCTTTGGTGTCTTGCTTTCCGGCCAGCCGTTGAAAATTGCCATACAGTCCGGCTTTTCACTGACACAGGTCGGTGAATTCGCATTCATCATCGCATCTTTAGGCGTCAGTCTGAATGTTACGGACAAGTATCTCTATCCGGTCATAGTGGCAGTATCTGTCATAACGACTTTTCTTACCCCCTATATGATACGGCTTTCGGAACCAGCATACCGGTTTATAGACATCCACATGCCTGAATCCCTGAAAGATTATCTCGTACACTATACGTCCGGGGCAATGACTGTAAAACACCAGGGTACTTGGCATAAACTGATCCGGTCTATGCTGGTGTCTGTCACACTCTATCTGGTCGTATGCGTTTTTTTCATCACTTTATATTTTTCCTATGTGCATCCTTTGATTAGGAAAAGTCTGCCGGGAATGGAAGGGAACTTGTTGGGCTTCATCATCATCTTTCTTGTCATATCCCCGTTTCTATGGGCCATCATCATGAAAAGGAACAATTCAACCGAGTTCCGTAAACTCTGGACGGACAACAAGTTCAACAGAGGGCCTTTGGTATCAATAGTACTTGTCAAAATACTGATCTGCACGATTATCATGATGAGTATCATTACCCATCTTTTCAATGTTGCCTTGGGAGCCGGGTTGGTAGTCTCTTCCATTATCATTGCCGTCATTTATTTTTCCAAGCGGATCAAGAAACGGTCGCTGACTATAGAGAGACAATTTATGGCAAACTTTCAGGGGACGGACGGGAATGGACTTTCTACAGAAAGTGATACAGGCTCCACCCTTGGCAGCAATATCCCGTTCAAGGAATTACATTTGGCGGATTTCACAGTATCCCCTGATTCCATATATGTGGGCAGAACATTAAAAGAAAGCAGCTTGCGCACCTTGTTTCAGATAAATGTGATTTCAATCACCCGTGGAGAAAAACGCCTAGATATACCACAAGGGGAAGAACATCTCTATCCATATGACAAGGTTACGGTCGTAGGTACGGACCGACAGTTGGAAAGCTTCCGGACATCCATGGAGCAAAAGAAGGTAGAAAGGAACGGGAACGGAACATCCTCGCAGGATGAGATGGAAATAGGGCAATTTCCTGTCGAAGGAGGTTCACCATTGATCGGAAAGACGATCCGGGAGGCAGACATATCGGATAGCATCATTATCGGAATAGAGAGGAGTACCGTGAATATTATGAATCCAGACCCTGATACAATTTTCAAGGAGAATGATACGGTATGGATTGTCGGTAAACGAAAAATAATAAAAGGACTGAATAAAGATTAGGACTTATTTAATTAAAATGTCATGGAATATTCAAGTTATAATGTAAATACCCCTCAGTGGAGGGAGATTACAGTAGGTTCACATCTTCCTGCAGAACTGCGAAAACTTGCAGAAATCGCACATAATCTCTGGTGGACATGGAATGATGACGCAAAGAAACTGTATTGTGATTTGGATTCGGAACTTTGGAAAGAGGTGGAACAGAATCCGGTATTGTTTCTGGAGCGGATAAATTATGAGAAGCTTGTAGCGCTGGCACATGATGAGAACTTTGTCTATAAAATGGATGCCGTCTATTCCGCCTTCAAAAAATACGTAGATGTGGAACCGGATCACCAGCGCCCGTCAATAGCTTATTTCAGCATGGAATACGGCTTGGATGAAGTCCTTAAGATATATTCCGGCGGTTTGGGAATGTTGGCGGGGGATTACCTGAAAGAGGCGTCGGACAGCAATGTGGACCTTTGTGCCATAGGACTTTTGTACCGTTACGGTTATTTTGACCAGTCGCTTTCCATGGACGGCCAGCAGACAGTCAATTATAAAGCGCAGAATTTCGGGCAGCTCCCGATTGAAAAGGTAATGCAACCGGATGGGAAACAACTGGTAATCCACGTCCCCTATGCCGACAGTTTTGTGGTACATGCCAATGTCTGGAAAGCCAGTGTGGGGCGTATTCCCCTTTATCTGCTGGATACGGACAATGAACTCAACAGCGAGTTTGACCGCCCTATCACTCACCATCTGTATGGAGGCGACTGGGAGAATCGGCTAAAACAGGAAATACTGCTTGGCATAGGCGGGATGATAACGCTGAGAGCTTTAGGTATAACGAAAGATGTATATCACTGTAATGAGGGGCATGCCGCACTGATCAATATCCAGCGGCTTTGTGATTACATAAATGGCGGCTTGAATTTCGGGCAGGCCATGGAGCTGGTACGTGCTTCCTCACTTTATACCGTACATACTCCCGTACCCGCTGGTCATGATTATTTTGACGAAGGGCTTTTCAATAAATATATGAAGGGATATCCTGGCAAGTTGGGTATAACCTGGGATAACCTGATGGATCTCGGGCGTCACAATCCGGGAGACAAGGAGGAACGTTTCTGCATGTCTGTCTTCGCCTGCAAGACCTGCCAGGAGGTAAACGGTGTCAGCAAGTTGCATAAATCGGTATCCCAGCAAATGTTTGCGCCGATCTGGAAGGGATACTTCCCGGAAGAGAACCATGTGGGTTATGTAACCAACGGGGTACATCTGCCTACCTGGTGTGCGGCAGAATGGAAAAAGCTTTTCAAGGACAATTTTGATGAGAATTTTTTCTGCGACCAGTCCAATCAGAAAATCTGGGAGGCCGTCTATGGCATCCCGGATGAAGAGATATGGAATACCCGGTTAAAACAGAAAGCAAAATTGCTGGACTATATCAAAAGCAAATGCAGCAAGGACTGGCTCAGGAGTCAGATTGATCCGGCATTGAGCGTTTCCATTTTTGAGAGATTCAATCCCGATGCTCTTCTAATAGGCTTCGGACGCCGTTTTGCTACATATAAGAGGGCTCATCTTCTGTTCACGGATATAGACCGACTTGCCAGGATTGTGAATAATCCGAAATATCCGGTACAGTTCATCTTTGCAGGCAAAGCCCATCCCAATGACGGTGCCGGGCAGGGGCTGATCAAGCAAATCGTGGAAATATCCCGGCGTCCGGAATTTTTAGGTAAAATCATATTCTTGGAGAATTACGACATGGACCTGGCACGCCATCTTATCTCGGGGGTGGATATTTGGATGAACACCCCTACGCGGTTGGCAGAAGCTTCGGGTACGTCGGGCGAGAAGGCATTGATGAACGGTGTGCTTAATTTCTCCGTGCTGGACGGTTGGTGGTATGAAGGATACCGTAAGGATGCTGGATGGGCACTGACTGATAAAAGGACTTATCAGAATGAACAGTACCAAAACCAGCTGGATGCCGAAGCCATCTATTATTTGTTGGAGCATGACATCCTGCCACTGTATTACGAGCATGGGGGGAAGAACTATTCGGAAGACTGGGTCAAGTATATCAAGAACTCAATCGCACAAATCGCTCCCCATTTTACCATGAAAAGACAGTTGGACGACTACTATGACAGGTTCTATAACAAACTGTCAGAGCATTTCCACATTCTGGCAGCCGACAACTTTGCGAAGGCGAAAATGATGGCTGACTGGAAAGCAAACGTCCGAAGCAGATGGGATGCCATAGAAATCAAATCCATAGAGGCAGGGAATGGGCTGAATGCCACGGTTGAAGCCGGAAAGGAATATGAGGTGACGGTTGTCGTTGATGAGAAAGGCCTGGATGACGCAATCGGAATAGAATCGGTCATTATCAGGCGTGAAGACGGTCAGGATCACATATATGAGGTTATTCCCCTTTTGCCGGTTTCCAAGAATGGGAATTTATATACCTTTAAGGCGACATCCGGCATTTTCAACGCTGGAAGCTTCAAGCAGGCCTTCCGTATGTATCCCAAGAATGCTTTGTTACCTCACCGACAAGATTTCTGTTATGTACGATGGTTTTAATGAACAGTAAAAGGATATGCAAAAACAACGTATGAGCGGGCAAAATCAAAAAACAGATAAACGGATAGCATGGCCGATCATCATCATGAACTTCACGGGAGTGTATGACTACGAGGCGTTTGCCTGGAACAATAAATTTATATGGCTGGATTGTCGTCATCTTTATGGTACAGATGGCTACTGTGACAGGGAGGGGGCTTTGGCTTTGAAGGGGATGATTGCTGATTATCCGGCGGAGGGAGTCCATTTCATCGATTCAGGCAATTATCATTATTTGACTAAATTCTGGACAGACAAACTTGAAACTCCGTTTTCGCTGATTGTGTTCGACCACCATCCCGATATGCAGCCACCGTTGTTTGACAACATACTTTCTTGCGGAAGTTGGGTAAAGGATATATTGGACCATAACAACAACTGCAAGAAAGTAATTATCGTAGGTTCTTCAGACAAACTGATACAGGCTGTGCCGAAAGGATATGAAAGACAAGTTCGGTTTTACAGTGAAACTACGCTCATGCACGAAGAGGGTTGGCAGAACTTTTCTTCCGGACATATCAACGGACCGGTTTACATTTCCATAGACAAGGATGTCTTGAATCCGGCTTCGGCAGCAACAAACTGGGATCAAGGTTCTCTCAGCTTATGGGAATTGGAGAAACTGCTGGCTGTTATTCTTCAGAAAGAACAGGTAGTAGGCATTGACATCTGTGGGGAATGCTCCACAACACTCAATCTTTTTGAAGAAAAACGGGAAACCGTCATGGATAGCCAGGCAAACAAAGAATTGCTCAGATTTATCCGGTCATCCTCCGGCCTTCAATAGAATTAGTTTTTTTGTTATTATAATTATCATATAAAAATAAAATAATTTAGCTTTATGGAAACAATTGTTCGTAGAATTGGACTTGTTGCACACGATGCAATGAAAAAAGACATGATAGAGTGGGTTCTCTGGAACTCGGAACGTCTGATAGGACATAAATTCTATTGTACGGGTACAACCGGTACACTAATTAAAAAAGCCCTTGAAGAAAAACATCCTGAAATCAAATGGGATATCACAATCCTGAAATCTGGTCCTTTAGGAGGTGACCAGCAAATTGGTTCGCGGATCGTAGAAGGAGAAATAGACTATCTGTTCTTTTTTACAGATCCGATGACACTACAGCCGCATGATACGGATGTGAAAGCATTGACCAGACTGGCTGGAGTTGAAAATATTGTTTTCTGCTGTAACCGTTCGACTGCGGACCACATTATTACGAGTCCCTTATTCACTGACCCAACTTACGAACGTATTCACCCGGATTACACCAATTACACGCAGCGTTTTGAAAACAAGGGAATCATATCTGAAGCAGTGGAGCAAGTGAAAAAGCGGAGGAATAAAAGTGAGAATAACATTTC
>OLNX01003112.1_pt1 | contig 11567 bp, 9 predicted proteins | sample 1672611 | NCBI WGS metagenome assembly OLNX01 (sample SAMEA3136705, study PRJEB25190) | human gut metagenome
GATTTAAACAGCGAAATGATGGCAACTAACAGAGATATACCTGCGATGATTAGCGCACCCCAATCTTTTATGAAGGGCACCACTTCCTTCAATATGCCAATCAAAACTTCCATTTTTTCATCGCTTTCTTTAATTCTTTTTCCAGTTCTTTGATTGCGTCTTACGCAAGCTCATCTACAGCATTATCAATTATTGCGGCATTGTTATCGAGCAACTCTCGTTTCGTGTATTCCGAACCGCAATCAGAGCAACGTACTCGTACATCGTCACTTGCATGAAGAAGATCTTCAAATTCTTCATCTAACGACTCAAATTGATCATTACCGCAAAGAGGACACAATAGCGTGACTTTACGATCTAAATTTTTCATTAAAGCACCTCATTTTAGCCGTTCACACAACGGCAGGATTTCTTCCAGCTTGGCAACGATTCGTCTTTGCTCAGCAAGGGGTGGGATAGGGACGAGATAATTTTTAAGAATCTCAAATGGCGGAATATTCTTAATTGCAGAGCCTTTACTACCGCTTCTGGCGTTCTTTTTCAATACAAAATCAAAAAAGGTTAAGAAGTATGGTATGTACAATGGTTCAAAAATCTTCATTCGCATTAGCGCCTGATTAATAATACCTTGTTCAAATTTGTCAGGCATTACGTATGTTTCTCCAATTGTACCAGCGCAACTAACAATTATATCTCCCGGAAAAACTTCAAATCCTTTCATTTTAGATTCAAAATAATCTCTGCGGATATAGTAATCTCCAAGAGTAGCATCTTTTTGTATAGCATTCTTCTGCTCATAGACCTTAATTGCACCATTTCCTTTTGGGACGAACATACTTTTAGTTATTGCACTACCAAAAGGCCCTTTTTTATAGCTGCCCAAATCACCAAACCTCACCCATGTCCAATTGTCAGGGATATCGTAAGGCTTTTCGTTCTCTGCAATTTCGGGCAGGGGTTTTTCCTTTTTGATTTTCTTTTCCGCAATGAGCCGTTGCTTCTCTGCCTGAATTTGTTGATAGAGTTCCTCGCCGGTGCCTTCCTCAGCTCGCTGCTCAACGAGCTTACCCTGAATGGCATATTGAAGAATGGACTTCTTCATATCCTCCGGGAACTTGGCATTAAACTGTTCCAACTTTTCGTAGGCTGCGGCATAACGGTCAACATACGGAAGAAGTTCTTCTATCTTGGCAACGATGCGCCGCTGTTCTTCTGCAGGAGGCAGAGGAATCAGTGAGTTCACGATTTTTTCTTTCGATATATTGGGCTGCGCTCCACCTTCTGCCATTCCGATGTAAGATTGACGCATAGACATCAAATAATAGAACAAATACTTGTTATTCATTCCGGCGTACGGGATACAGGCACAGCATGCTTGGTTTGTTGTAACCGGAATTTCTAATATGCCGAGCTTACCTATCGTTGCTCCATACATAGCCATGAGAACAGAACCTATCGGATTGAGCCTTAAAGATGTTTTTTCCAGAGCCAAGTCCGTAATATATTCGGGAACCTCTTGAATAAATCCATCATTCAAGTCCCCTGTTTTCAACCAAGGAATAGAACCACCATAATATGCTGGATTTGTCCTTGAGGGCGTCGCTCCAGAACTCCACGAACCAACATTACCAACTTTAACCCATTTCCAACTTTCCGGAACATCAAAAGGAATTTCATTGTCGATAATGTCTGGTAAAGGCTTTTCTTTTTTAATTTTCTTTTCCTTGACCAGTCTAGCTTTTTCGGCTCTGATACGTTCAAGAAGTACAGATGCCGGTTCGTCATTAGGATCTTGCGGTACAAGTTTGCCCTGTATCGCCCACTGGAGTATGCTGTTTTTTAATTGCTTTCCGTTCATTTTTAATCCTCTGCTTGTACTCTATATGAGAAATACTTTGAGTCTATTTTTACTCCATTTTTAAGTTTGGAATCCATCTCCTTATTCATTGTTGGGAGGAAAGAAAAATAATTCTGAATAGCAGACATAATACCTGCATTGCAACTCTTGTTTTTTACCCAATTTTGAGGAATGAAACTTTTATTATTCTGCTCGCAATTGTTTTTTTCTGCCGAAATAGCACTGTTTAAACAGTTTGCCGCAATATTAATTATGCTGTCAACAAGATTGTTTTCAGAAGCAACTTTTAAGCACTCACTCGGTGATGGTACATTTGTTTGATTGTTACATTTAGCAAAAACCATTGATATGGCAAAAAGAAGATGGTATGGAGCATAAGCCTTCATTGTTAGTAGTTCCTCTTCCAGTCCTAATGGGTTTTCCTGAGTCCATGCATCCATTATTTTTCTCATCCAAAACGATAGAGCATAAGCATCTTCAGGCAAATAGTCGTTCTTGAACAATGTATTGAAATACTTGTCAAAAATCTTAGTTTCACCATAAGATAAATTAGGTCTTTGCATGTACCAAGCTGTAAGATTCTTTCCTAAATATGATAACTCTATGCAGTACTGTTTGTCCTTGTCGGCTGGAATAATTTCACCTCTTTTGGTTGCAAAGAATCCATTAGAATATTTTGCTTCGTATGCCTTTTTGAGTTTTAATATCTGCTTACTGTTACTGCGTAAATCTCTTGCCTTTACAGCACTTTGCGTGTTTGTGTTAATGCTAATAGAATCAGCCCTGTCTCTTTGTGGAATTTCATAAAATCTGAATAGAACATAAGCATCATCACGCTTTCGTACATTCTCACTACAACTTAAAATAGTATTCAATGATTGACATCCATTTACAACATTCAATCCATAAAGTTTAAACTCACCATTGCCACATTCTTCAATTTTGTTACAAATGGCAGTGATTCCATTATGAAAAAAGAAGAAGTCACCACATTTATTCGGATCGTTTATGGTTTTCTTGATCTTTTTATTTACAGTATTGTTAATGCCTAAACTCTGTCGTACATTTTTCTGGAACAAAGACCCATCTTTAATGCCAGGGAGTTTTATACATTCTTTCAGAGGCATGGCTGCAACTATTACGCTTGTCGCCCCTAATTCTGTCGTCATATATTTACCAACTTCAAGCTTGATAGTATGGTTTAAAGTTGGATTCGTTTGTTCAATAACACAACTATAAGCATCTTCCAAACCTTGTTTATCAACTACGGAGAATTGTGTACTATAATTCAATTCAGCATCATCTTCCTCTGATAATTTGGTTTGGAATGAATGTATATCATCCATAGCCGCATCCGTAAAGATAGATGTTGTTATTAATTCAAAACATACGCAGTAAGAGTCATCTTCTAATGCTGTTGCTATTTCTGATATTTTAGTCTTTAATTTAGAATTAGCATTTTCCTGTAATTGAGCTAAGTTACTAAACTGGCTCCAAGCAGATATAACTTCTCTCACAGGAGTTGCATCAACAGATTCACCAAGGTAGTATTTCCCTTGTACAATATATATTTTTTGCTCGTCTTCATCAATATATACGGCATCAATTTGTTTATCATTGGCTCCGTCTGTGATGGCATCTTTAGCTTGTCTTTGATCCAGAAGATGTATATTCCGCATATACCACGCAACGAAACGTTGACCATCATTTGGAAAATTATTTTTATAATAATCTTGCGTAATTTCGTTTTTTATGATTTCAAGTACATTCGCCATAATTATATTCATTTATTCGTAATCTTCGCCTTGTATTCCTAACTCACCTTTGCTCATGGCATTGGCAATATCTATTTTCAGTTCTTCGTCATAATCTTTACTGGTTAAAAAGCTATTGACGATGCGTAGCAGCAAATCTTGGTCGATGTTCGATGCTGCCACGTGATAAATGATAGATTCCAATGTACGCATACAGATACAAGCGTGCCAATAGTAATTATTTTTGTGTAAGAAGTACGCACCCAAAGTCAGTGCAATACGCTTGTTCCCATCATTGAAGAAGTGCCCGGAACAAAATCTATACATCAAATAGGTCAGTTTGTCGGCAAAGGTAGGATAGTATAAATCATTTTGCACAAAATCCAATGTAGCACAAATACCGCCTTCATCACGCACTCCTTCAAAGCCACCATCACTGGCATCAATCATTTTGCTATAGATGTTTAGGGCTTCATCGTAATCTATGTAAATAATTTCCTTACTCATCCTCTGCCTGTTTTAAGCGTTTCAGTACATCTTTATTGTCCGCTAAAATACGGTCAAAATCAATAGACTGGTCACCGATGAATCGTTCAAACTCTTCAGGAGTAACAGCTTGCAGATAGTCTGCAATGTTACCATGATACGCATCCCGGAAACTGAAATCCCTTGAAGCCATTTTTGTTCTGGCATCATTCAGATAAGGTTTCTGCATGGGATGTTCGGCAAGTTCGTTTACAATACGCTCCACTTCGTCAATAGTAAGTTTTCTGCCACCATTTTCCTTGAATCGTTCATTGATAGCTGCACCCACACCGTTTTCAAAAGAAGAAATAACCAATAAAACCTCTGAATACAGCGTGTGTCGAACATTGTCTTTGGAATCCAACTTCAACACTTCCCGGTATTCCTTAGCATTCTCCTTGAATACAGCCTTGTATATGAAATCTGTAATTTGAGAATATTTGTATGTGGGATGTCCGTCCACATATTGATTGATGGCAGAAGTGAGATTTTTACGATAGTTTTCCTCTGTTATTGCGGCAGGAAGGTAATGCACATCCCTGCGGTTGATATATTTTGTTCCTCCACCTGTCTTTTCATTGATAGTGGTAATCACAAAATCCAAGATAAGGCTACGGACTTTCTTGGCTTTTTCACTCTCTGTAAGTAGCATACCCATATTCAAGAAAGAGCGGAAATTAAACAGTCCAAGTTGTGTTGTTTTGCTCGCCTCATTAATAAGGTGAGCAAATTCTAACTTAAACTCTTTCAGCTGTTTACCCTTACATAAAATATATCCGTTATGCTTCAATTCATCAGAATTTGATTGCAGGTAACGATCTATTGTAGATGTGTCAACTTGATAAAAGTCGGCAACCATTTTTTTTGTAAAGCGGTATTCTCCCTCAAAGAGCATTCCTTCTATATCAAGATGCTCTTGTACTTTACTGACCGCAAAACGATTGTTAAGTACATTCTGCCGTTCTATGTTTGAGATGGTCAAATCTTTCATATCACTTCACTATTATCAGTTACACGATTTTATGTCTATGCCGAGAATTTTTTGAATCTCAGAAAGGGTTTTGTCTATTTCATGGTCGAGTGCAGTACGTTTCTCAAAATACTGTTTGAGCAGTTCTGCCGGAGGGAGTATTTCTTCTTCCTCTTTCGGGAACTTGCACTGGTCGAAGTTGCAATCCAAATCAATCAACTGTTGGGCAGTGAACACACGGCTCTTTTCTCCCACTTCATCACTGATAATTTCTTTCCTGTCTTTCCACCATTCCTGAATAGGTAGGGTATGCTCCACCTTCATTGGTTTGGTCTTTGAGAAGTGCTTGTAGCCTTCCGGCATATCCAAGCGATAGAACCATGTCTCTTTGGTCTTGAATCCTTCTTCGCAGCCCTCTGCTTCTTCATTATTAAAGAAAAGAATGTTGGTTGCAATAGAGGTATATGGGGAGAATATCGAGCCCGGTAAACGGATGATGGTATGCAGATTGAACTTGCGGAGTAAATTTTCTTTAAGTGCAAGTTTTGCTCCATCCGTACCAAACAAGAAACCATCTGGGATAATCACACCGCATCTACCACCAACTTTGAGGCGGTACATGATAAGGGCTATGAACAAATCCGCTGTTTCACTTGAACGGTACTGCACCGGGAAATTGCTTTTTACACTATCTTCTGTGCTACCACCATACGGAGGATTCATACCGATAACATCCACCTTGTCACTTTCTTTGAAATCAGTGATATTTATTCCAAGCGAATCACAGTTAGCTATATTGGGAGCTTCAATATCATGGAGTAACAGATTTGTTATACTCAAAAGATAAGGTAGCGGTTTCCATTCTTGTCCTACGACTGCATTTTGCAGTTTTTCTCCATCTTCGGCAGAACTGACGCTCTTACTCATATAATTGAGAGCAGAGGTAAGGAAGCCGCCTGTACCACTGGTGAAGTCACCAAAGGTCTCGCCCAATTTCGGGTCAAGCATCATCACGATAAAGTCTGTCAAAGCACGTGGAGTATAGAACTCACCTGCATTGCCTGCTGATTGCAAGTCTTTCAAGATTCCCTCATAAATATCTCCAAATGTGTGGCGGTCATCAGCATCGTCAAATTCGATTTCATTTACGATGTTGACCACTTGACGCAAAAGCGTTCCATTCTTCATATACTGGTTTAAGTCAGCAAATGTTTCTTGAACAATGCTTTTGGCTCTTGGTGTATTGGCGTCTATCGGAAGATTCTTTAAAGTAGGGAACAGTTTTTCATTGACAAAAGAGAGCAATGCTTCTCCTGTTAATGCTTCACCGTCTTTTTCATCTACTGCCCATTTACGCCAACGCAAATCTTCGGGGATGATAGACTTGTAGTTTTCATCTTTGTATTCCCAAGTTTCTTCCTGAGTGTCATAGACTTTCAAGAAAAACATCCAAGTCATTTGTTCAATTCTCTGTGCGTCACCATTGATACCAGCGTCTTGGCGCATTATATTTTGGATTCGCTTTATGATGTTGTTTACTGCCATTTTTAAGCTGATTTATAAATTTGATATTCTAGTTCTCTGATGGCTTGCTCAAAAGCAACCTTACCGCCAAATAACTTTATGATTTTTGTTGGTTTTCCTATGCTATTGAATGGCGGTATCTCCAAGATGTTCGCCTTTTCAAAGTCGAGAATACCATTCTCTGCATATTTGTCAAGAAGAGCCTCCAATACTTCGCGAGCTTTACCTTCGTACTTCCCGAAGTAATTACGCTTCTTTACATTGTTTGCTCTCTCTTTCCTTGTTAATGGCAGTTGGTCAAACGCAACGTGGCATATCACATCAAAGATGTCGGCATCCTTCAATGCCGGATTAGCTTCACGTACAGCATCTATCAGAATAGCATATTCCTTCAATTCATCCATAATGGCCTGTTTGCGTTCTGCCTCCGTCCACGTTTGGATAAAATCATCCAAAGTTTGGTAATGGCGTAATAATTGCTTTTTAGCAAACGACTGAACACTTTCCGTTCTCATCGTCTTACCATCTTCTCCTAACACTGAAACGATTTCATGGGCAATGCGAATATTCTTACCGCTGATAAGATATTTCTCACGAGGCTCAGATACTATTGGAGTTTCTGGAGCATCAATGATTTTGTAAGGCTTGGGCTTTTTCCCTCCTCCTTTTGGTGGTTCCGGGTCGCCATCAAATGCTGGATCTTTGAATTTTGCGGTAGCATTGCGGAAATCAAGGATTTCCAAATGCCATTTGCCCTTGTCTTTTCTAAGTCGTGTACCTCGTCCAATGATTTGCTTAAATTCAGTCATAGAACCAATTTCTTTGTCTATGACGATTAAACCACAAGTTTTGCAGTCCACTCCTGTAGATAAAAGTTCAGATGTGGTAACAATTACAGGATAAGGCTCATCCACACTAATGAAATTGTCCAGTTGTTTCTTACCTTCTTTATCCTCACCAACAATACGTGTAACATAGTAAGGCGACTTTTTACATAAATCGCTATTCATATTGATAAGCAGCGTCCGCATTTCGGCAGCTTCCTCAGTATCAGAACAGAATACTATTGTTTTTGTCATACGACCAATGTCATGTAACATTTGGGTTATCCTATGTGCTACTACTTTACGCCTTAACTTGATGGCAAGATCACGACCTATATTCTGTCTTTGATATAGTTTCTGTTCAATCTCCTTACCCAATAAATCTATTTCACCTTCTTCTGGAGTCCATCCTTGTAAATCAACATTAATAAAGTCTGCTGTAACCCTATATGGAGCTAAGAAACCATCTTGAATGCCTTGAAGAAGTGAATAGGTATATACTGGTTCACCGAAATAATCCAAGTTGTTCGCTCCTTCGTCTGCTTTCGGTGTGGCTGTCATACCAATTTGGGTAGCCGAACTAAAATATTCCAATACCTTGCGCCATGCGGAATCGTCTTTTGCACTTCCTCTATGACACTCATCGACAATAATTAAATCAAAGAAACTTGGCTGTACCTCCAAGAATGGATCTGGTTTACCCTCTTTCCCGACCAATTGGTGGTATAAAGCCATATACACCTCAAACGCAGAATTAATCTTTGCTTCTCCTTCTTTAGGTGAGATTATTTTAGTTATTATACCCTGCTTCTTGAAAGGTTTGAAGTCCTGAACCATTGTTTGGTCTATAAGAACATTGCGGTCTGCAAGATAAAGTATCTTTTTCTTTGCTTTACTCTTATGAAGTTTATGGATAATCTGGAATGCAGTAAAAGTCTTACCAGTACCAGTTGCCATTACTACAAGGACACGTTGTTGTCCTCTTGCGATAGCTTCTACTGTACGGTCAACTGCTATACGTTGATAATATCTTGGTTCATGGCTATGAGCATCATAGTAGAAAGGTGTTTCTATTATATTGAGCTCCTCCGATGTGTAGTTTTTGGATGCAAGATAACGGCTATATAGTTCTTCCTTTGTCGGAAAGTCCTCTAACTTAATTTCTGTTTCTTTCCCCGTGATAAAGTCATGTTCCAAGAATGCATCGCCATTACTGGAATACGCAAATTTCAAGTCAAGGATTTGGGCATAATCCATAGCTTGTTGGATGCCGCCTCCAACAGCGTGTTTATTGTCTTTGGCTTCAACTACAGCAATGGGCTTACCTTTATGATATAATAGGTAATCCGCTTTTTTGCCCTCCGCAACTGAATGGTGATTGCCAATAACAAGTACTCGGCCATCTGTAAAATAGTACTCTTCACGCATATTTACACTTACAGCCCAACCTTTTCGTTGGAGCGCAGGAGTAATGAACAGAGTACGTATCTCTTGTTCTTTAAGTTCTTTCTTGTTTACTTCCATGACAATAAGTTGTTTTATGATTTGCAACTGCTGACAAGCAAGTCTTTCACGTCAATATTAAGAACATTGGCTATATCATTAAGCGTTTTAAGGTCTGGTTGAACTGAATTGCTGCACCATTTACTTACAGTACAGTTGGACTTCCCAATTTGCTCTGCAAGCCATTTTCCTGTTTTCTGTTGCTCTGCAAGTACCACTTTTAGTCTGTTTAAATTAGCCATGAGGTAAAATGTTTTAATCCGAGAGCAAATTTATATAAATTGTCTGACAGTATAAGCAACTTCCGATAATAATTATTATCAGGAAGCAAAAAAAGATTAGATAGCGTATTTTGATAATATATTTTCGTCAATTTCAATCTTATGCCGTCCAGTAGTAGTGCGTAGATTTTTTCTAACAGTGTCAAATGTAGAGTTAGCGAACCATTCGGCAAATGTCGCCATCACAAATGATGTAGTCATATCTCCACCTATATTATATTGGAAAGCGATATTCCAAGCGAAGTTCTTCAAAGAGATTTGGGTGATAGAACTGTGTTTCTTGATATGAATTTCAGTCATAGAAAGAACTCGCCTATTGGTCACAAAATAACGAACACATTCACATATTTGAAAAATCTCAGTTTCATCCAAATCAAAACGTTTAAATGTATCTTGTGTGTATTTCAGAATAGCATTAAGTTTTTCATCATCTTCTTTCTCTTTTTGCTGCTGGTATTGTTGTTGCTCACGCTGATATTCATAGTGAAATAACTCCATTCGTTTTTTCTGAACTTCTTCGCTGTTTGAGATAGGAAAAGAAGCTAAAGCCAATGTCTTCTTACTGCCCCTTTTCTTAACTGATACCCAAAATGATGGAGGGATGGCTTCTATAATATATCTTGCCACGATAATGCAAAGATGATACATGAGTTTTAGTATGACATACCCGGTAGCCATAATAAACGGAAGCAAACTCATTCGTATGCCAAATATATTGCATACTTGAAATGCAATCATCGAAGCCAGCACTACCGCAATGATCTCTATTGCCCAAGAGTGGAGTATATATTGTTTTTGCTTCATGTCTATTGTTATTTATTTCTCAATGCAAAGGTACAACGCATTTTCATAAAAAACGAAAGGCAAAAATAGAGGGCGGAATTGTAATAAACTCATTTTATGCCATTTGTGAAAAGAAAAGCATAACAAGTGAAAATATCCAGTAGCAAATGAAAACATCTGCAAACAGGAAATGAAGTGTTAAATAAATATAAATCTTTCCTTCTCTATGAGAAACTCTCTTTATTATTAGAGTGTATTGTATAAAAGGATATCATATTTGTACCATATATTTGTAACTTACTGATTTATATAATGCATTATTTTTGAGGAAGTCAAATAATAAGTAATTCAAAGTAGTAAAATAAGAAATTACTGAATAGATAAATCATAAATGAGGCATAATTAATAGTAATTGTGTCTCATTTTTTTATTATAGCATATGAATAAAGAATTTATTAGAAAAACAAAGGAAAGTAAACCAGTTGTTGCAATATGTTATGACTTTGATAAGACATTATCACCAGATGACATGCAAGCGCAAGGGTATATACAATCTGTTGGGGATGAAGTCGAATCTTTTTGGAAAGAGTCCAATGGGTTAGCTGAAGAGAATGACATGGATCAAAATTTGGCTTACATGTTTACCATGATTCAGAAAGCGCATGGAAAAGTCATATTTAATAAAAAGGCATTAATGGATTATGGGGCGAAAGTACAATTATTCCCCGGTGTTGAGACTTGGTTTAAGCGCATTAGAGACTATGGCATGGAAAGAGGAGTTATTGTAGAGCATTATATCATTTCATCAGGTCTTAAAGAAATGATAGAAGGTACAAAAGTCGCTAATGAATTTGAAAAAATTTATGCCAGTTCCTTCTATTATGATAAAGATGGTGTTGCTCAATGGCCAGCACAAGTTATTAATTACACGAGCAAGACTCAATTCCTTTTTAGAATAGAAAAAGGGACATTAGATGTGAATGATTCAGGTGTCAATGACTATTTTAAACCAGAGGACATTCGTATTCCTTTCAGAAATATGGTATATATAGGTGATAGTGATACGGATATACCTTGTATGAAACTCATTAATTCTTATTCAGGTCATTCTATTGGAGTTTATAATCCAAAAACAAAAGATAAACGAAAAGTCTATAAAATGATGGAGGATAAGCGCATAAAATATTATACTCCTGCAGACTATACAGAAGGATCTGAATTGGACAAATTAGTCAAAACCATAATTGATACAACTGCATCGAATGAAAAATTGATGGCTGTCCATTACATAAATAAGCAAGAGCAGGTAAGCCATAATGAACAGATAGATAATAAGGAAGACAAAGAAAAAGAGAAACTTATTATGGATTTAGAAAATAGCAACAGTTTTAAACAAACTCATTCAATAATTTCAGAACTTAAGAAAATCAAGAACTGGACTTTAGAAGAAAAGAAGCAATTAAAGATTATAGCGGAGAAGAATAAGCAGATTTCTTATATAATGAAGGATGGTGATGTTGCCTCTTTCTACTCATCTCTTGAATA
>OLNX01003116.1_pt1 | contig 11560 bp, 6 predicted proteins | sample 1672611 | NCBI WGS metagenome assembly OLNX01 (sample SAMEA3136705, study PRJEB25190) | human gut metagenome
GACACCCGCCTGCCGGAGGATACGACTGCCGAGTTCCGGCAGCTGAGCGAGTCGGTGAACGGCATGCTGGACCGGCTGGCACAGGCGTTCGATGCACAGCGGCAGTTTACGGGAAACGCCGCCCATGAGCTGCGGACACCGCTGGCGCTGATGCAGACAAGGCTGGAGCTCTTTGCGGCGGAACATCGGCAGATGAGCGAAGAAACCGCAAAATTACTGCATTTTCAGCAGGAGCAGGTCGAGCGCCTGAGTGCGCTTGTGCGCACCCTGCTTGAGATGAGCGATCTGCGGTCGGTGCCGCGCACCGACCGTATCGACCTTGCGCCGATGGTCGAGGAGGTGCTGGTCGATCTGACACCGCTGGCGCAGAAAAACGGCATCACACTCACGCAGACAGGCGAAAATGTGCAGCTCATCGGCAGTGATGTGCTGCTGTATCGGGTGCTGTTCAACCTGACCGAGAACGCCATCAAGTACAACCGCACGGGCGGCTCTGTGGAGCTGTCGGTCGAGCAGGAGCACGGGCAGGCGGCCATCCGTGTGCGCGATACCGGCCCGGGCGTCGCCGAGGAATACCGCGACAGCATCTTTCAGCCGTTTTTCCGCGTGGATAAGTCGCGCAGCCGCGCAATGGGCGGCGTAGGACTGGGACTGGCGCTCGTGCAGGAGATTGTCCGGCTGCATGGCGGCACAGTGCGCGTTGAACAGAGCGCAGATACGGGAACAACAATTCTGGTAACACTGCCGGTTGGAAAAGCGGCTTGACGCTTAAATTGAGGGCATATATGCACGCTGCCTTAACAGTATACACGGTTTACACCCGCTCTGAAATCCGGTATAATTTAGACAGTACAACGGACAGGAGAGCACATTACAGTATTCGGAGGTGCGCGCCATGCCAAAATCGAAATGGAATCTGAACACGATCTACATATCCGAGCGGCTGCAGGAGAGCCTGCGGCCAATCTCGCGCTGTGCCATGACGACCGTGGTTGCACCCATGGGATACGGCAAAACGACGGCGGTGGAGTGGTATCTCGCGGAACGTGCCGGAGCCGAAGCGCCGTACATTGTGCGCATCAGTGTGTACTCGAGCAATCTTGCGATTTTCTGGAAAAGTGTGCAGGACGCTTTTGCGCGTGCAGGCTTTGCCTTCCTGCGGGAATACGACTGTCCGACCGACGGAGCGAGCGGCGGACTGCTGATCGACGATCTGTGTCATGCGCTGACCAGTGAGAAGTCCTGCTATATTTTTATTGACGATTTTCATCTGCTGACTGACAAGCGCGCACCCGGATTCCTGTGTGCGCTGGCCGGACGGCTGCCGCCCAATGTTCATCTGATTTTAGCCAGCCGTGACCTGTTTCTGCCGGCGGCAGAGCTTGTCCGGCTGGGCGGAAAGGTGTACCAGATCGGCACGGCGCAGCTTCGGCTTAACCATACCGAGCTGGCGGTCTATACCAAGCGGTGCGGAACCGCGCTTTCCGACGAGCAGATAGATACGCTGCTGTATTACAGCGAGGGCTGGTTTTCGGCGGTTTATCTGAATCTGCGGATGTTTTCCGAGCACGGTGTGCTGCCGGATCCGAATTCGGATATTTCATCCATCTTTACGGCTGCGATGATTGATCCGTTGCCCGAAAAACAGCGGGAATTCCTTGCGGTGATGGGACTTGCCGACGAATTTACGGTCGAAATGGCGCAGTTCGTCATGGCAGACGCGCACGCCGAGGACCTGCTTGCCGCGCTGACCGGGCAGAATGCGTTTGTCAAGCGTCTGCCGGACGGCGCGACCTACCGTTTTCATCACATGATGAAGGAATGCGCGCTGCACACCTTCCTGTCCATGCCGAAGGAGCGGCAGACCGTCTACCGCGGGCGGCTTGGCATCTGGTATGAGGATCATCGGCTGTATCTGCATGCCATGACCGAGTACCGGCAAAACGGCGATTACGATGCGATGCTGCGCACGCTGCAGAAGGATGCCGGCATTCTGCTTTCCTCGCTGCACCCGAAGGCAGTGCTGGCAGCACTGGACGAATGCCCGGCAGCTGTGCTCGCAAGCCATCCGCTGGCGATTCTGGTGCTGATGCGGAGTATGTTCAACTGGCGCAATATCCCGAAAATGCTGGAGCTGAAGGAGCTGCTGCTGACGGCGATTTCCGAAAATACAGCGCTTTCCGCACAGGAAAAAGGCGATTTGCGGGGAGAATGCGACCTGATCATGAGCTTCCTCTGCTACAACGATATCAGCGCCATGAGCCGCCTGCACCGGAGTGCCAGCGCGCAGATGTCGCGGAAGGCGATCAGCATCCAGTCCGGCGGCGGCTGGACCTTCGGCTCGCCGTCCGTGCTGATGATGTTTTACCGCGCACCGGGCGAACTGCAGAGCGAGCTTGCCGAGATGGATGAGTGCATGCCGCACTATTATAAAATCACCGGCAATCACGGTCAGGGTGCCGAGACCATCATGCGTGCCGAGGCGGCGTTCCTGCAGGGACGCTTAACGGATGCACATATCGAACTCGAAAGCGCGTGCGCCCGGATTCAGGACAACGGGCAGGCCAATATGGCGCTGTGCTGTGATTTTCTGGCGTGGCGGCTGTCGCTGTTTGCGGAGATGAAGTATCACTGCACGCTTGCCGAGCGGCACGCGGAGCTGCTGCGGCAGCACAATGCTTCCTGGCTGAACCTATGGAACGCGATTGCGGCGTATTATTACGCTTTGCTTGGCAAAACCGACAAGATTCCGGAGGTTTTCCGCGCGCACAGGCTTTCAACCGTGCATACACTTGCACCAGGCAAGCCGATGATCGAGATGATCGAAAATCAGGTCGGTCTGGCACAGGGCGACTACGCCCGTGTCATCGGCCGGAGCGAAAGGCTGCTTGCTGTGTGCGAAGGCATGCACTACGCACTGGTCGCGATGCATATCCGTATCCAGACGGCAGCGGCGTATGAAATGCTGGGTAAGCATGCGGAGGCACAGGCGCAGCTCGATCAGGCACTGACCGACGCGGAACCGGACGGCTTTGTCATTCCGTTTGCGGAGAATTATCGTTATCTCAAGCCATTGCTGGCAGAGCGGCTGCAAACCGGACCGGTTGCGCAGATCATCGAACTGGGAGAAGCCGCAGAGCGGCGAAAGGCCGGATTTGACCGTCCGGAAGCCCTGTCTGTGCTGACCGAGCGGGAATATGAGATTGTCCGGCTGATGGCACAGCGGCTGAACAATCGCGAGATCGCGGAAAAGCTGTATCTGTCCGAGGGCAGTATCCGGCAGTATGTGAATCAAATTTACACCAAACTGCAGATAGCAGGAGAGCCGCGCGCAAAGCGCAAGCTGCTGCTCGACCTGCTTGCGGATAAAAACTAACAACTTGTGAATGGTTTTTTAGAAAGGTTCACCGTATCCTATAGGTACGGTGAACCTTTCATTTTGTGTAGGCGAGAGGAGGTACGCATTTGGACCGGAAATACATTCAGTCAGTCAAACCGCTGACCGACCACGTTCTGCAGGTCGATTTTATCTCCGGCAGCCGCCTGCTGCTGGATATGAAGCCCTATCTGGATAAATTCCGATTCCGGTCACTTTCCGACCCGCAGGTGTGGAACAGCGCGGTGACAAACGGCATTTTTGTTCGCTTCGGTGATGTGGAGATGAGCCATAACGAGCTGTTTTCCATGGCCGAGCAGGAACACTGACACAGAAAAGGAGGAAAATGGTATGAGTAAAAAGCAGATGATACGACGGCGAGGTTTGTGCGGCCTACTGGCGGTGGCGATGTGTATAGGAGTGCTGCCCCCAACAGCCGGGGCAGCCGTGACGGCAAAAAACGACTGGGAGATCTTTGATGCCTCGGACACCTACAATCTGCCGAGCACACAGGAGCAGATTTTGCAGGAGATGATCAAGAGCCCCGAATTTGCGGAGCAGTGGGCGGCAATCGCGAACAATGTCCTGCCCAAAACATACTACAACGACAACAATGAATCCGGCTATCATGAGCCGTATACCGCTCTGACTACGGCAGATTATGCGAAGGTACAGTATACAGCTAAGGGTCTGCGGGATGCTGTCAGCAGCGTTGTTGACCAGAGCGCGGTTCTGAACGGCTCGGGTGTTTTGAACAGCCTTCCGGAAGAAGAAACCCCGGTTTATTATGTCGCTACCAGAGCTGAGAGGGAACGCGATGACCATCATTCTTATGTAAGTACTGGCTACGGATACTATGTGCAGGCGTTCTACGACTTTGAAATTCAAGGCATTGCGAACCGGTTTGAAACGCCTTCCATCGAGACGGATGACACAACGGCGTCGCTCGAGCAGAAGGGCTACCAGTTTAATCTGGGCGGCAGCTCGGACAGCTACAAGGTAACGGCGGAAAACCGCAACGACTTTGAAAACACAGTCGAAAAAAGCTATACCTATGAAAAGAGCACCACGACCTCGACTACGGTCTCCAATACCTATTCGCAGAACTGGACCGAGGAGACCACGGTAGGCGTCGAATTCAGCGTGCCCGTTCTGGCCGCGCTTTCGCCCACCGCCAAGGTGGAGCAGAGTTTTTCCTACTCCTATGGCATGGAAAAGACCTACGAGAGCAGCAAGGAGGAGTCCTACGCGCAGTCCATTACGGATACCATCTCCGTACCGCTGCCGGCGCATACGGGTCTCGACATCAATGTCGATGTGACCGACCTGCAAACGACCATCCCCTATACCGGCGCGGTGTACATCAAGTATAAGACCATGCTCCTCTCGGTTACTGGTTATCATCGAACCAAGGGGAATGGCGTCTCGGTGGACAGCTGGAAAGGACGGGAGTTTAAGCAGTATACCTTCGGCCGGAACGGCAGAAGTGCGATCGAGGATCTGGATGCCCGCATCCAGAACCGGACTGTCTCCGGCTACGACCCCGACGGTCTGGATATGAACAGCCTGTATCAGGGCGAATTCAAGACGGCAGCTGATCAGCTGTGCTCCGGTCAGCCGGTTGCGCCGTACTTCGGTTCGTTCCACTATACATCTAAGAACACCGTCATCACCCCGCAGAAGGTGTACCCGATATATGCACTCGATCGTCTGGTGCCTGACACCGAACAGGTTTCTCTGTACGAGCAGCAAAGCCTGCGTCTGGACAGCATCAAGGTCGAGGCGAAAAACGAACACGACGTGGACTGGTACGGCTTCAATCCCCGCCTGAGCGGCGAATGGACGGTTGTGGACGAAGGTTTGAACGACGCTTCGGAGTATGCCGAGGTCACGACAAACCGCAACGGCTACCCTGTTCTCAATGCGCTCAAGCCGAATGACGGAGCACAGCTGTTCCTGCGCTATCAGCCGAAGGATGCGATCGAAACAACGGATGATTTCAACAGCGAGCAGATTGAACTGACCATCCTGCCCGTTGTGCTTTCCTCGGTTACGGTAGAGGGCAGCTTTGAGCCGTTCTACTTCAACGACGGCAGCAATACCGCCGATGTTTCCGCACTGACTGTGACCGCTCTGGACGAGGACGGCAACGATTTTGATGTAACCGGCAAGGTCAAGTGGTATGCAGAAGCAAACGATGACATTACGGTTGACGAAACCACGGGCAGCATCGAGTTTACCGCACCGGGCACCTATCAGGTTTATGCCGTAGTGAACGGCACGGAATCCAACCGTGTACCGCTGCAGGTTCTGCCCGAACGGCAGCTCGATACGCTGACCGTGAACGGCACGATTCCCAATCTCATCTATAATGATGATACGGCGAACACCTTTGATCTGAACACGCTCGATGTGGAGGCCGAGGATCAGTACGGCGAGGACATGACGCTTGACGATGACCTGTTTGAGTGGCGGCTTGCCACGGACAAGGGCTATGCCGAAATCAGCGACAGCGTAATCACCGGTCTTGTAGTCGGCACGGATACGGTTACCCTGTATTATCCGGTCGGACAGGACGAGCAGGGCGAAACGGTCTATCGAACGGCACAGCCGCTGCCCGTACAGGTGACGGCAAAGCCGTATCTGAATGAGCTGTATTATAATGACGGCGCTCCCGCCGCAGTAGAGGGCGCAGAGTATGATCTGTCCCGCATTCCGCTGCTGGCGCGCGATCAGCACGGCAATCCCTGTGGAATTCCGTCGGACATCGAGTGGACGCTGGCAGACACCAATCAGACCAATGCCACGATTGAAAACGGAAAACTGCTCGTTGCGGTTGGCAGTGTCCCGGATGCTTCCTATGCGGATGTGATTCTGGAAGCCTCCTCTGCCTCTGCCGGCAAGACTGCAAAGAATGTCGTTGTTAAGGTCGAGCAGCAGCCGACCCTCAAGACAATCCGCGCCGACATGAAGGACGGTTTTGTCCTGCGGCTGGATGAAAATGCGGTTCTTACAGATCAGTTTACCGCTGCCGGCTACGATCAGTATGGCAGAGAAATGACCGGCGGCAGCTTTGAATGGGTTACTTCCAAGCCGGATGTGGTTTCGCTCGAAAACGGAACACTCAAGGCACTGAAAGAAGATTCTACCGAGATCTATGCCCGTTCCGGCGACATCGAGAGTAACCACATTACGCTGACGGTCAATGCCCCGAGACGGCTGACTGCAATCACCGCAGACGGAATTCCGTCGTCTGTTCGGAAAAACACTACGCTGGATCTGTCTGCAGCTAAGGTAACGACGCTCGATCAGTTCGGCAAGGCCTTTACTCCGGAAGAGCTGACGGCCTATCCGGCTTCTGTACGATGGACGCTGGAAAAGAATGATACGCACGCCGTTATCAGCGGAAATACACTCAGCTTTGGGGATCAGGATGGCACGATGACCCTGATCTGCGCCGCAGTCAACGCAGACACCAATGTGATCGTGGAAAAGAAGATCAGCATCTGCATCACAGACTCCGCCTCCGGCGGCGGCTCGTCCGGCGGCGGCGGTGGTGGCGGAGGAGGAGGAGGCTTCTCCGCACCCAGCTATTCGGTATCTGTAGATGATGTAAAGCACGGCACTGTCACCGTATCTCCCAAATCTGCCTCCAAGGGCGACACCGTGACCATCACCGTGACCCCCGACAAGGGCTACGTCCTCGAAAGCCTGACCGTGCTGGACAAGGACGGCAAGGCACTCGAACTGACCGACAAGGGCGGCGGCAAGTACACCTTCGTCATGCCGGCGGGCAAGGTCACGGTGAAGGCGGTCTTTATGGACGACAACACCATGCTCAACTTCTTCACCGATGTGCACGCGGAGGATTACTACTATGACGCAGTCCTCTGGGCGGCGCAGAAGGGCATTACCGGCGGTATGAGCGACACGCTGTTCGCTCCGAACGCTGCCTGCACCAGAGCGCAGATTGTAACCTTCCTGTGGCGCGCGGCAGGTTCGCCTGAACCGAAAGCGCTGAGCAGCTTCGCGGATGTTCCGGCAGATGCATACTACGCCAAGGCGGTTGCGTGGGCGGTTGAGAATGGCATTACCGAGGGCACGAGCGATACAACGTTTGCACCCGGTACCATCTGCACGAGAGCACAAGGCGCAGCGCTCCTGTACCGTGCGGCAGGCAGTCCGACGGTCAGCGGCAGTGCGGCCTTCACCGATGTACCTGCCGATGCATACTACGCTGATGCGGCAGCATGGGCAGAGCAGAAGGGCATCACCGGCGGCATCGGAAACGGTCTGTTCGGTCCGCATAACAACTGCACGAGAGCACAGATCGTCACGTTCCTGTACAGAATGTACGGCAGCAAATAAGCAAATCAACCGATGGAAAGCGGCGGCAGGGGTATTCCCTTGCCGCCGTCTGTTTACCGATCCTTTGCGCCATCTCACGCTTTGGAACAAGCTGTATTCCCGGACAAACCGCTGCAATAAGAGCGGGGAAATCAGGAAAAATGTCATATTTTCGGTAAATCTGCGGCAATGTGTCATAATTTCTTCTTTTTTTGTCAAACCCTGTTGACAAAACACGATAGATGCGCTATAGTGGGGATAAAAGAAGATGATGCAGTCGCTTTGACCGCATCTCAAACGATAATAGCAAACCCACCGAAAGGTGGCGACGCAAAGCTATAGGGCCTTACCCCTCATCGAGAGGGCTGGCAGCCAGTTACCGAAAGGAGATCGCCGGATATGAAGCGGCTTTTTCGTGTTGTATGCGCAGTTTTTGCAGCAGCTGCCCTCTCGATGGGCGTTACCGCAGCAGCAGTAAATGATGTTGTGGATATGAGTAATTCCACCCACGGTTATGTTACCGTAAACTACTCCTCGAGTGCAAGACTCAAGGTTGGTATTCAGTACAACGGCGGCAAGACCGTATTCTACGATTGCCCGAGCGGCAAGGATGCTTCCTTCTCTCTCGATAAGGGCAACGGCAAGTACACCGTAACGCTGTACCGCAACGTTTCCGGTACGTCCTATCAGCAGGTCGAGTCCAAGTCCATGAACGTAACCGTTAAGGACAGCTACGCTCCGTATCTGGTCTCCACTTCCGAGGTTCAGTTCTCCAAGGGCGACACGGTATCCGCTAAGGCTGCTGAGCTCTGCAAGAACGCCAAGACCGATGAGGCTAAGGTTATCGCCATCTACAACTACATGGCAAGCCGTTATACTTATGATAACAAGCTGGCGAATGAGATCACCAGCGGCAAAATTACCAAGTACATCCCGGATACCGCCGCTACCCTGAAGGGTACCACCGGTATCTGCTACGATTTTTCCTCGCTGTTTGCAGCAATGTGCCGCAGCCAGGGCATCCCGTGCGCACTGACCAAGGGCTACGCCGGCTCCAGCTACCACGCTTGGAACAAGGTAAACCTGAACGGCAAGTGGTATCAGATCGACCTGACCTACGCGGTTATCCGCAGCGTGAAGAACGCAAAAACCCTGCATGACTGTGTATCTCCGCTGACCTACACCAACACCAGCGATGCACTTGCAGTAGCTGCGGCTTAACACGTTTCCGTTTTACTTTGTATGCAAATGGTCCTGATTGGATGTGTTTATGTCCGATCAGCGGCGATTTATTGCATAAAAAACGATTCTGGATTGAAATTCTTCTTCGTTTTTACAGTATTTGTTTGTTATTCGCGGGCATTTATGGTATACTGAAGAAGAGGATCCGGAGGATTTCTGTCCTGCGCAGGCAAAGGACTGTGTATGCAGTCCGGCGTGTCTGCCGACAGAAAAGATCGTAAAATTCTGTGCATGACTTCCGTAAAGGGATACAGGTACAGACAAAGGCACAGCCGGTGAAAACCGGTGTCGCAAAGCCAGATGGGCCTAAACGGAGTTTTTTCTCCGCATGGCAGCCGGTTGCCAAAGGTACTTTGTTACCCCCTTGCAGAGCTATGCGCGCTGTAAAGGGGGTATTTTATTTGGAGACTGAACAACCATTCTGCGTTGCCAACAGCCATTTCAAAAAGAACCAACCATCTGTGCTACTCGGTAAGGAGTAAGTTGTACAGACAAGGGCACCACCGGTGAAAGCCGGTCTCGCAAAGCCAAGGGCCTAAACGGAAGGTATTCCGCATGGCAGCCGGTTTCCTAATGCAGCTTCTTCATAGTAGTCTTTTACTATTGAAGGAGGGGTTTTCATGATGAAAACAGGAAAAAATAATCGATTCTTAGCCAGCATTCTGGCGGCATCCATGATGCTGACGATGTCTCCGTTCGCATTTGCAGCAGCGGATACAGCGGAGCAGAAAGAAATGACAACGCAGGAGCAGGTTCAGCCTGCCACCCAAAATGAAACGAACGCAAATCCCACGGTGTCTCAGACGGAAGATCAGTCTCCTAAGGACACAAGCTCCGAAGCGCCTAAGACGGAAAGTCAGTCTCCTAAGGATACAAACTCCGAAGCGTCTAAGACGGAAGGCCAGTCTCCTAAGGACACAAATTCCGAGGGCGGTCTGCCTTCTAAGGACGTAAAACTTGCAGTTAAGGACACCACTGCAGAAGGTAGCACATCCGCATCGAAGACTCCGGCAGAATCGGAGAACCCGACAGAATCGGAAACTCCGACAAAACCGGAAACACCGAAAAGCGCTGCAAAGATTGGCGAGAGCGAGTACGCATCTATTGCTGACGCGCTTGCTGCAGCACAGCCGGGCGATGGAAATAATCCAGTTTAAAAAGGTTTGCTCCACCCTCTGCACTCTTAGCTCCGATCTTCGGTGTATGAATCTCCGTAAACCCCTCGCTGTACAGAAAATCACGGAATCCTCTGACCACGCCCTCCTGGATGCGGAACTTCGCCCGCTCTCTGACGTTGCGCAATGCAATCGCACGGTGATCCAGATTCGTCTCCAACGTCGTTGGCAGTTTCCACTTGGAAATCGCAAACGGAAGCTGTTCCGCCGGTTCCGACAACACGCGGATTGTATCCAGACGTACCTCAAATCCGTTCGGCGCGCGGTGCTCCACCCGCACGGTTCCCTCCACCTCGATGGTCGACGCTTCCTTCAGTTCTTTTAAATCGAACTTTGTTTTTCCCTCTTCAAATACGCACTGCAGTAATCCCTCTCTCTTGCGCAGGATCACAAATGCAACCTCGCCCATATCGCGGATGGTGTGGACGGCGCCATTCACTTTTACCTGTTTTCCCTCGAAATCCCCGGAAAGGATTCCACTGATTTCCACCGTTTCTTTTTTGCTCACTCCTGTTACATATTCCATATTGTACGCTCCTTTTCGTCCGGTGCTGCCGGATTGATCTAGGTGCGGGACGGGATTCCTTTCGTGCATCGGTTGCTTTTTCAAAAATCATGTGTACATTTGCTGCACACTTATGCCAGCCTTGGCTGGATGCCCGATGCGGTATGCAGAGCACTCTCTGCCTTTCCGCAAGATGCATATCCCGCCTGTCAGGGCTTCTGCTCTATAGGACACACTGTTTTCTCATTTAACCTGATGCAATATTTCCTATAGACCAAGAAAGAATCCTGCTTTGCAGGATTCTCCGCCTGCGGCGGGTTGCTCTAGCGACATCGCGCGAGTGCACATCCCTGCGGAGCTTTTCTATGTAACAGGAACGAAGTTTCCTATTATATAGAAAATGGTGCCCTGCGTATCTGCGCAAAGCACCATTTTATTCGTATTATATTCTTTATTTATAAATCATTATGCTTAAACCATTTCATACCTGTAAGCACTTAGATTCATTTTATTGAGCTGGGCTTACAACAACTTTGTATGTTGCCTTATTTCCAGCTTTTGTTCTTGCAGTAATAGTAGCTTCTCCTGCTGCGACTGCTGTAACTTTTCCAGTTGCATCTACTGTTGCAACCTTCTTGTCGGAAGAGCCGTAAACAACTTTACTGCTTACACGTGCCGGCCAGCAAGCCAGTTTATTTTCTGCTGCAGAAGCTCCTGCAACAAGCATTTTACCGGAAGCATCTTTGTTTACTTCTTCTGCTGCAAAGCTAAGCTGTGCATAGTTCTTTGCAACATCTGCAGATACGTCCTGGATTGGCCATGCAGCTTTGTCTTTCTGCCAATTCAGCTGCCATAACCACCATCCGCCATCATACACGCTGATGTTCTTCACACCATTCTGATAGCAGATCAAGA
>OLNX01003117.1_pt1 | contig 11557 bp, 10 predicted proteins | sample 1672611 | NCBI WGS metagenome assembly OLNX01 (sample SAMEA3136705, study PRJEB25190) | human gut metagenome
TGGCAGAGCACCTGACTCTTAATCAGGGTGTCCAGGGTTCGAACCCCTGATCGCGCACTATAAAAGCACTGTTTTGGATGACAAGTAGAGAGCATCGGGGACGGTGCTTTTTTTCGTGCAGTTTGCACAAAAGAGAAGTCCCACTTGTTGACCGTAATTTGTGTTGAGTTCAGGAATCAAAAATTGGCTGTGCTTTTTTCTCCGGTGTACGCCTTTGGACTTGTTAGAATGATTCGGGTGTGTTATATTAGACATAGAACTCTAAAATCAAGTCGAACGTATGCGAGACTTGGCATGCGATTCTGGTCGGTTTGGATGATATTTACTTAGCAGAATCGATGTGCATTTACACACAATAAGACAGGGGTTGATATCATGGGATTTTTTGACAAAGCTTTAAAAAAGGTACAGGATGTGGGAGAAAACATTGCCGCATCAGCAAACAATGTAAAAACAGTTGTTGAGACAAGTGTACAGGATACAATGGAGATCACCGGTCTAAAAAGACAGATCCGTGAATTAGAGAAAGAAATGGATGCACAGTATCTGCAGATCGGAAAGAAATATGCAGAATTTGTAGCAGATATGGATGATGCAGAACCGGAAACAGCAGAAAATGAAGCAGCCGAAGCTGAAACAACCGAAGCAACAGAATCTTCAGAAGTGATCGATGAAGTGAAGGAAGAAGCAATTGACGAAGTAAAGGCAGAAGCAGCAGCTGAAACGGTCGATGAAGCAAAAGAAGAAGCAGCAGCTGAAACCATCGACGAAGTGAAAGCAGAAGATACAGCAGAAACGATCGACGAAGAAAAAGAAGTATCCGAAGAGCCGGCAGAAGATAAAGTTGCAGAAGAATCTGATGAGGACGAAGAGCCGGTGTTTGATGTTTCTGATTTCCTGACGATCATCAAACAGGATCAGGCAAAGAAAAAAGAGCTGGAAAATCAGCTGGCGGAAGTAGAGAAGAGAGCAAAACAGAATACACTTCTTCGTGAAAAGACAAAAGCGGAAGAGTCTTTTGAACAGGAAAAAGGCGTTCTCGACAAAGCACTTGCCATGGAAATTATTTCTAAGGAAGAATATGAGCAGAAGCTGAATATTGCAAAGAAAAAAGTAGAAAATTTTGAAGAGATCAAAAAAATCGAGCAGCAGTTCGAGATGGGCATTATCACAAAAGAAGAAAAAGATGAGAAAATAAATGCCATTCTGAATGCCTGACAAATCTGGTGTCTGCTTTACAGAATCAAAATCAGGTTGTATAATCGGGGCAGAATGTCGTCCGATGGATGGACGAAATGGATAAAGGAGATGTAGAAGTTATTATGGTAAAGATTGATATTATTTCCGGTTTTTTGGGTGCAGGTAAAACGACCCTGATCAAAAAACTGTTACAGGATGCATTTAAAGGACAGCAGGTGGTATTGATTGAGAATGAATTCGGCGAGATCGGTATTGACGGTGGATTTTTGAAAGATGCAGGAATCGAGATTAAGGAAATGAATTCCGGCTGTATCTGCTGCTCTCTGGTAGGAGATTTCGGAACCGCTTTGAAAGAAGTGGTAGAGAAATATCACCCGGACCGCATCGTGATTGAGCCGTCAGGTGTCGGCAAACTTTCTGACGTTATCCATGCAGTTGAAAATCTGCATCTGGAAGCAGACGGAGAAGTGAAACTGAACAGTGCCGTTACGGTTGTCGATGTTCTGAAATGCAAAATGTATCTGAAGAACTTTGGTGAATTCTTCAAGAATCAGGTAGAAGCAGCCGGCACGATCATCCTGAGCCGTACCGATACAAAGAAGGCAACACCGGAAAAAATCGAAGCTGCCATCGAACTGATCCGTGAACTGAATCCGGATGCTACGATCATCACAACACCGGTGGAAGATCTGGGTGGACAGAAGATCCTGGATACGATCGAAGGAATGAAGATCGACCTTTCTCATGTAGAAGAAGAGCATGACCATTGCTGTGATCATGAACATCATCACGACCATGACCATGAAGAGCATGAGCATCATCACGATCATGAGGATCATGATCATCACCATGACCATGGAGAGGGCTGCACCTGTGGCTGCCATGACCATGACCACGAGGGACATCATCATCATCACGCAGATGAGGTATTTACAAGCTGGGGTAAGGAAACCGTCCGTAAATACAGCCGTGAAGAGATTGAAAAGATTCTGAAAACTCTGTCAGAAGACGATTCTTACGGAATGATCCTGCGTGCAAAAGGTATGCTGGAGAGCGAAGACGGTGTCTGGACTTATTTTGACATGGTTCCGGAAGAAGTGGATATCCGTGAGGGAAGTGCAGAATACACAGGACGTATCTGCGTGATCGGTTCCAAACTGGATGAAGCAAAATTAGAGCAGCTGTGGTTTGCGAAATAAGGAACAAGGTAAAAAAAGATGAGTGATTTTAATATTTCAACACCGGTTTATCTTGTGACCGGTGTCCTGGAGAGCGGCAAAACTTCTTTTCTGGATTTTACTGCGAAACAGGATTACTTTCAAATAGAAGGAACAACACTTCTGATCACCTGCGAAGAGGGTGAGGAGGAGTACGACGAGAAAGAACTTCTGAAATACAACACGGTTGTCGAGAAGATTGAAGAGCCGGAGGATTTTACATTTGAGAACCTCCGTGTTCTGCATCGCAAATATCATCCGGAGCGAGTGCTGCTTGAGTACAATCCGCTCTGGGGTGTCAACAAACTGCGTGCGATGAAACTGCCGCTTGGATGGGGCATTTCTCAGGAGATCGTGATCGTAGACGGCAGCAGCTATCAGATCTACCGTGCAAATATGCAGTCTCTGTTCTCAGAGATGGTGCAGAATGCAGATATGGTGATCTTCAATCGCTGTAAATCAAGTGATCCGCTGACCAATTATCGAAGAGGCATCAAGGTTGTCAATCCTTCCTGTGATATCAGCTTTGAGGATGAGGATGGTGAACTGATCGACCTGTTTGAGGAAAACACGCCGTACGATATGGATGCTCCGATTATCGAAATAGAAGATGTGGATTACGGTATCTTCTATGTGGATATGGATGACCATCCGGACAAATACGTGGGGAAAACGGTGAAGTTCAAGGCTCGTGCCATGAAGAGCAAAAACAAAGAGGCACCTTATTTTGTGCCGGGAAGAAAAGCGATGACCTGCTGTGCAGATGATATGCAGATGATCGGCTACATCTGTAAGAGTCCGATCGCTCCGCAGCTGAAACATGGACAGTGGGTTATGGTCACTGCAAGGGTAGCATTTGAATACGATAAGTTTTATCGCGGAAAAGGTCCTGTGCTGTATGCAAGCAAGGTAGAACCGTGCGAACCGCCGGCAGATGAAATGGTATATTTTAACTAAGTAAGCAAAACGCTGGCGAAAGCCGGCGTTTTGTGCGTTTGGTCTGATACAGTTTCCGGCGGACAGCAGAGGTGCAGGATATCAGATTTTTTCCGCAGATTGGGGGTTTTATTATGAGAATGTATGATCTGATACTAAAAAAGAGACAAGGGAAACCTTTGACGAAAGATGAGATTCAATGGATGATCCGTGAATACACAGATGGCAGGATACCGGATTATCAGATGTCAGCTTTGTTGATGGCGATCTGTTTTCAAGGGCTTGATAAAGAAGAAACTTATGAGCTTACGATGGCAATGGCGCGAAGTGGTGAGATGCTTGATCTGTCTCAGATTCAGGGAATCAAGGTTGATAAGCATAGTACGGGAGGGGTTGGAGATAAGACTTCTTTGGCGTTGACACCGATTGTTGCTTCGTTTGGAATCCCGGTTGCTAAGATGTCTGGGCGTGGACTTGGTCATACTGGGGGTACGATCGATAAACTGGAGAGTATTCCAGGATTTTCAACACAGCTTGAAGATGATACGTTTGAAGAACAAGTGAATTCAATTGGTATTTCAATCATGGGGCAGACGAAGGATCTTGCACCAGCAGATAAATTGTTGTATGCATTGCGGGATGTGACGGCAACGGTGGATCAGATTTCTTTGATTGCAAGCAGTATTATGAGTAAGAAGCTGGCAGCAGGAGCAGATGCAATCTTGTTGGATGTAAAGACCGGAAGCGGTGCATTTATGAAAGAAGAGTCGGATGCGATACAACTTGCCAAAGAGATGGTAGAGATCGGAAAGAGTGCCGGAAGGAAGATGACGGCTGTGATCACGAATATGGATGAACCTCTTGGAATGGCAGTTGGAAATATTCTGGAAGTCAAAGAAGCGATCGACACATTAAAAGGCAATGGACCAGATGATTTTGTGGAGCTTATTGAGACACTGGCTTCGCATATGCTGATCCTTGGCGGTGCAGCAAAGGATTTTGATGAAGGACTTATGAGAGTCCGGGAATCTATTCAAAGTGGGAAAGCATTGGATAAATTCAAACAATTTGTTGCTGCACAAGGTGGTGATACGAAATACATTGATCATCCAGAGTTATTTGAACAGGCAGATATTATAGAAGAAATACGATCAGAACAAGATGGATTTGTCGGAAGTATTGATGCACAGGAAATGGGAATCTGCTCTTTGATCCTTGGTGGAGGAAGAGAAACGAAGGAAAGTGTGATCGATCCAACGGTTGGACTTGTTTTCTCAAAGAAGGTTTCGGATCCTGTGAAGAAAGGCGATGTGCTTGCAACGATTTATGGAAATGATGAAGAAAAAGTAAAACAGGCAGTTCTTCATTTTAAAGAAAACTACCATATAATAGAAGAAAAACCAACGAAACCGATAATGATCCGGGAAGTATTATCTTAAATCTATTTGCATAAAATGATAAAAAGGATAGAGATCCATGAAACAAAGAATCTGGATATTTATTTTTAGTATTATTTTATGTGTGATTTTGACAGGATGTATCAAAAAGGATGAACGAGGGCAAAAACAGAAGGTTGTATATGTTGTCTGTAGAAGAAGTGTGATCCCGGTACAATTAGGCAAACTGATCGATGAACAAAAGAGGGAAGCATTTCATTTTACATATACGACAGGTGGTTTTACTTATTATGTGATCGGATATGGAAGACAGCCGGGGAGCGGCTATAAGATCAAGGTTAGAGAATTTAGTGCAGACCGGACACATATTTATATTGATACGATACTGACAGGGGTTACAAAAGAGCACCAGAAGCATGGAAAATCTTATCCATATATTGTACTAAAAAGCCAGTTTTACGAAAAAGATGTGATTTCTCACTAAAATTATAAAAAGTTTAGAATAGTTTTATTGATTTATAAAATCAGAAAACATATAATGGTGCTTATGAATCAAAGGAGGAGCTGACATTTGAATAATCAACAGAATAATAAGAATGATAAAAATGATAAAGATAACAAGAAGAAAAACGCGAAGATTCTTGCAATCTTCCTGATCGTTTCAATTCTTGGTACTTTCTTTTTTAATTCGATTTTAACAAAATGGAGAAACGGAACGGAGAAAACGATTTCGTACAATAAATTTGTCACAATGCTTGATAAAGATCAGGTAAAAAGTGTAAAGGTCACAGACAGCCAGTTGAAAGTGACACCAAAGAACGAGGGAAATCCTTTTTACAAGACAACATATACGGTACAGAGGATCAGCGGAGATTATGAACTGGTGAATCGTCTGATCAAGAGTAAGATCGCATTTGAGCAGGAACCAGAAGATCCGATGGATACTTTCTTATCGATATTGATCAGTTTGATCCCTACGATCGTGATCTTTGGATTCCTTGTCATGATGATGCGAAGAAGCAGCGGAATGATGGGGGTTGGAAAGTCCAATGCGAAGGTATATGTTGAGAAGAAGACAGGAGTGACATTTGCAGATGTTGCGGGACAGGGAGAAGCGAAGGAAACACTGACAGAGATGGTAGATTTTCTTCATCACCCAGAACGATACACAGAGATTGGTGCGAAGCTGCCAAAAGGTGCATTGCTTGTAGGACCTCCGGGAACCGGTAAGACATTGCTTGCCAAAGCAGTAGCAGGAGAAGCAGGAGTTCCATTCTTTTCACTGGATCTGACTTTGTAGAGATGTTTGTCGGAGTCGGAGCATCCAGAGTTCGTGACTTATTTAAACAGGCACAGCAGATGGCACCATGTATTATTTTTATCGATGAGATCGACGCTATTGGTAAGAGTCGTGATAATGGAATGCATGGTGGAGGAAATGATGAACGTGAACAGACATTGAATGCTTTACTTGCAGAGATGGATGGATTTGATACATCCAAAGGTATCATTATTCTTGCAGCAACAAACCGTCCAGAAGTCTTAGACAAAGCCCTTCTTCGTCCAGGACGTTTTGACCGCCGTGTTATTGTAGAACGCCCAGATTTAAAGGGAAGAATTGAGACATTAAAAGTACATGCCAAAGATGTGAAGATGGATGAGACCGTTGATTTTGAAGAAATCGCACTGGCAACCAGTGGAGCTGTTGGATCTGATCTTGCCAATATGATCAACGAAGCAGCACTTGGAGCTGTCAAGGCAGGAAGAAAGGCTGTTTCACAGAAAGACTTATTTGAAGCAGTGGAAGTTGTCATTGCTGGTAAAGAGAAGAAGGACAGAATTCTTGGCGATGAAGAGAAACACATTGTTGCATACCATGAAGTCGGACATGCACTGGTTATGGCATTGCAAAAAGAATCAGAACCAGTACAGAAGATCACCATCGTACCTCGTACCATGGGAGCACTTGGATATACAATGCAGCGTCCAGAAGAAGAAAAATACTTAAATAAGAAGGATGAGATGTTAGCAGACCTTGTCTCATTCTTCGGTGGACGTGCGGCAGAAGAAGTGAAATTTAACTCTGTCACAACAGGAGCATCCAATGATATCGAGAAAGCAACTTCCATTGCCCGCTCAATGATCACACGCTACGGTATGTCTGAGAAATTCGGACTGACCGGTCTGGAGCGTGCGGCAAACCAGTACCTCGATAATCAGACGGTTCTGGACTGCAGTGAGGTGACACAGGCCGAGGTCGATAAAGAGATCACTGCCATGCTCAAAAAGGCATATAAGGAAGCAAAAGACATGCTTACGGCAAACCGCAGCATTCTGGATCACATCGCCGCTTTCCTGATCGAGAAAGAGACGATCACCGGAAAGGAATTTATGGAGATCCTGCGTAAAGTACAGGCAGAAGAAGCACAGAAAAACAGCGAAATACAGACCGAAGAAAACAGCACAAAAGTAAATCTTTCAAAAGAGAACACAGCAGACACCGCAACCGAGTAAGTGAGGATGTAAAAGCAGATGTTTGATATTCAGGAAGAATTAAAAAAGCTCCCGGCTAAGCCGGGAGTTTATATTATGCATGATGACAGAGATGCCATTATTTATGTGGGCAAGGCGATCAGCCTGAAGAATAGGGTGCGGCAGTATTTTCAGACCAGTCGCAATAAAGGTGCCAAAATTGAGCAGATGGTCACAAGGATCGCCAGATTTGAGTATATCGTGACGGATTCCGAGCTGGAGGCACTGGTTCTGGAGTGCAATCTGATCAAGGAACACCGCCCGAAGTACAATACGATGCTCAAGGATGATAAGACTTATCCTTTTATAAAAGTAACGACATCGGAGGCATATCCTCGGATTTTGTTTTCAAGGAGCATGAAAAAGGATAAAAATAAATATTACGGACCGTACACCAGTGCCGGGGCAGTCAAAGATACGATCGAGCTGATCCGTAAGATCTACAAAGTCCGTACCTGTAATCGCAGACTGCCGCAGGATATCGGAAAAGAGCGTCCCTGCCTGAATTATCACATCAAACAGTGTGATGCACCATGTCAGGGCTATATCAGTCAGGAAGAGTACCGCAGATCCTTAAACGGAGCGATGGATTTTCTGAACGGAAACTACGGACCAATCCTGAAAATGCTCGAAAAGCGGATGCTGGATGCCTCGGAGCGTATGGAGTACGAGGAGGCAGCGACCTGGCGTGACCTCAAAAACAGCGTCAGCCAGATCGCACAGAAGCAGAAGATCACAAGCAGCGACGGCGAGGACAAAGATGTGATCGCCGTGAAAATGGACGGCAGCGACGCAGTAGCCCAGGTATTTTTTATCAGACAGGGCAGGCTGATCGGCAGAGACCATTTCTTCCTGCGGATCGCACCGCACGATTCGCAGAATATCGTGATTTCCAGTTTTATGAAGCAGTTCTATTCCGGCACGCCGTTTATTCCAAGGGAGATCATGATCCCGTGTGAGATCGAAGATCAGTCCGTCTTAGAAGAGTGGCTCGGAAAGCGAAAAGGGCAGAAGGTGCACATCAAAGTACCGAAAAAAGGTACCAGGGAAAAACTGGTTGAGCTTGCCACGCAGAATGCAGAGATTGTCCTGCGACAGGACAAAGATCGTATCAAACGAGAAGAAGGACGCACAATCGGGGCGATGAAAGAAATTGCCGGCTGGCTGGATCTGCCAGATCTGGTACGAGTGGAAGCCTATGATATTTCCAATATCAGCGGTTTCGAGTCGGTCGGATCCATGGCAGTCTTTGAACGCGGCAAACCAAAACGAAGCGATTACCGCAAATTCCGTATCAAAACCGTGCAGGGGCCAAACGACTACGCAAGCATGGAAGAAGTCCTGACAAGACGTTTTACACACGAGAGTGACCCTGAGAAAAAAGAGTATGACAGTTTCGGAAAACTGCCGGATCTGATCATGATGGACGGCGGCCGCGGTCAGGTCAATATCGCACTTGGCGTTCTGGAAAAGCTGGATCTTGACATCCCGGTCTGCGGTATGGTAAAAGATGACCGGCACCGCACCAGAGGCCTGTATTATAATAACGTAGAGATCCCGATCGACCGCGACAGCGAGGGATTTAAACTGATCACCCGCGTGCAGGATGAAGCCCACCGTTTTGCCATCGAGTATCACCGCTCCCTGCGAAGCAAAGATCAGGTACATTCGATCCTGGATGACATTGACGGTATCGGTCCGGCAAGAAGAAAGGCACTGATGCGTCATTTCCTCTCCCTGGAAGCGATCCGCGAGGCGAGCGAAGAGGAACTGGCAGCAGTGCCTTCAATGACCGCCTTAAGTGCAGGAAAAGTCTACGCTTTCTTCCATGAAAAGAAAAAAGAAGAACAAGGATGATTGTATGCAGCAAGAATGCCTCTGGCATTCTTGAATTTTCATGTGAACAGTATACAATTTTTTACAGAATCTGTTTTGTTTCTTGTATGATGTGTACGGATGTGATAGAATGAGAGCATGAAATCGAAGGAACGTGCATGAATTTGACGATGTTGTGTGCGTTCATGAGCAAGTAGCGAAGCGGATTGTGAATGTCCGCTTTACTGACAGGAAAGGACAAAAACAGATGAACAGTAACAGTAGTGTAGAATTGACAAAAATTGCAAAAAGCATGGAACTGAAGAATCTGACACCGGATGTTGATATTTCATCGATCGTGGTGACCACACCGGATATCAACAGACCGGCACTGCAGCTGACCGGATATTTCGAACATTTCGCATCCGAGCGTGTACAGATTGTCGGTTATGTGGAATTTACTTATCTGGAGCATATGACGAGAAATCAGAGAGTGCATGCCTATGAGCAGTTCTGTGCCCATAAGGTTCCGTGCATTATCTTTACATCAAAAACGGATCCGGATGAAGATATCCTGCGTATCGCCACAGAGAACGGTATTCCGGTCTTTACCACAGAGAAAAATACATCTCCGTTTATGGCGGAGATCATCCGCTGGCTGAATGTAGAGCTGGCTCCTTGTATCTCTATCCACGGCGTGCTGGTAGATGTATACGGCGAAGGTGTCCTGATCATGGGCGAGAGCGGCATCGGTAAGAGTGAGGCAGCTCTGGAGCTGATCAAGAGAGGCCTTCGTCTGGTATCCGATGACGTCGTAGAGATCCGCAAAGTCAGCGATGCGAGCTTGGTCGGAAGTGCTCCGGATATTACCCGCCACTTTATCGAGCTTCGCGGTATCGGTATCATTGATGCCAAGACCTTATTTGGTGTGGAGAGCGTGAAAAATACACAGACCATTGACCTGGTTATCAAATTAGAAGAGTGGGACAAGGACAAAGAATACGACAGACTCGGACTTCAGGAAGAATACACCGAGTTCCTCGGCAACCGCGTTGTATGCCATTCCATTCCGATCCGTCCGGGACGAAGCCTGGCTGTGATCGTAGAGTCTGCTGCTGTCAACCACAGACAGAAAAAGATGGGTTACAATGCAGCTCAGGAGCTTTATAACCGTGTTCAGAAGTCACTTGCAAAGAAAAAAGAGGAGCAGAAGAAATGAAAAAATATTGTTTTGGAATCGATATCGGAGGAACAACCGTAAAATGCGGACTTTTTAATGTAGACGGAGAAGTCCTGGATAAATGGGAAATTAAGACAAGAACCGAAAACAACGGCGAAAATATCATCGCAGACATCGCAGAGACGATGAATGCCAAGATCGCAGAAAAAGGTCTGGACAAAGAAGAGATCGTTGGAGCAGGCGTTGGTGTACCGGGACCGGCAGATGAAGAAGGCAACGTTCCGGTAGCCGTCAATCTGCACTGGGGATTTGTACCACTTTCCAAAGAGCTTTCCGAGAAGACAGGCCTTGCGGTACGCGTCGGAAACGATGCAAACGTGGCAGCACTCGGCGAAATGTGGAAAGGCGGAGCAGTCGGCTATCACAATGTTGTTATGGTGACACTTGGAACCGGTGTCGGCGGCGGCATCATCATCAATGGCAAGATCGTAACCGGAAGCAACGGAGCCGGCGGTGAGATCGGACATATCCATGTAACCGACAGCGTTGACAAACCTTGCAACTGTGGCAACACCGGATGTCTGGAACAGGTTGCATCTGCAACAGGTGTCGTATATCTGGCAAACAAAAAGCTGGCATCCTGCGATACCCCTTCCGTTCTGCGTGACGGAGAAGTCAGTGCAAAAAGCGTCTTTGATGCCGTAAAAGCAGGCGATGCAGTTGCACAGGAAATCGCAGAAGAATTCGGCAGATACCTCGGTCTTGCATGTGCAAACATCGCAGGTGTGGTAGATCCGCAGGTATTTGTAATCGGCGGCGGCGTCTCCAAAGCCGGAAAGATACTCTTTGATTATATCGAGAAATATTACAAAAAATATGCATTTCCATCCTGCAAAGATGCAAAATTTGCACTGGCAACACTGGGCAATGATGCCGGTATCTACGGTGCAGCAAAACTGATGCTGTAATAAAACAACGGCAGTCAGCACCGCAATACTTGCAGAAGTGAGAGTCTTCTCCGACTGAGATAAATAAAAATTCCATGAGAATTTACTTGATTTAAGTAATATCCTCATGGAATTTTTTGTATCCAAATGAAATTTTAAGATTCAGACAACAAATGCTTTGAACACCAGAGCAGCTGCTTTTATGGAATGATCTCCAGGATGTCATCTCCGCCCGGAGCCGTGGTGCCTCCGGAGTCTCCGCCGGAGCCACCGCCGGAAGTGCTGCCGCCGGAGCCGGAACCTGTACCAGAGCCGGTACCTCCGCTTCCGGAA
>OLNX01003121.1_pt1 | contig 11547 bp, 9 predicted proteins | sample 1672611 | NCBI WGS metagenome assembly OLNX01 (sample SAMEA3136705, study PRJEB25190) | human gut metagenome
ACATTTGACCACGTACATCCTCGCTGTAAAGGCGGTAAAACTTGTTGGGATAATATTGTTACAGCTTGTAGAGAATGTAATAGTAAAAAAGGTGGTAAAACACTTGAGGAATCACATATGCATTTAATACATAAACCATATATTCCAAGTATTAGACAATTGGAAGAAAATGCAAAGAAAAATCGTAAAAATAAGGAATACGATGATAATGATTGGTTTTCGAAAGAGTATTGGGAAACACAATTAGATGAATTCTAAAAAATGGTACGCAATGCGTACCATTTTTAAGTAAGTTTTGTAAACCAAATCATAAATTCTTTTTCTGTAAAGAATTCTAACCAATTAAGATTATTATTTTTTGCAGTTTTTCTCTTTATAATATCTCTTTGAGTCCAATCATTAATTGCTTTTTTATATTGTGATGTGCCTTTTGTTTCCCATAATTTTAATTTTTCTTGATGTCTTTGATTATTTTCGTCATATGGCTCATTTCCGTGTGTCCAAAAACCTTGATATTCAATATATAAATCTTCACTTGGAATATAGAAATCACAAGCAAATGGATATACTTTTGATTTATATTGTCTTTTTACATCATTATATTTTTGACAAAGTAATTTATATATTTCTTCTTCTGGTTTTGATTTGTTAAAAGAATTATTTCTTTTTCTCGTTTGTTGCATTTTTTCTATTATTTCTTCTTTAAATCGTGTCTTCCTCGTGTAAAGACGGATCGTAAAGCATCGCAGTACAAATACAGAACTTACGGTTTTTTGCCATCAATATATCATGATTGACACATCCTTCACAACCTTTCCAAAAAGCTTCATCGTCCGTCAACTCATTGAATGTGACAGGAACGTAGCCCAATTCCGTATTCATTTTCATTACAGCTGCACCACTTGTCAGACTGAAAATCTTAGCTTTCGGCCATCGTAAACGCGCCAATCGGAAAGACGCCGCCTTAATGCGTTTTGCCAATCCCAAGCCACGATAATCGGGATGAACAATCAACCCTGAAGTGGCCACATATTGCTTGTTTCCCCATGACTCAATATAAGTAAAGCCTGCAAACTCTTCGCCACATAAAGCGATAATCGCTTTTCCTTCTCTCATTTTAGTCGCCACGTATTCATGTGTGCGTTCTGCGATGCCCGTTCCGCGTACCTTAGCTGCTTCCCTGATGGTATCTAAAATTTTATCAACGTAAACTTCATGTGAGGCATCAGCCACCATCACATCAACTTGTTTAGCATCCATTTCTTATTCTATATTATTTTTATTGTATATTCGGTATAATGAGTGAAAGTGCGTTCTTCACCCCGGTCTCTGTGCAGCCTTCGCGCACCACAAGCATAATGGTATCATCTCCGGCAATAGTTCCCAGAATTTCATCAAATTCTTTACTATCAATATCATAAGCCAAACTGCTGGCATAACCGGGACGAGTTTTTATCACAGCCAGATTTGCCGAGAACTCAATGGAAATAAAGCCATTATGCATTAATAATTCGCCGGCCGAATGCTGTTCGGTCATACGCTTATACATTGTATTATTAGGTAATACGTATACATAGTTCCCATTCATGCTGGCAGCCTTTGCAACTTTCAATTGCTTCAAATCACGTGACAGTGTAGCCTGTGTCAGGCGGAACCCCTCTTTAGCCAATTCCTGTAACAGTTCTTCCTGACTTCCTATTTCCTTGCAGGAAATTATAATTTTGATGGCATCCAGTCTGCTATTCTTGCTCTTCATACTGCATAATTATTCTGATTCGATTGCAAAATTACGCATTGTTTGGGAATATAGATACAAAAAGCAGAATATTTTTGCGCATATATGCAAAAAAGTAGTGTTAAAGTTATATTTTAATCGAAAAAAGCCATACCCAATAAGGAAGTAAGACAGAAAAACAACTGCCTTTGTCTACTTTCGACGTAACTCAATCCTTTCGTGAAACTTTTCAATGAATATGCAGACCGGCAACATCATACGGATATGTAAAAATCACAGAAGGTCCTTGTTTTGCCTGTTCGTCTACTTTATAATATCCTCCGAAATAATGAATAAAGTGAGCATTTATCTCATTACGAATCATAGCCGTTTTATTCTCAAAACGCTCCTTTGCCAATGGTGTATTAACAACCGTCACCAGTAAAAGCGATTTTTCTTCCACACGTTTTACTGTTATATCCGAATGATAAAATTCCGTGTCCACGGTAGAGACGGCTAAACTTTCAAACAAAGAAAGTAAACGTGCCTGATCTGTTCTGACCATCTGTTTCTCCAAATCGGTATGCAACTCTGCATGCACACAGTTCTGCCCGTTTTTATCAGCCTCCTCTATCACAGCGCGAAACAGACCGATAAAGTCACAACTGCCTTCCACATATTTTATTTTCCCCGATTCAAGGCGAGAAAGCTCAAGGATATTATTCACATAGTCCAATAACTGTGTAGCATTCTCCTGAACAATCTTATTATAAGCAGATTTACTTTCTTCATCCAAATTATCCGCATCAGCCAAAATTTCGGCAAAACCCACCACAGCATTCAAAGGAGTACGTATATCATGACTGATTTCAAGTTTCAACCGTTCTTTAGCCAAATTATCAGCATGCGAAAGCTCGGCAGCCTTTATCGCCTCCTTTTCTGCCAAAGCAATTCTCTTTGATAAGTAACCGGTATAAAGATAAAACAACAGCAGCAAAACCAATAGTACACCCAAAATCATAATAGCCCGAAGATAGTTCAGGTTAGTAATCTTTTGCTTTTCCATCAGCAATTCATTGATTTGATAATTCTCTTTTACTTGTTCCAACTGGCTGGTGGTTGTAGCTGTACTCAAAGAATCCTGTTTATGCAGCAAAAACTTCAATGTATGGATGCCTTCGTTCCAGTCACCCTTATCACGCAATATCAAAGACTTATAAAAAATAAGAGTTTCGAATACATCTATATGTCCCCTTTCGACAAACGGAGCGACCTGGTCTATCAATGCGATTCCTTTATCATATTCCTGTATCCGGGCATAATACTGTAATTCCATCAATTGTATATTCAGCCAATACACCGAATCCACTTCCGGAGTAAGCAAGTTTTTGGCTTTTTCAAGAAATTCAGCCGTTTTAGAATAATCCTTATGATGCATATAATAACGAACATACCTGGTTTGGCAATCCACCATTACATCTCTCCAATTATTCACAGTCTTGGGCTCCTTAGACAACACTTCTTTCAACAAGCCCTCCATTTTCTCTAAATAAAACAAAACAGAATCTCTCTTCACTCTATCGGGGTCCTTAGAAGGCAAACCGGAAACAATATCAGCATATCTACTTGATAAACGAGAAAGAATATCAATGCGCAAACTCAATTTAGTCGTTTTCTTGCAAGCCCGATACCCTTTTAGAAGAGCTGCAAGTGCTTCATCCGAACGATTAAAAGCAGCATACGTACATCCCAAACTATTATAAGCAGCCACTATGCCATTATTACTTTTTCTCTCTTGTGCCTCTTTCAAAACTTCTTTTGCCACAAAAGCCGCCTTTTCATTCATTTTTTTAGAAGCCAGCACGCGACTGATAGCAGCCTTTTGTTCCAGATAATAATCATACTTGCCTATCTTGGAAGCAAGTTCCTGCAACTCATCCACCCAAAGGGTGATACTGTCCAAATCATGTTTTTTATCATAACAGACAGCCAGATAATAGGCACCCAAATTCTCATAATAGATATTCTGCTGCTTACGTGCTTCTTCATAAAGGCACTTGGCAAAAAACACATTATAAGGAGGATTCTGATGCAAATATGCCGCGTCCAGCAACACAGACAAACGAGAAGTATCTGCTGGTAAATGTTCCACCTTCCTCATCAAACTGTCACGAAAAGCAATCGTATCATCCCCTTTCCATCCCCGGGAAAAGAGACATGAAAACGAAATCAGACAAGATACCAGTGTTATAATTTTCTTCATATTATGATACTCTGCTTATAATAGTGTCGATTTATACTTTAACGGATGAGTGAAACAAAAACGTGCCCCTCGGGTATAATCTCCGTCAATCCATATCTTACCACCTACGAACGTCACTATCAGCCGGCAGATAGAAAGTCCCAAACCGGTCCCCTGTACAAACTCATTCAATTTTTCAAAACGTTCGAAAATAAGTTTCTGCTTTTCCTTTGGAATGCCGCAACCTGTATCCGCCACCGAAAAGAGAGCTGTCCCGTCATTTGCCTTTTCGAGTTTAAGCACAACAGAACCTTCTTTAGTAAACTTAACAGCATTCACCAACAAATTTATCAACACCTGCCTCAGTCGCGAATCATCCGTTTCGAGCTTCAACGAAGCAAGAGCTGTCTCAAATTCCAACCTTACATTCAGTTTATAAGAGGCGCGTATGGTTTCTATTACTTCATTGCATATCTTTACCGCATCATGCTCCTTTATATTGAAGTGAATATTGTCTTCTTCAAAATCCGACAAATCAAGTATATCATTTATCAGTTTCAGCAGTTGATGCGAATTGACACGGATAATCTCACAAGCTTGCTTACGGGAATCGTCATCCATGCCCATATCCTCTTCCGACGCCAACAAAGTGGAGAAACCCACAATAGCATTTAACGGCGTACGCACTTCATGGCTCATATTAGAAAGGAACATATTCTTTTTGCGAATGGCATTCTCTGCCTTCCGCCTCATCTCCTCCTGCTTTCTTTTTGATTCCTTCAATTTGAATATTTTCTTCCAACTCAGAAAAATAAGATAAAACAGCACCAAGACACAAACAGCAATTCCGGTCACATAATAGCGGTTGGACAGAGTACGCCGGTGTTCATTCATAAACTTCAGCCGATCTGCCTGAAAACGAGTGCAAAGCCGGTCAATCTCCTTAGGATAATTCTTATTAAATACAGACTTCACATAAGCATATACGTTAGCAAACTGTTTAAAAGCCTCCTGCTCTTTCCCCATCATAACATACAATTCTGCCTTATTACGCATTGCATCAATATACAATCCGCGATTGCTCTGCGGTGCCTTTCCTTTAAAGAAACGGTCGTAAACATCCAACGCCTTTTCATATTCTTCCTTACTCTCATAATAAGCCGCCTCGGTTATCAACAGATGCCGGATAATCCCCACCGGCAGCATCGGTTCTAACTTCCAAGCCTCCTTTAAGTAGTTGTCGGCTTCATCCGGCATCCCCGCCTGAATACAATAGTAAGCATTATAATTATAAAACAATGCCTGTTCCACCGGAGATAAATCTTCCGACAAATACTCATTTATGCGCTCTATATACAATTTAGCCTTCCCAATATTCTTCAAATGCAGAAGATTATCCACCAATTGCATCAGCAGTATTTTTGTAAGAATCTGATTATCCGAAGGATCTTTTAACTGCTTTAAAGCCTCTTCAAGTGATGTTCCCGCTTCCTCCAACCGGTTCATGTGACTATACACTTCACCAATTGCACTGAGCGACATTGCCATTCCGAATTTGTGGTTCATTGCCTGAGCTTTGGAGTACATCATATCACTTTGAGCAACAGCAATGCGACTCTCCCCCCTAAGAATATGCGAACGGATTACGACCCTCTTCAATTCAAAATATTCATCATATTTGCCTATAGAATCCAATACAGTGGTCAGACTGTCCCCAAAAAGAGCGATACTATCATTCCTCTCTGTATGAATAAAGCCGGCATTTTGCCTGAATGAATGGATATATTTTTGTTGCAATTCATAAGATTGGGGCTGCCGTCGTTCAGCATCCCACGCTCTTGCCGGATTAACATTTATCAAGCATAATAAAGAGAGAACAATAAGATGTCCGACTATTTTTTTCATTCTTAATTAAACCTTCATACATTTTTCATTTAGCGAAGGTATTGATATTCTGTCATTTCACCAAAGAAGTTACCAGAAAAGTAAGAATAATATGTTTTAGGGCATTTACCACGCATTCGAACAGTTATTATATCAAAAAAAGAGGAACAGTTTAAAAGAATGAGTTATTTTTGCAGTATCATTAATTCCTTAAATTATCAATTGCAGAAACATGGAACACACTTATTTCTTTGCAGTAGACCTGGGAGCCACCAGCGGACGAACCATTTTAGGTTGCCTGGGAGACGGCAAATTAGAGTTGAAAGAGATTACCCGCTTTCCCAATCATATAATAGAGGCCTGCGGTCATTGTTACTGGGACATTTATGCCCTTTACCGCGAAATCATCAACGGACTCAAAACAATAGCCAAAGACAACATTCCCATCCGTTCCATCGGTATCGACACATGGGGGGTGGATTTCGCACTTATCGGTAAGGATGGCGAACTGCTCCGCAATCCCTATTGCTATCGTGACCCACATACAGTAGGAGCACCCGAAGAATACTTCACGCACATTCCTCGCGAAAGAGTATATGATATTACCGGCATTCAGATAATGAATTTCAATTCATTATTCCAGTTATCGACACTACACCGCAATCATTGCACCGCATTGGAAGCAGCAGACAAAATTCTCTTTATGCCCGATGCATTGGGCTATATGCTCACCGGAAAAATGGTCACCGAATATACAATTGCCTCTACTTCACAAATACTGAACCCGCGCACCAAACGTTTTGAAAAAGAACTGCTGGACGTAGTGGGAGTCAGAGAAGAACAATTCGGCCGGTTTGTCTTCCCCGGAGAGCAAATCGGAGTACTGACAGAAGAGGTACAGAAACTGACCGGTCTGGGAGCTGTTCCCGTCATCTCGGTAGCCGGACACGACACCGCCTCGGCTGTGGCAGCAGTACCGGCTCAGAACGAGAATTTCGCCTATCTAAGCTCAGGCACATGGAGCCTGATGGGTATCGAAGTAAAAGATGCCATTATCAACAAAGAAAGCTACGAACAGAACTTCACCAATGAAGGAGGAGTGGAAGGTACTACCCGGTTCCTGAAAAACATCTGCGGTATGTGGTTACTCGAACGATGCCGCAAGGAATGGGAAACAACCAACAACAGTTATTCTTATACCGAATTGATTGACGCTGCTTTGGCAGCACCCGCTTTCCGCAGTCTTATCAATCCCGATGCCCCATGTTTCCAAAATCCGGCATCCATGATCAAGGCTATCGCCGGATATTGCAAACAGACCGGTCAACCTGTCCCCGAAACATACGGAGAAATAACCCGTTGCATCTTTGATAGTTTATCCATGCGCTACAAACAGATATTCAGTGTGCTGCAAAAGATTGCGCCATTCCCTATCGAAAAATTACACATAATCGGCGGAGGCTCACGCAATAACCTACTCAGCCAATTCACCTGCAATGCAGTGGGTGTTCCTGTCATGGCAGGACCGAGTGAGGGAACAGCAATCGGCAATATCATGCTGCAGGCAAAAGCAAACGGACTGGTAAACGACATTGCCGCCATGCGCCGTCTCATCAGTACCTCTGTAGAGACCGTCTCCTTCGAGCCGCAGAATACAACCCAATGGGAAGAAGCTTATCATAAATATCTTGCCTGTTACAGAGAGGATATTTAATATTTGCTATATTTGTAAATTACAGAACAATCAAATCAAAAAGAAATATGAAATCAATTTTAGACAATCGCCCCGAGCTGGCACATGAAGTAAATAAAGTAGCAGAAGTTGCCGGTTATTTATGGCAAAAAGGATGGGCAGAACGCAACGGAGGAAATATCACCGTTAACATCACAGAATACGCAGACGACGAAATCCGCAATATGCCTGCCATCAGTGAAGTAAAACAAATCGGCGTTACACTGCCTCATCTGAAAGGATGCTATTTCTATTGCAAAGGAACCAACATGCGTATGCGTGATTTAGCTCGCCGCCCCATGGACAACGGTTCTGTTATCCGCATTCTGGATGACTGCGCAAGCTACGTTATTATAGCCGACAAACCGGTTCAGCCCACCTCTGAAGTTCCTTCTCATCTGAGCGTGCATAATTACCTCATCAGTAAAGGTTCTCCTTATAAAGCATCCGTACATACGCATCCCATCGAACTGATTGCCTTGTCGCACAACAAGAAATTCATGGAAAAAGATGTAGCCACTAACCTGCTGTGGAGTATGATTCCCGAAACAAAAGCATTCTGTCCGCGCGGCCTAGGCATGATTCCTTATGCGCTTCCCAGCTCAGTAGAACTGGCAGAAGCCACTATCAAGGAACTGGCAGACTATGATGTCGTCATGTGGGAAAAGCATGGCATCTTTGCTGTGGACCGCGATGTAATGGCAGCCTTCGACCAAATTGATGTATTGAATAAATCAGCATTGATTTATATCGCGGCAAAGAACATGGGCTTTGAACCCGACGGCATGAGCCAGGAACAAATGAAAGAAATGTCTGTCGCTTTCAATTTACCTAAATAAGAATAAGAAGAAAGGGTATCAAAACGTTGATAACGCTGCTATTGTCACCTGTAGGGACGAGATATGCTTGTCCCCTACAGGTGATAATCTAACAGACTATACAACATCAATCCTGAGATTCCCTATTCAGTTTCTCAAACATTTTGTCGAATTCTTCTTCATCATAATTCAATTCACTGAAATCAAAATCACCAAAAGGCACCTCTGCTGCATCCACTTCTCCATCAGTCACTCCTTCTATACTGTAAGTAAAATCAGTGCCGATTGCCTCCATTATAATAGGTATATAAAGTTCAGCTTCCTCATCTGTATCGGCACGCAGGTAATGTTTACCATTTCTGCCAAATTCAGCAAACGGTATCTCCTCCTTCTTTTCATCCAGAATATATTTCGTGATATCGAAAGAATCCTCAGAATCTATTCCTACAGCTTCGGCAAAATCGATAGCACCATACACCAACTTATGGGCATCGGCATACGCTGCTTTTTTCAAGTCTTCATCCATATCGATACGTTTCACCATCATTTCATAATCGTCATGATTCATATTGAAGAAATATTCGGAATGAAGCAAACCTTTACAATAAATATCCACCAAATAAACTCCCATCGTAAAGTGTCCTTGCGGATGTTGACGAGTGACAATAACTGTCTTTTCCCCCATATAATCCCATTTCGTTCCTATATAGCACTCTACTATCGGCAACTGTCTTGCTTTCTCCTTAATATATGCTTCCGGGGATAGCAGCTTTTGTTTTTGAGCTTTATTCTTTATCATAATTTTCGATATTGATTTCGTACTATGGCTGAGTATCCATTTCTGAAAAGTCAAAACCTGCTACCCTACCTTCACATGTATTAGACTTTTTAGAGACTCCAGTCCTTTAATGGCTGTAAAGATAGAAAAATATATTCCATAAATAAGACATATCCGAAGAATATTTACTACAATAAAAATAAGCGGAACAAAATAAGAGCATAGGTGGTATCCTTTCTTCTGCTACCTCTTTTCCCGTTTAATCCGCTTCATCACTGCAAATCGTAAATTATCAACAGGCACAACACCAAACGATAAATTACACCTTTGCAAAAATAAATATAGGTATTATAAGGCAAAAAAGCTATCTTTGCCATGATATAAAAATAACCTGATGGTACCACCGCCGGAAGAAAGTAGAAAAAAGATGAAGAAATATACACTGAACATAACCGCAGCCATGCTTTTTGCTTTGGTCACAATCTCACCTGCCCTTGTGGGCAGCAGTTGCGTTGCTCCGAAAGGAGAACAGGAAGACACAGCAAGTACAGCCATAAAAAAAGATTTAGGTATCACCGCACTGAAATACAGCAGTCCCGAAGTGCCGGTCAGTGTCATTTTCTGTGGAAAAACGATAGACCTCAGCCGATACGACCGTCATGAGCGTATGGATCGCGAACTGCTGGCATTTACCTATATGCACAGCACCTCCCTGCAAATGATAAAGAAAGCCAACCGCTATTTCCCTATCGTAGAACCCATACTGAAGGAAAACGGAATCCCGGATGACTTTAAATATCTGATGGTAATAGAAAGCAACCTCAACCCCATCGCACGCTCCTCTGCCGGAGCCGCCGGACTGTGGCAGTTCATGCAAGGAACCGGACGAGACTACGGACTGGAAGTCAATTCCAACATAGATGAACGCTATCATGTGGAAAAAGCAACCCGTGCTGCCTGCCGCTATCTGAAAGATGCTTATGCCAAATACAAAGACTGGGTGGCAGTGGCCGCCTCTTATAATGCCGGACAGGCAAGAATTGCCAGCCAACTGGCAAAACAAGATGTAGATGATTCACTGGACTTGCAATTGGTGGAAGAAACCGCACGCTATGTATATCGTATCCTCGCTGCCAAAATTATGTTCTCCGACCCGACTGCTTTTGGTTTCCGGCTGAGAGCATCTGATTTATACCCTGCCATCCCTTATACCGAAATAACCGTAACAGAAGGAATAGCAAACCTTGCCCGCTTTGCCCGCAGCAAAGGAATCACATTGGCCATCCTGAAGAATATGAACCCGTGGTTGAGGGAAACCAGCTTAGCCAATCATAGCAAAAGGACTTATAAGCTGAAAATACCCACCAAAGAGGGCATGTATTACAACCCCCAAATGGTTGTCCCGCATGATAAAAGATGGGTAGTGGAATGACAGTTTCTTTTATTCCAACTTCCCTCCGCAATATTTGCAATAGGCTGCTCCCTCTTCGTGTCCGTCTCTTCCACAGTGCGGACATTTCAGGACTTGCCTGCGTCTGTGTTCTTTCATCATTGATGCAGATACAATCCCTGTGGGAACAGCAATGATGGTATAGCCTATCAGCATCACCACTGCCGAAAGGAAACGCCCTAAAGGGGTTTCGGGAGTGATATCGCCATAACCGACAGTGGTCATGGTAACTATCGCCCAATAAATGCTATTGGGAATATTGTCGAAAGCCGTGCCGGGACGCTGTCCTTCAATCATGTACATCAATGTTCCGATAGAGATGACCAATATCAGCACAAAGAGAAAAAAAACAATAATCTTGCGGCTGCTATAGGTCAGTGAATGCAACAACAAGTTTCCTTCGTCCAGAAAATTAAACAGTTTAAAGATACGAAACACCCGAATCAGCCGGAAAGTACGGATTACCAGCAAATACCGCGCCGTGCCGAAGAACCAGCCTATATAAAGAGGCAAAGTCGCCAGCAAGTCAATAATACCGAAAAAACTTAAAGCATACTTGCGCGGCCGGGGAGAACAATAAAGCCTTAACAGATATTCCACGGTAAAGAAGAAAGTAAAGACATATTCCGAAAACCGCAAATAAGGCCCGATCACTGCTGACCAACCTTGAATACTTTCGACAATCACCACCAGAATACTAAGCACGATAAACCCGATAAGCGCCACATCAAACCATTTCCCTGCCGAAGTATCGCTCTCAAAGATGACTACATAAATTTTATGCTTCCATTTGTCATCGTGCAGCAAATGCTGCCATTTTCCCCATATACCTTTCAAAAATGCCATTATATTTAAGAATAAGTTATAAAATAAGCCTAAAATCCGCAACTATCATCCAATACACGATTAAGGGTAGATTTATGAGTCGT
>OLNX01003125.1_pt1 | contig 11538 bp, 10 predicted proteins | sample 1672611 | NCBI WGS metagenome assembly OLNX01 (sample SAMEA3136705, study PRJEB25190) | human gut metagenome
ATGCGGACAACCGAGGTGACCAGATAGGGAAGAAAACTTCCGATAAACAGCAGAACATAGATACCATACGATAAAATTATGGCACTGATCGTTTTTTTACAGATGGAAGAACACAAAATTCCAATACTTGCAGAAACGAACGAAACCAGTAATGATACCGCCAGAAACCAGAACAGATTGCCCCATGAGAGTCCGCCGATGACAAATGCCAGTGCTACGATCGGAAGTCCTGCCACCACATAAAACATGCTCTGGATCATCGCGGTGAGCACCTTTCCCATAATAATGGAAAATCCGGTCATGCTGGTTGTCATCATAATATCAAAGGTCTGCCGCTCTTTCTCACCCGAAATTGCAGAAGCCGTGCGCACCGGGACTACCACTCCCAGAATAAAAATCTGCGTGACCGCAAGTGCCGGATACAGCCAGACAATGCTGCTGTATATGTTTGCAGACGAATAGGTCATCTGCTGGGAAAACAAAAACATGGCAAAGAAAAATACAACTGCCATAATCGCCTCATAAACAAATATTTCCCAGCAGCAGCGCATACTGCGCGCCTGTACTTTAATATCTTTTTTTACCATTGGATTAATTCTCATCTTCCTGCCCTCCTGTCAGCTGCATAAACAGGGATTCGAGATTTCCCTCTTCTTTATAAAATCCTGTCACGATAATTCCATTCTGTATCATCTGTGCGATCAACTGCGCGATTTCTTCCTCTTTCATGGCATGCGAGATATGGATTTCCTTTTCTCCCACCGATTCCACACGGATCTGAGGGTGTTCCTTAAGCATGCGCACTGCCGGCTCCATCTCCCCGTGAACCGAAACCACGATCCGGTTTCCACCGAAAACATGTTCCATGACATCCTCGATGTTTCCTGCTTCTACGAGTTTCCCGTGATCCATAATACCGATGCTGTTGCACATCTCTGCTAGCTCCGACAAAATATGGGAACTGATCACAATGGTTTTTCCCATGCTGCGCAGATTCTGCAAAAGTTCTTTCATCTCCACACGCGCACGCGGGTCCAGACCGGAATTCGGTTCATCCAGCACCAGAAGGGAAGGATTGTGGATGAGTGCCCGTGCCACACACAGCCGCTGCTTCATTCCGCGGGAAAGCGTATCCACATAAACCTCTTTTTTGTCGGACAGATTGACCAGTTCGAGCAGATCATTGGATACCGCGGTGATCTCCCTGGAAGTCATACGGTACATGGAACCGTAAAAATCCATATATTCGCTGACTTTTAAATTATCATACACACCAAAGAAATCCGGCACATAACCAATCTGCTTTTTGATCTCCTTCGGATGCTGCAGGGCATCCACGCCATGGATCGTAATGGTTCCCTCTGTCGGCGGCATAAGTCCGCATACCATCCGGATTGTTGTTGTCTTTCCGGCTCCGTTTGGTCCCACAAAGCCAAACAGATCCCCTTTTGGCACATGCAGGTTCAGATCCCTGACCGCCTGAAATTTTCCGTAGTTTTTATACAAATGACTAATTTGAAGCATGAGACACCTCCTGACCGGCAATCGTATACAGACAGCCAAACGAAATTTCCGAGCACCTGCTCTCTATGGTTTTTCCGTAGTCTGCGGTTACTCCTTCCACTACAACAGTACCCGACACATCGTTCTGCCGCCGGATCTGGCACAGTCCCAGATACAGTGCGGCTGCCATATCCTTATGCTTATACGAATATGTATTTCCATTCATGTTGTCTTGCGATAACACGCTGTAGACATCATCAAAATAAGAAATCTGCTGGGACAGCAGTGGTTTTTTACTTTTCCCGTCTATCGTTATGGTTTCACCTGCTTTTACATCCGAATATACCATAACGGTATCATCCGACACGCAGACAAGATAAGGGAAATCATAGGACGTGTTGTTTGTTATGCTTCCCCCCTGTTTCTGCTGCGTGAGCACCAGACCACTGGTGTCTATGCTTCCGCATCCTTTGGCAGTTCCTGCCGCAAACAGATAGGCATTTTCAAAATTGCTCTGCGGTTTTACCCCAAGGGACAGACCCCTGTCATATTCCACCAAATAGTGATAACGGTCTGCATATACCCTGCCGGAAGATGCCATGCTGTAAGATTCACTGAGACCTGTACCGCCATATGCGTAATTATCATTCAGCCGTACTTTCCACGGTTTTACCCCGGAATGATACGCATTGTAATAGGTGGTGATACCGGTGGTACTTTTTCCATCCGCCTGCTGTGCGGTCACCGAATAAACCCGTGTCTCATGCAGCTTTAAATTCCGTCCGCCGATAAATACCACACCGATAAAGATTATGCCAAGCGCCGGTACCCCCAGCCAGTACCAGTCTCTTTTTTTCATCTTGCAAAGAAAAAGATAAAGCACCGGTCCAACAACGATCACATAGACCACTATCAGAACTTTCAGCCAGGAAAAATCCAATGCCGTATTGAGGTGGTCAATGACACCGAATGCATTTTCCCCACTCCATCCCCATTCCTCGTCATTGACATACTGGGAATAGCTCATGGAATATCCTGCCACCTGGTCATAAATTCCGTAACACAGATCCGGGGAAACTTTCTGCATCTGTTTTTCGCCAAAAGAAATGGCACATACACCGATGGCACCATCCCCACAGGCATACACCCACCCCGGATAAGCTTCGCTTTTACTTGCATTTGTATTGTTCCGCTGCAGCTTTGCAACCGGCATCTGTGAAAAATCAATCCCGGTAAATCCGGAATAACTTCCCAGTTGCTGCATTTCTTTCGATACCTCATTTTCTTCTCCCACTTTGCTGACGCTTTTGCAGCTGACCTCCATAAATGAGGAATCAAAACCACCCAGTGTATCTTTGCCGCGCTCTCCGGTTCCAATCAGCAGCCATCCACCGTTTTTCACCCATTTCTCGATTGCTTTGATCTTCTCTTTTCCAAGTGAACTCACATCGTAGGAATCAATCACAAGAAAATACAGTTCATCCAGCTGTGCCTGCAAGGTATCTGCGTCCATCTGTGTCAGATATACATTCTGGTCTTTTCCGTGAAGATAATAGGTCTGGCCGCTCATACTCATCCAGCCAAGCGCATCATAATGATCCGAAAGCACTCCCACACCAATACCGCGCTTTTCTTTGCCAAAAATACTGGCAAATGCTTCCTTTGCCACAACGTTTCCCTTTTCATCGATAAACGCCACGATTCCGTTTCCGCGCGTCTGGCTGACATCCGCATACGGAATGGTCATTGTATACTGTTTTTTTCCATTCTGCGGCAATATCAGGCACTGTTCAAATGCGCAGCCTCCGGAGTTGTCTGTACCGGAAAACACCAGCCGCACCTTCCCGGTAAAATCCGCCCCATTGTTTTTGGCCTCCACCTGCACGACACAGTCTTTTTCCTGTTTCAGCAGTGTCACCGTTGCCGACAATGCCTGTTTCTGATCTGCATATACATTTGCTCTGCCACAAAATATGCCTAAAATTGCCAGGCATACCAGAAGCAGACTGCAGATTGTCTTTCTTATTTTCATAATCTTCTCCTTCCATAAATGTTCTTTACGGTTTCCTGTCATTTATGATAACATACGTTATTTTGGAATGACATTAAGGTTTTCTTAAAATTGTCTGGCTTATTTACAGAATTTCTTAAAATAAAAAGCCCCTGCTCTCGCAGGGACTTCCAGAACCTTCTATCAGATATAATTTTTTATTGTGCGGTGGCACGGAACATGACATTTCTGTATTTTGCAAGTACACGCATCAGAATGCTTCCAAGAACGCATACTGAAATCACCTCTCCGATTCCGACCGTCATGGCATTAAACGGGATGGTTACATTCACACCGTGGAAATATACCGCCGGAATACCGTACGCATAGACCAGCACGAACGGAACAATAATCATATTAAAAATAACCGGTGGAAATGTGCATGCAATCTTGTGATTGCGCAGCAGATAGGTACATACCGCTGCCAGCAGCGTGGCAATGCTTCCGAAAATGACATCATAAATCACGGCGCCTGTCAGCAGATTCGCAAGCAGACAGCCAATCCACAGTCCCGGAATCGCTGCCGGCGTAAAAACAGGCAGGATACACAGTGCTTCGGAAAAGCGTACCTGAATCGTGTGGGATGCAAGTCCCAGTGCGTTGGCTACAAAAGTCAGCACTACATAAAGTGCTGCAATCACAGCAGCCTGAACAATAAATGTTACCTTTTTGTCTCTCATATCCATTTGTCTCCTTTAGTTTTGTTTTACGAGTGGAAGGTCTCGAACACTCGGTAATTTTTCGTGCAATCCCCTGTTTACAGGCTCTGCAACGGTTGACAGTATAGCACAGTACACCGCAAAAAGCAAGAATGCAATTTTCTACTGCCGGATATTTCTTTTCCTCTCCGTTTTGTATATTCCACATTATAGCAATAACAAAACCATTTTACAACAGGCCGCTATCATGTACGCAGATACCCCTGCATACTCTTTAACGCATTTTTCTCCAGCCGCGACACCTGCGCCTGTGAAATATGAATTTCATCCGCGACTTCAATCTGTGTCTTTCCCTCAAAAAAACGCAGACGGATGATATGCTCATCCCGTTCATTCAGATGTGACAGGGCATCGGAAAGTGACAAATCCTCCACCCAGTGCTCTTCTTTGTTTTTCTTGTCCGAAATCTGATCCATCACATACAGGGTGTCCCCTCCATCCGTATAAACCGGATCAAACAGACTCAAAGGTGTCTGGATGGCATCCAGGGCATACACCACATCCTCCACCGGAATCTCACATTCGGCTGCAATCTCTTCGAGAGTCGGTTCCTTCTGCGCATTTTTTGCCAGCCGTTCCTTTGCCTGCATGGCTTTATATGCAATATCGCGCAGCGAACGCGGAATGCGGTAACTGCTGTTATCCCGCAGATACCGGCGGATTTCACCGATAATCATCGGAACCGCATAGGTGGAAAATTTCACCCCGACACTCGTATCAAAATTATCTATTGCCTTCATCAGTCCGATACAGCCAATCTGGAACAGATCGTCCACATTTTCATTATGATTATTAAACCGTTTGATCACGGATAATACCAGCCGGAGATTTCCCTTGATATAGGTTTCTCTGGATGCCTTGTCGCCGGCTTTTATCTTTTTGAAAAGTTCTTCCTTTTCTTCTTCTTTCAGTATTGGCAGCTGGGCCGTGTTTACCCCGCATATTTCAACTTTGTACGTAGACATGGGATTCCTCCGTTATAATTGGATTTATAATAAAGGATTCCCATGTGCTGTTTTTTTATTCATTTTCATCCGGTTGTTCCGGACATGGAAAAAGCGGGACGTAAGTCCCGCTTTCCCCTCAAATTTACCGGTCCCACTTATCGCAGAGCGAATTGATCTGATCCGCAAACTTTCCAAGATCTTTATTCGCCATGCCCTGACATTTTTTAATAACGGCAATGAGACGTTCTCCTGCAATCATCAGGCGGTCAAACGCGCCGGATTTTGCACGGTAAACACCCTGTGTCTTTTTCTCCACAAGCTGTCTGCTGCCCTGTGCGATCTGCTCTCCGGTAAGCAGATCATATGCATCCCCACTGTAGGGAGCCAAAGCATCAAATCCCACCTCGTTTTTGACATGTTCCGCAAACTCTACCGCGGTGGTTTCCTCGCCATGTACAATAAACACTTTCTTTGGCGGCTTCTTAAAGTTTGCAATCCATGCGGTCAGATGATCCCGGTCCGCATGCCCGCTGATACCCGGAAGGTTTACAATGCTTGCTCTGACCTCAATTTCCTCTCCGAAAAGTTTTACCTTTTTGACTCCGTTTAACAGAGAATAGCCCAGCGTTCCCGGCACCTGATAACCGACAAACAGAATCGTAGAATCCGTCCGCCACAGGTTGTGTTTCAAATGATGCCGGATACGACCGGCTTCGCACATGCCGGAAGCCGAGATAATCACTTTGGATTTCTGGTTGAAATTGATCATCTTGGATTCTTCACTGGAAACTGCCACTTTCAGTCCCGGAAACTGGATCGGGTTGATGCCCGACTGTACCAGCTGTCTTGCTTCCTCATCAAAGCACTCTTCCACACTCTTATGGAAAATATTTGTTGCCTCCACGGCAAGCGGACTGTCGATATATACTTCAAATCCCGGATACTCCGGCAGCAGCCCCTCGGTTTTGATCCGGCGCATATAGTAAAGCATTTCCTGCGTCCTGCCGACAGAAAATGCCGGAATGACCAGATTTCCGCCTTTGGTAAACGTGGAATTCATCACCTTTGCCAGTTCTGCCGCATAATCCGGCGGTGTATTGTGATTGCGGTTTCCATAAGTGGATTCCATGATCACATAGTCCGCTTCCTCAAGATATTCCGGATCACGGATCAATGGACGGTTGCAGTTTCCAATATCCCCGGAAAAGACAAGTTTTCTTGTCTCGCCATCCTCAGTCACCCATATTTCAATGGAGGAGGAGCCAAGCAAATGCCCCGCATCGACAAACCTTATGGTCAGTCCCTCGCAGATCTGCACCGTTTCATGGTATGTACATGGAACGAAATGCTCTAAAACCCCCTGCGCATCCTCCATGTTATACATCGGTGTCACTTCCGGCCTTCCTGCACGCCGCGCCTTGCGGTTTTTCCATTCTGCCTCAAATTCCTGAATATGTGCCGAATCCTTCAGCATGATATTACACAGTTCACAGGTTGCCGTTGTTGCAAAAATCTTTCCCCGGAACCCGTGATTATACAAAAGTGGGAGAAGTCCGGAATGATCAATATGGGCATGCGTCACAAACACATAATCAATCGTTGCCGGGTTAACCGGTATCTCCTGATTCACATACAGATCCGCCCCCTGTTCCATACCACAGTCCACCAGAAAATGAGTCTCCCCAAATGCCACATAATGGCAGCTTCCCGTCACCTCACGGTCTGCCCCTAAAAATTCAATCTTCATAAAAACCACGCCCTTTCATCCTGCTGTCCTTGTTATTTTGCATATAAATTTTACTATTTCAGAGCAAATTTTATGTAATTAGTATAGCACACTTACACATTATTTTGAATTGATTTTTTCAGCCGCACCATAATTTTCTTCTCCAGTCTCGAAATATAGGATTGCGAAATTCCAAGCAGGTCTGCCACTTCTTTCTGGGTCATTTCCCTGCCGTCTTTTCTTCCGATTCCATAGCGCAGACAGATAATTTCTTTTTCCCGCGGAGTCAGCGTATTAACCGCAGTGCGGAGAAGCATGATCTCTGCCTCATTCTCCATATCCCGGTAAATGATATCTTCATCGGTTCCAAGAATATCCGAAAGAAGAAGTTCGTTTCCATCCCAGTCCACATTCAACGGCTCATCAATTGATACCTCCAGCTTCACTTTATTATTTCTGCGCAGATACATAAGAATCTCATTTTCGATACATCGGGACGCATAAGTCGCCAGTTTGATCTTCTTTTCCGGATTAAATGTATTGATTCCCTTGATCAGCCCAATTGTTCCGATGGAGATCAGATCCTCCACACAGATTCCGGTATTTTCAAATTTCCGTGCCAGATATACCACCAGACGCAGATTGTGTTCGATCAGCTGCTTTCTTGCGTCTTCGCGCGTCATGGGTTCACTGTCCCCATGCAGCCCGCTTAAAGCGATAAGACAGCGGTTCTCCTGTTCCCGCTCCAAAGGTGGCGGCAGTACATCTGCCCCTCCTATGTAAAAAACCTCATCATCCGTAAAAAACAGGCGGATTCTCTTCCACACCAGTTCAAACAGTGAAAACATTACGTTTCTCCTTTCTCAGTTTTTTTGTCATTTGGGATGGATCTTTTGTGCAGCCACAGTGGTCTGCCACCGATGCATGCAGAATCAGCTGATACGGTTTATTGCACAGCACCCCATTTTCCGCGCAGCCAACCCATACCTGTTTCCAGTCACAGAATTTTGCCGGCTCCGTCTCCACTTTCATCCCATCCATGCAGTACACCTGCAATTTTCCTTGCGGATTTCCGAGTGCACGGTATGGAATCTCCTTTTGTACCGTTTTTTCATCGACAAGCTTCTGCAGCAGGGCTGCATCTGCAATATGTACCGGATTCCCACTTAATGGCATGGTTAAAAGATTGCCGGAATCCAGCAATCCGATACATGGAACCGACACCGTTTTGTTATACAGAACCACAGACATCTGTCGCTTTTGCCTCTGCACCGACACCACAAGATTTTTGACAAGTACGTAAGTGATTCCGGCCGTTGCCAATGCGGTATACAGATACAGATTTTCCAGTCCCGTCAGATTGTAAACTGCAGTTGCCACTCCGTTTAACAATACAATAGACAACCAGCTGCTTAAAATCCTCACCATCCTCTGTTTTTTATTTTCCCTGCCAAACGCAAGAAAAACCATAAGCGGCACGATGCCGATGGCAGTACACAGAACGGAAATTGCATAAGGCAGCACCATCAGTCCAAACGCTTCAAGTCCCGTGCCGGAAACCGCCGCAGCCAACATGCGCAGATTCCGGTGACAGACTGCACTTTTGCAAAATACACAGGTAAGGGATAATACAAGAAAATTCATCAGAAAGTTTTGTTTCAGAAAGATATCAATATAGAATACATATATAAAAAATCACCTCCTGTCTCTGCTCCTATTATAAGAAAAATATTCCTCATAATTTAGCAAAAACAAGAGGTTGTTATTTGGAAATTATCGACATATTGTGCGATTTTATCTTCTAGGGTTCTTCAGGAAATCCGGAATATTGATTTCTACCGGCTTTACATTACTCTCTACCGGCTTCGGACGCTGAATCCCGGAATAGTTTGAAGCGGAAGGAGCCGGTGCCTGTGGCTGCGGCTGATTGACCGGTCTGCTTCCCACACCGGTACCTGTATTGACATAATTGCTGTTATTGACCCCCGGAAAACTATTGTTTCCAGAAGCAGCTGCACGGCTGACAATTCCAACGGAACCTGTCGGACGGACATTGTTTGTATTCGGATATACCATACGGCCACCGATTCCACCCGCCTGCTGCTGTGGCTTCATCTTCATGGATGGATTCTCCAATCCGGTTGCAATTACAGTGATCGTAGCTTCATCTGTCATGGTCTCATCATACTTTGCACCAAAGATGATATTTGCATCTTCTCCTGCCAGATCCTGTACATAGCTTGCTGCATCATTTGCATCCATCAGGGAAATATCACCGGAAATATTGATGATTACATGGCTTGCACCATTGATGGTTGTCTCAAGAAGCGGAGATGCAACGGCAAGTTTCACTGCCTCGATTGCTTTCTCATCGCCCTTGGCATTACCGATACCGATATGTGCCATACCCTTGTCCTTCATAACGGTCTGCACATCGGCAAAATCCAGATTGATAAGTGCCGGCAGATTGATCAGATCTGTGATTCCCTGTACTGCCTGCTGTAATACTTCATCTGCTTTCTTTAATGCATCCGGCATGGAAGTGCGTCTGTCAACGATCTCTAAAAGTTTATCATTTGGAATAACGATCAGAGTATCTACGCTCTCTTTGAGTTTTTCAATACCGGATACGGCATTGATCATACGTTTCTTTGCCTCAAACTTAAATGGCTTTGTCACAACTCCAACGGTCAGGATTCCCTGCTCCTTGGCAATCTTTGCAACGACCGGTGCTGCACCGGTACCGGTACCGCCACCCATACCACAGGTAACGAATACCATATCTGCACCCTTGACTGCAGCGGATAATTCTTCTGCACTTTCCTCTGCTGCTTTCTCGCCGATCTCCGGCTGTGCTCCTGCACCAAGTCCTTTTGTAAGCTTTTCTCCAATCTGTATCAACGTAGGAGCCTTGCAAAGCTGCAACGCCTGCTTATCTGTATTTACTCCGATAAATTCGACTCCACCTATATTCTCATCAATCATGCGGTTCACAGCGTTATTACCAGCACCACCTACACCAATCACGATAATTTTGGCACTCGTATCTGTCTCTGTTGTCCGAATCTCCAGCATGGTTCTTCCTCCTCTTTCCTATAGCCCTGCGGCACCGTGAAACATAAAAATGTTTCATACGTACTCATATAGACTATAATATAATTTTTCATACAAATAATCAACCGAAAATTATGATTTTTTATTATCTTTTTTCGAACTTTCCGTTTTGTCAAACACAATATTTGTCGTTTCTTCTGTCCAGTTTTCTAAATGTAGTGTTCCTTCCATTCCCTGCAGCTGCGGCTTGATTTTTGCCAGCCGCTCCACTTTCTGGGTCAGAAATTCCAGGGAACCCATGGAAACTTTAACCGTCCCGTATGTCAGAACCGGCTCATTTTCCACACCATAGGTAATGGAATCCGGGATCAGGTCATTGCGTTTTAAAGCCTGCGTCAGCGTCAGAAGCTGCTTTAGCCGCTTCGAGCCGATCGGCAGCTTTTCATACTGCACTACTTTTTTACAGTCAATCCCAAGGATCTGCGGTGTATCCTCAATCACACGGTCAGACAATTCTGTCACAATCCCATCTTTGTCGAAATAGACATTCTTATTGATCGAGGAGAGATACAGATATCCCATGATTCCTTTCTCATACACTTTGATATGCAGAGTCTGCGGATCTTTCAGGCTGATCTCCATCGTGTCCACAAACGGAACTTCACTGGTATTGACAAATTTATATTTCAGGAATACATACAGGGAATTCCAAGAATAATCATCGTTTAATACTGCTTTTTCAATCACTTTGGCATCGTAGAGTTTGTTTCCCTCCACCTCCACATTTTTTACTTTAAAAACAGTAAAAATAATCAGGACTGCCAGCGCAAGCACTATCAGGATTCCGAGTATTCCCTGCAGGATATTTTTTCTTTTTTTCTTTTTTCTTCGTTCTTCTTTAATCATGACAAACCTATTCGATCGTATCCAGACGGATGCCCTTCGACACGCTCAACGCAAGCCCCATCTCTGCCATAAGGAATACAAGCGAGGTACCTCCGTAACTGATAAACGGCAGAATGACACCGGTATTCGGAATCGTATTGGTAACAACCGCAATATTTAAAACTACCTGAATCGCAATATGTGACATAATGCCCGTCACCAGAAGTGCCCCGTACAGATCCTTTGCATTATTGGCAATGACCATCATCCGCCAGAGCATCAGGACAAACAGAAGAATGACACAGACGGCACCGAAAAGGCCGAGTTCCTCACAGATAATGGAAAAAATCATATCATTCTGTGCCTCCGGCACATTGCCCAGCTTCTGCAGGCTCTGTCCGAGTCCTTTTCCAAACAGCTTGCCGGATCCGATTGCATAGAGTGCCTGCATGGTCTGATATCCCTTATCTCCCGCTGTCTCCGGATGTTTCCATGCCTCCACACGGTCACTCCGGTAAGACGCGATATTGATAAATGCGAAAATAAACAGCACCCCCAGCACGGCAACCACAAAAAACTCTTTGTACTTCGGACTTGCCACAAACAGCATACAGACAGCAATCCCAAGAATGATAATCGCCGTACTCAGGTTGT
>OLNX01003139.1_pt1 | contig 11469 bp, 10 predicted proteins | sample 1672611 | NCBI WGS metagenome assembly OLNX01 (sample SAMEA3136705, study PRJEB25190) | human gut metagenome
ACACCTCGTTGTGCAATTTGCACAAATGCCATTTTCAACTCGTCACACATCATTTCCTCTGCTTATAATATGCCGAAAAAATATTTTTTTGTCTTTTTTACAAATATTTTAAGCTTTCTTAATCCTCATTCCGTATTCATCATCTATAATAATTTCTTTGTCTTCGCTTACGCAATCATTTTTTGTGTATATTTCTACATCTTTAAAAATACCTGTTTCAGGCTTGCAGAAATGCTTGAAATTTTTAATCTTTGATTCCCTGACAGATACTACACGACATTTGAACAACTCTATGTCTGCCTTACTGTTCTGGCCCAATTCTTCAATCTCTGCATCATCCAATATCGCAATTTGAACCATCACTTCATCTGTATTTGACAAACGGACATTCAGGTTTTTATCTGTCAGGTTGTTTCTCCTTGTGTATATTTCAAACCCGTTTTCAATTTTGATATTTCCGTTATCTGAATTTGCCTCGTCTATAATTTGACGAACACGCACATCAATTGAAGCATGGCTGTATACATAATTAATCATGTCAGGTATACCTGACGGTATCAATAGATGACCATTATGTTCATTAATTGCGTCAATTGTCGCGTCAAGATAACATTTTTCATAAACATACTCAGTCCCACCATAATTGGATAAATCTGCCGAAATCAACACTTGAACGGCATTTGTAACAACTACATGCTCCCTGATAGTCCCCGCATCGCCATGTCTGTGATATCGGCCTATCCTCTGGAATAACAAGTCAATCGGGCAGATTGCAGTTATCATATAATCAACATCAATATCAAGAGATTGCTCTAAAACCTGCGTTCCCACAATAATGACACGTTCAGGTCTTTTAGTTCTATTTTTACCACACATTGCCAAAATCTTCCGACTCGTCTCATCTCGTGCATTTATAGCCATTCTGGAATGATATAGAATTATTTTACAGTCATTCTTTTTGTTTTTTTTGATTTTGTCATATACACAGATTGCATCTGCGACTGTATTCATAATCACGCATTCACACCCTCCATCTTTGACTGCATCAACTGCATATCGTGCAATTTTATCATTGTCGTTTAGTATCGGCAGCAGCTCACACGAGATTTTTTTGTCAGGCATATATTGATGTGATACGTGCTCATGCACATTTCCATCTTTTGTAACATACGATATCATCGGGTATCCGTTATGCAATTCTACATCTCCATTGCCAAGCGCGCCCAGCAAATCTTTTTTTGTAGATATTGGTAATGTAGCCGACAACATAATGACTGGAACGCCGAGTCCTTCACATATCTTCAGCAAATCCTTTATCACGGCAAGCATATATGCGTCATACGCATGAATTTCATCAATAATCAGTACCTTTGACGCCAAACCATTCATCCGGACACTCTCAAACCTTACCAGCCTGGCAGCAGTCATTACCTGGTCAACCGTACCAACAGCAGATGACGCCAATAATCTCTGACGAGACATATCTGTCCATACAGGCTTTTTATCTGGCTCTCTTAACAGCATTGATTTTGATGTATACAGCTTCGTGTTTCGCATACCGTGTGAAGTTAAAAATTCATCCACACGGTCTTGAATCGCCTCTGCAGAAACGCCGGTAGGCAGTCCCATATATATTCCAGATAACCCAGAACGATTACCAAGAACGGCGGCCGCATACAATGCTGCTTCGGTTTTTCCAGAACCGCAATCGGATTCAATCAGCATGCATTTGATGTCATTTTTATGTACAATTTTTTCAACATCATTTTGTACTGGTCTTCCATTGAATCCAAATGCACTCCTGAAATCTTGCATTATTGGAATTTGCTGGCGTATCAGACCCTCATTGCTTAAAAATTTCAGAGCCTGAATCTTTCTTGATTTTAAAAAGTCGTCTATATTTTCATACGATTGATTGTCGAACACGTAGTTGTTTGATGCTATCCAATCCGAGGTAATCATTATACCTAAGATTGCATTTTGTACTACAAACAGCTCTGACTTGCTGATATTTTTGTTTATCAAATTTAAATTGTCAAATTGAAAAACATTCTTTATATAATCATAAATCTCATTCTGGATATGCATCCATTTTTTTGCCTTTTCTTTATCATCAATTTTTATAATATCAATATCAGAATTTTTTTTCTGTTCTTTTTGGTGATGCATCCTGATAATTTGAGATATAATATCTGAATTTTTTATATCAACATCTTCAGCGCTCAATTTGTCAAAGATATTCGCACCATACTGCTCATGTCTAAACCGAGTGTCAAATGACACTTGATTTAAGCCCTCATGTTTTAATATTTCCAGCGTTTCCTCATCACGGCCTTGAAATGTCGGGTGTATTTTTCCTATGTCGTGAATGGCACAAATAAACACGATTTTTGTTAACAACGTATCGCTACCACAACAAGTTATTTCCGACAGTCGGTTCAACACTGGATGGTAAATGCCGTTCGTATCAGTCAGGCACTCTGCGACTATTCCAATCTCCAGCATGTGATTGATTAAAGATTTTTTGGGGGCTGTTTTTGCCCATATTTTTGTTATGTCCATTATGTTCCTCCGAAAAATAATGTTATATCCCCTCCGGAGAGGGGCAGACTCCCTCATTGTTCAGAAATTTCAACGCCTGGGCGGATTCATCCCCTCCTGTGAGGGGCAGACGATGGATTTTAGGATATCCAACTCTGCTGTCCAAGATTCATCCCCTCTTGCGAGGGGCAGACTTTTCGCGCTGCGTTTTTCAAAATTTCAGCATAGATTCATCCCCTCTTGCGAGGGGCAGACGACCCTTTTTCTTTCCTGTGCAACTCCGTAATCGATTCATCCCCTCTTGCGAGGGGCAGACCAACAGTAATTACGCAATCAGTATGCATGGTCCGATTCATCCCCTCTTGCGAGGGGCAGACCATAGCGGTCGCATGAGCGCGGCTATTTGCCCCGATTCATCCCCTCTTGCGAGGGGCAGACGGGACGCAAGGGCGAAACCGCCGGGGTATCCATGATTCATCCCCTCTTGCGAGGGGCAGACACTCAGTGTTTATGCGGATTTCAGCCGCCTTAAACACCTCGTTGTGCAATTTGCACAAATGTTGTTCTTTCCTCATCCACATCTTCAATATGCCGAAAAATCTGCCGCATTTTCAATTTTTAAATGTTTTTTTGTTTTTCAATTCCCATCACAAGAGACATTCCGGCTCCGTATGATTTAGACCGGCCAACTCCATTTTTAATCAAATTCCGTAATGCGTTTGCATCGCTGACACGCAGCAGGAATTCGTATCCAAATACGCTTACCGGATGAGAATCACCGCAACTTTTGGTAATCTGGTGCTTATTTTTTGACAATTCATTAATAGCAATCACATTGCCGGCATTTATAAATTTTCTTTTTACCCATTCTTTTCTGTCGTTTTCATCTGTAATCAGGATATTTGATGACCGCTTTCCAATTCTGGCCTGTTTTTTTGTTGGTTCATACATAGCGAAAATTTTAACAACATCACCGGCATTAATGTTAGCAGCCATACCATCACAGTTCCTTGAATTCATTAATCGTAATGAGTCTGGGATTTCATACGGTTCAATGTCTGACTGTATTATCAGATTTTTTCCAATTACCATATACATGACATTATGGTATGCACGGTTACAGTGAAACATTGACTGAATAATTTTATGCGTGATATCTGAATTCTGTATAAAGCTTTTACACTCGAATGTGCTGATAATCATTAATTTCGCCCTCCTTAATCTCTGAAATTCCCTGGCTGACAGGCTCTGCCGGAATGCAGCATTTGCTTCCGAGATAATACTGCCATACAGGAGCCTTTAATGCCGCCTGGATTTTATTTAGTGTTTCCTCATCGGAAATCAGATATAGAACAAACCTGCGACAGACAAGATATTCTTTATCAATCAGCGTTGCTGAATATAAACGACCGCCATTTGCTGTTGGCATTCCCTTTTCTTTATCCATTACTGTCTGGTAATCAATCAGCGTATCAATTGAATTAATGGTTGTCGATTCCAGCATTGACCCGGAATTTTTAACATCAAGATATAGCTCTGTGGAATTTGCCAAGACATCAATCCTTTTATCGTCCCTCTCGTATCCTAATGCACAGGTAATCATTCCTATGATACCGCTTTTCGTGGGAGCCAGCTCAGTATATCTCTGAGATGGCCCAAGGCTTCTGATTCGCCATGACTGGAGCATGGCGGAACAGACCAGCTTTAATTTTTTAGAATTTTTCATCAATGATATCCCCTACTTTTTTAACAGCTTCTTTCCATGACATATGCTCAGCACCATTCAGCATTTCCGGAGATTCTCCGGTGTAAATTCTTGCCAGGTAATCCGAGTCATCTGCAAAGTCTCCGCTTGTAAATTCGTTCATGGCATTCAGGAACTTATCAGCTTCAGTCTTAGCAGCTGCACTTCCCTTTTTAACCATTTCTTTAATACAGTATGTATCAGCCGTACGTCCTTCTCCGTCTTCCTTGATTGTGATATATACACCAACCGGGTCAGGACGTGACGCAAACGAATTCTGGCCGCCGCGCGGAGCAGATGTGGCAATATCATTAACCACACACTTGACAGTCTCAATAATCACAGTCTTAATACGCTGTACATTCTTTTCGTCTGACATGTCTACACCTTTAATCAGGTTGTCATAAAATTTTCCTACATCAATACTTGCGTATTCATAATACACATGATTGGAAAATTCTTTTTCATCCAGGTATCCGGCACCGCTCTGTCCACTTTCAGTTTCGCTTGCCATTGCTGACAGATAGTTATCAACAACGATATAGTAATCGCTGTCCAGTGTGGCTTTCCCTAATGAATAACTATGATTAACACACATAGCGCTTTCAACAGTTTCCATTACACCAGACGTCGCCATTCTGCCAAACAATGAACACTCAACGCCATATTTTCTTAATGGCAGCTTTGCTTTCAATGCTGAAACGATTCTCTGGGAGGCCGAATTCTTCGCACTGTTTTTTGCCTTACTGCCTTTTTTCTTATCATTTTCTTTTTCCTTTTCTGCTGCCTCTTTCTTGGCCTGTTCCCAGTCATCGGGTGTCTTGATGACATCACAGAACACTTCAACGATATCTTCAACGTCATACTTTGTGACAATCAAAACCTGATTTGTAACATCAAAGCCATTTTTTGTCTCCAGAGCACAGGACAAAATGCTTTTGACAATATATTCAGCCATAGCGTCAGCATTTTCAGTGTACAAATCTGCTTCTTTTTTTAAGACTTCTTTTTTAAAGATATCTTTCATTGCTCTGGTTCTGTATACATGCTCCATGCTGTCGCCATTTAATCGCTCCAGGCGTTTCTCTAAATTTTCACGCCATACTTTTTTCTTTGACTGTGACGAAATTCTGTTGTATCTTTCATTATCAATAATTACGTCTTTCACCTGTCCTGCTCCATCACAGTTTAAACGTGAAATGCCATATCTTTTTCCTACGTGTACTTCAATCAACATTCTTTTGCTCATTATTTTTTCTCCTTTTTCTTATCATTTTTTTTAACACCGGCAATTACATCAATCCACTCATTTCTTATGTTGTAATATGGCCAGCACAGAATATCCGTCATCAGTTTTGCTGTGTCAATTTTAGTGCCCTTTTTACACATTTTTATATATCTTTTTATGTATCTTATTAAGATTGCTTTCTCATCCTCATCAATGAGATAACCGATTTTTTGCTGTACTGCCGCAGAACCATCATCATATATTTCATGCAGGCAATATTCAAACGGGTCTCCTTCTTTGCATTCCTGCTGCACATATATGCCGCACATATCAACGATAAAATCCTTCATATATCCGGCATAACACCATGGAGTATCTTTCAGGATATTTTTAATTGTTATCTGTTGGAATCCTCTCAATTCGTCAAAACTGACATTATACGCTCGGCGCAGCTGTATTTTCTTTGCATTATCCAATGCCTTTACACGCTCCAGAATCATATCAACCTGTTCGCGGGTTTCTTCGTAATTCATTTTTTACCTCCGTTCTTTGCTAATGCTTTTCTCACGGCAATGCTCTTGCCTTTCGGAATCGGAATGCTGTATATTAATCTGTTTGCATATCCTGATGCATTATCAACATACTTATCTACTATGCTTCTTAATGCTTCCATGTATTCCTCTTGGTTACAGTATGCTGACTTTTTTATGCCATCGATATCCGGAATAAAGAAATTTTTAAATAGATTTTCGCAATATCTCCAATATCTGTTCATCGTAGTATTCCGGACGGTCGCCAGGTCAAATTTATCCTTCGTAAAGAGCTGTTCTCCAATTGAAGACAAAGCAGTTTCAATATCACCAATTCTCTGCTGCATGCGTTTTGCAATACCTGCTTTATTCTTATTGCTTCCATATGGTATATACTCCATACCTATCATATCTATAAACATATCCGTAGCCTGTTTTTTTAACTGGTCATTCAAAATACACTCCGGAAGCATGCACGGATATTTTCCCTGTGATAGAAACGAGCCCCTGTCCTTAGAAACATAGTATGCCGTCATTTCAGTCTTTACAGTCTCATCTCCATCGGCTTCTCCCCTTCTAATTTTCAACCTTAAGTCTGCTGCAAATAATGCATCATACAATGAACTCCTCAGCACTCGCGGAGCAGAATGGTTGCCAAAGATATTGGCATATGCCTTAATCCCCATCCATACTTCATTTGAATTTGTAAATTCCATACCGGTCATCACGTCTTTGTTTTTTGACTTAGGAATAACCGTAACCGATGGTTCTTTATTTATCAGCCAGGACTGTCTTGCTGTTTTCATCATATCTGAACCATCTGGTGCTTTGAAAAGCATTATTGATTTATAAATTCTCTTGATAGTCTTCTTTTCCATATCAATAGAGCTGTAATCAGGACGCAGATAAGTTACCGGGAAAAACATACCTTCAAGCAGGGGAACCTGATACTTCTTTTGCAGCATTGAATTTACCGCATAGTTGTATGAATCCCACTTCCAAACTGGTATACCGTCATCACATCCGGAATCATCATTAGCGATGTTTAATAAAATACTTGAAAATAAGCTTTTGTCTTCAACCGCATCAAAATGATACATTGCAGGAGGGCTTGGAATACAAATAAGTCCTGTAACATATGACTGACCTCTCATACCAGCAATGCAGCTTTCCATTAAAATTAAATTCATATATTCGTCAAATTTTACACTATTTGCAAATTCAATATGTCGCCCGTCAATTTGTGCTTCATCATAATATGAATCTCTATTATCTACTCCTCCAAAATTTTCAATGTAATTATTAACATCTACATGCTGAAAAAATACTTTATTATTTCCCCCGCATTGCTTTGCATTAATTGAAGAAACTGATGTAATACTATTTTTCTTGAATACACTTTCTGCAGTTTTTGCATCAACTTGCATGAATGGTTTTTCTTCATCAAACAGGTCAAATGACGTTCCATTTTTTATACACTCATCAAAATATGCGTCAATTTTGTCAGCATCAAACCGTCCATTATTAAAGACAGACATTAGCTCATCGTTTACGGCTCTTCCATAAATATCAATAACAACTGCTTCAGCTAATCTCTGCTGTAATCTTCTGATAATAGCAAAGTCTTTGTTTTCAGCACTGCATTTATACATATGAGCGTTGACGATATAATCTCTCAATCCAACTTTAAGCACTTCTCCTGTTTCTTTATCAATCACTCCCATCCATGGTTCTGTTAGTACATCAAATATCATCTTTTTTCTCCTTCCTGATGTTTTGTACTTAATATGCTGGAATTTTTGATAAGTAGAGATTTTTTGCGATTTTTTTACAAGTTTCTATAGATATGGACATATCAAGCATAATATGCTATATTATATATGTTATATGAGGTCGGAAATGGTTCCCGACACACTCCATTTGGAGTACCTGAGATGCTGGATACACCGCCCAGTCATATAACTTCTACAAAAAACAAGTTCTTTGCTATAGCAGAGAGCTTTTTTTTATGCACACAAAAAACAGCCCCTCTTCTGAGAGACTGCCAATCTTAAATCCCAAATTTCTTTTTCAGATATTCTTTCTTCTTGTCGTACACCATCTGGTCTTTCAGCCACAACACCGGAAACGCCTGCTGCAAATATTTTTCTGCATCTTTTTTCGTTTTAATTTTTGTCACATCCCCGCCAAACTGGTTGGACCTGATATCCTGCCAATCAAGCATCATCTTTGCAATTTCCTGGTCTGATGTATTGTGGACTCTGCCGGCAATATGCTTGAAATCCAGGATTGTATCACCCATCATGTATTCCGGAATGTAATCATCCGTTTCGGATTCGTTAACACCTGAAATGTCGTATGGTACATCATTCTCATCAACCCAGACGATATGACCATATGGCGCCGCCCAGCATATCTCTCCACGGTTGAATGCTGCTTTCAGCATGCAGGCGAAATAATAGCAATATCCGCTGGCGAACTGCTGATACAATACTTCTTCTGCTTCACCGTATCCCTGTTTTACTGAAAAATCATAAATAAATCGCAACACCTCTTCATTTGATTTTGGATGCACTCTTTGAATTTTTTGGAGCCATTCTGAAAATTTGTCTTTCATCTTTTTTCCTGCCTTTCTTGTTGTTATATGATTAATATGCAGAAGAACAAAGAAACAGAAAAAATAACAAAAAATAAGTTCCAAAACTATATTTTTCCAGCATTTTATACGTATAATGTAATTAATAAACATTACAAAAACGAAAGGAGACGCTCTTATGGGGAAACTTGTTGAAGGACTTTGGGACTGCCCATTCTGCGACAACAAACGAATCAAGGCAGGGCAAAAAACATGTCCGAATTGTGGACATCCACAGGACGAAAGCACAAAATTTTATATGCCCGATACTATAGAATATGTATCTGAAGAAAAAGCAGAAAAAATCAGCCGCAATCCGGACTGGCAGTGTTCTTTCTGCGGCAGTCTTAACAGCGATAACTTAGATTCATGCAAAAACTGCGGCGCCACAAAAGAAGACTCAGAACGAAATTATTTCGAGATGCGGCAGCAGGAAGAAGAAAAGAAACGCAAAAAAGAAGAACAAAAAGCGGCTTTCAGGGGCGAGGTCAAAAAAGAAGCGCCAAAGAAAAAAGAAAAAGTAAAGAAATCGCTAACAAAAAGAGTGCTGCTCTTCTTTGGAATCATTGCTGCCATTATTTTTGGCATGATAGCATGTTTTACTCCAACGGTTAAGAATGTTACTATTGATGGTTTTGACTGGGAAAGAACGATTGATATTGAAGAAATTGTCACTCACAACGAAAGCGACTGGTCACTACCCGATGGTGCACGACTGCAACACACCAAGAATGAGATTAAAACATACAAAGATGATGTTCTGGACCACTACGAAACAGTAACAGAGACCAAAACCAGAAGTGTCATAGACCACTACGAAGAATACAGCTCTTACAAAGACCTTGGCAACGGATACTTTGAAGAACAGACCGAAAGCGTGCCTGTATATACAACGGAAACGTACACCGAGGATGTACAAAAGCCCGTCTACCGGCAGGAGCCCGTGTATGCTACAAAGTATTACTACGAAATAGACCGGTGGACTGTCGTTGACACAGCGAAAAGTTCCGGACATGACCAGAATCCATCCTGGCCGGAGCCAAAACTTAAAGACGGCCAGCGGACTGGAGACGAGAACGAGCATTATTTTGTAACAGCTACATATCAGAAAAAGAAAGACAAAACGGAGACTGAAAAATACGAAATGGCTTTTTCTGAATGGAAGGAATTAAAAAAAGGCGAAGAAATAGAACTCAAGATTGATGTGGACGGATTCGCGGAGATAAACAAGGATTAAAGAACATGATGCATAAGTACACCCGGAAGAATCAATCTTCCGGGTGATTTTTTTATGTTTTTTTTGCGTATGTTAATTGCCTGTTTTTAAAATTTTTTCAAAACCTGCATATTATCACCGACAAACTAAAAAAGGACGGTGATAATATGATTAAAGAAAAATTCTTAAATCTCGTTAATGCATGCAAAAATGACAGTGAAATGCTGGAAATCATAGAAAGTGACATGAAAGCTCTTGGTGAATATGTATATGCTGTACATATGATGGAAACTTCGCTTCCAATCATTCATATCAATTACGAAGGAGAGGAACTGCGCGATAGAGTAGAAAAACTGGACCGTAATCGCAGAGACCATCATGACCGTGCAATCATGGGCGTAAAACGATTGAATCGTTTTGCTGAAATGGAAGGTGTAGAAAAAATCTTTACGGGTGATATTGAAGACAGATATGCAATTGCTGATTTCTGCAGAGATGTTACCGTTGAAATGTTTAATGACCGAACTGGTCGTAGTCTCTCAAATATCCGTTCAGAGCAGATACTTGACGATGAACCGGAAAGAGATTAAAATTACAGCAGAAAGAGAGATTAAAAACATGCCAAACAATATCAAATTTGTTGCTGAAAGAAAAAGCAAATTTCTAACAACAAAAGAATATCATGGATACGGACAAGTCCTTAAAATTTCAGATGATGGAGTTGATAAACACATCGTCGTAAAACCAATAGACCCTGTATTTGGTGTTACTATTAAGTTTTTGGAGTCAGACAATCCATGTTTTGCAGTGCCAGACATTTCGATGAATGATACAGCTATCATCTTAAAAAATCTTGAAGAAGCTAGAGCGTTTTATGAAGAATTTTGCAAAAGACGAGATGAATTTATCTAGGATACTGATTTTTTTTGGTATCCTTTTTTATTTTTTTCAGCATATTAAAGATAGAAAGTAAATATGCTTCCAAGAAAAGCGACCTGAGCGTTTTTTAATCTACATGTATTATTTAACCTCGTCACTGTTGCCGCCTTGATAGAAGTGCCATGCGGCTGGATGTCTGCAAGAGTCTTACCTTTTGGCAGCACGAACCTTATATATCCAAGTCTTGGAAGTTTTACATATGGCAGCCCGTCCACCATCTTCAGCTCGATGTTGTTGTTCGTGTAATTTGTCGTGAAACTGTTGCCGTTTGGTTTATTGTAAGATGCGTACTTTGGAAACCCGGCTTCGCCTTTGAAAAACCGCTTATATGCGTTATCAACATTCCGGCAGGCGTTTTCGTAAACGAATTTATCCGATGTTTTCAGGAACTCGTTCTCTTTTTTCAGTTTCGGAAGGTAATCTTTCTGATACTGGCTGACTGTAAGTGTTTTCTTATATTGGGTATAGTATTCCTTGCGCTCATGTAAATAATTATTACGTACAAAACGGGCATTCCCAATCTGCTGGTTAATATCCGCCTGTTTTTCGCCAGGAATAAGCTCCAGGACTACACCGTAATTCCAGATGCATTTGCCATACGGCTCCAGGGCATTATTCTTCCGTTCAACGATATTG
>OLNX01003145.1_pt1 | contig 11443 bp, 7 predicted proteins | sample 1672611 | NCBI WGS metagenome assembly OLNX01 (sample SAMEA3136705, study PRJEB25190) | human gut metagenome
TTCGTCAACGAAATCCTGTACAAAAAGCTGGCAGCGGAGCTGAACGGCGCGAAGACCCGTGCCGGCGCGCACGACGAATTCATCGGCATCGAGAATCTGGATAAGGTCATCGACATTGACCAGTCGCCCATCGGGCGCACGCCGCGCTCCAACCCGGCGACCTATACGGGTGTGTTCAACGACATCCGCGACCTGTTCGCCAAGACGGCGGATGCCAAGGCGCGCGGCTACGGCCCGAGCCGTTTCTCATTCAATGTCAAGGGCGGTCGATGCGAGGCGTGTGCGGGTGACGGCCTGCTCAAAATCGAGATGCACTTCCTGCCGGATGTTTATGTGCCGTGCGATGTGTGCAAGGGCCGCCGCTACAACAAGGAAACGCTCGAGGTGCGCTACAAGGGCAAGAACATCTATGAAGTACTGGATATGACGGTAGATGAAGCATGTGAGTTCTTCGCCAACGTGCCCAAGATCGCACGCCGATTGGAGACTATGCGTGAGGTCGGTCTCGGCTATGTTAAGCTGGGTCAGTCCTCCACGACGCTGTCCGGCGGTGAGGCGCAGCGCGCCAAGCTGGCTACCGAGCTGTCCAAACGCTCGACCGGCAAGACCATCTATATCCTCGATGAGCCGACCACCGGCCTGCACGTTGCGGATGTTCACCGGCTGGTGGATGTGCTGCAAAAGCTGGTCGAGGCGGGCAACACGGTGGTCGTTATCGAGCACAATCTGGACGTTATCAAAACGGCGGACTATATCCTCGACCTCGGTCCCGAGGGCGGCGATGGCGGCGGCCGACTGGTCGTCTGCGGCACGCCGGAGGAGGTTGCACAGTGCAAGGGTTCGTATACCGGACAGTATCTCGGACCGATCCTCGCACGCAAAAACGGCGGAAAACGGGATAAATAAAGTCGAAATGTGTAATAAAACAGGTGTTTCTTAGCGAGACACCTGTTTTTTCTGTATTCGATAAAAATGTTGTGATTTTGGGCGTGTTTTGGTATAATAGTGATAATATAAAATCGGAGTTACCATACGCAGACGCCGGAAGGCGTGCTGCTGCCGTGACTCAGGAAGGGATCGTTCAATATGAGAGCAAAGCGATGGGTGATCGCCTCGCCGGACACCGAGCGGGTGCGGGTGCTGTCGCAGGAGACCGGCTATACACCGCTGACGGCGGCGGTGCTGACGGCGCGCGGCATCGACACACCGCAGGCTGCGGCGGATTACCTGAGCTGCGATGTGCGCGGACTGCATGATCCGTTCGGTCTGACCGATATGGATAAGGCAGTCGAGGTCGTCCGCGAGGTAATAGATCGCGGAGAGAAAATGGTGGTCTACGGTGATTACGACGTAGACGGCATCACGGCAACGTGCACACTGGTGGATTATCTGCGCAGCAAGGGCGCAAAATGTGAATATTACATTCCCAACCGTTTGACGGACGGCTACGGTCTGACCCGTCCGGCGATGGAGCAGCTGTATGAGCAGGGCACGCGCCTGCTCATCACGGTGGACTCGGGCATTACAGCCAACGAGGAGATTGCCGTCGCACGCGAGCTCGGCATGCAAGTCGTCATTACCGACCACCACGAGTGCCACGAAAACCTGCCGGACGCGCAGGCGGTCGTGGACTGCAAGCGGACGGACGATACCTATCCGTTTTCCAGCCTGGCGGGTGTCGGTGTGGCATTCAAGCTGATCTGCGCACTCGAGGGCGACACGCTTTCCATGCTCGACCGGTACGCCGACCTTGTAGCGCTCGGCACGGTGGCCGATGTCATGCCGATTGTCGGTGAAAACCGCATTATCGTGGCGGAAGGGCTGAAAAAGCTGTCCGTGACGGCGAATATCGGTCTGGAAATGCTGCTGCGGGAGGCCGGTATGAAGAACAGGCGGCTGACCTCCTCGACCATCAGCTATGTGCTTGCGCCGCGCATCAACGCGGCGGGCCGCATGGGAAAGGCTGAGCTGGCAGCAGAGCTGTTCCTGACGAAGGACCCGGTACGGGCACAGGCGCTTGCCGCTGAGCTTTGCGAGCAAAACAAGCTGCGCCAGAACGAGGAGAACAAGATACTCGAGCAGACGCTCACGCGTTTGCGCCGGGAATACAACCCGCTTGAGGATAAGATCATCGTGCTGGCCGGAGAGGGCTGGCATCAGGGCGTTATCGGCATCGTGTGCTCGCGGCTGTGCGACCGCTACGGCTGTCCGGTCGTGCTCATCTCAGTGGATGAGGACGGCGTAGGCAAGGGCTCCGGCCGCTCGATCGGCAGCTTCAATCTGTTTGAGGCGCTCACCTCGTGCGAGGATTTGTTCGAGCGCTACGGCGGTCATGCGCTTGCCGCAGGACTGACCGTGCAGGCGGACAGGATCGAAGAACTCCGCACGCGCCTGCGCAAGTACGCGGAAACGCATGTCACCATGGCGGAGCTCGTTCCGCAGCTGCACATCGACTGCATGGTGCAGTCGGAGTGGCTGACGCAGGAGAACATCGAATCCCTGAGCGTACTCGAGCCGTACGGCATGAAAAATGCGGAGCCTGTGTTCTGCATGAAGAACATGACCGTTGAGGAGATTACGCCGCTGTCCAGCGACCGGCATGTTCGTCTGTCGCTCATCAAGGACGGCAAGCGGTTTTCCGCGATCTGGTTCGGCATCGGTGCGGGCGGTCTCGGCTTTGTCGAAGGCAACACCGTGGATGCCGCCTTTCATCTGGAGATCAACGAATTTCGAGGCCGCCGCTCGGTGCAGCTGACCATCTGCGATGTGCAGCTGAGTGACTGTGAGCATCTGGCGGATCAGAAGATTCTCAATCTGTATAATACACTCATGCAGGACGGCCCGCTCACCGCAAGGGAAGCGCGTCTGCTCCTGCCCGACCGCAAGGATCTGGTCGCTGTCTGGCGGCATGTGACCTGCCGCGCGGAGGACGGACGGCTTTCCGTACCGGACGGGGCGCTTTCCCGCCGGGTTGCATGGGAAAGCCGACGCGACATTAACATCGGCAAGCTGTTTGTCTGTCTGGACGTTTTTCAGGAGTCCGGACTCATCAGCTATCATTTCAAGGAAGGCATGCTCAACATTTTGCTCAAACCCTACGAGGGCAAGGCCGATATTTCCGGATCGGTTGTCCTTGCCACATTGCAAAGCATGGCGGGGTGACACGAATGGGGGAAGAATCTATGCAAACGAAACTGGATTTTTTGATCGAACGCGTACAAAAACAAAACCCGCAGGCGAATATCAAGAAGATTCGCGCGGCATACGAATGTGCGGCCAAGGCACATGAGGGACAGAAGCGCCGCAACGGTGAGCCGTATATCATTCATCCGGTCGCTGTCGCCGAGATCGTTGTGGAGATGGGGCTGGATACGGATTCCATCTGTGCAGCGCTGCTGCATGACTGCATTGAGGACACCGAGTTCGGCTACAAGGAGATCGAAAACAAATTCGGCACGCCGGTCGCGGAGCTGGTGGACGGCGTAACCCGACTGGGTATGCTGCGCTACTCCAAGGAGCAGGAGCAGTTCGAGGACCTGCGCAAGATGTTCCTCGCCATGGCGAAGGATATCCGCGTTATCCTGATCAAGCTGGCCGACCGACTGCACAATGCCCGTACCTTCCAGTTCCTGCCTGAGCGCAAGCAGCGCGACAAGGCACTGGAAACCATGGAGATTTACGCGCCGATCGCGCACCGTCTCGGCATGAGCCGCATCAAGTGGGAGCTTGAGGATCTGTCGCTGAAGGTTCTCGACCCCATCGGCTACAACGAGATTGTGGAAGGCTTAAAGGCCCAGAGTGAGCAGCACGAGGAATTCCTGCAGGGCATTCAGGACCGCATCAGCACCAAGCTGAAGGAAGCGAACATCCACAACGCGATTTCGGCCCGCGTCAAGCATATTTACTCGATCTACCGCAAAATGTATGCTCAGCACAAGACCATCAACGAGATCTATGATATCTGCGCCGTGCGCGTTATTGTCGATACCGTGGCGGACTGCTACAACGTGCTCGGCTACGTCCACGACCTGTACAAGCCGATTCCGGGCCGCTTCAAGGACTATATCTCCACACCGAAGCCGAACGGTTATCAGTCGCTGCATACGACGGTCATCGGTCGAGCAGGCATCCCGTTTGAGGTGCAGATTCGTACCGTAGAGATGCATAAAATGGCGGAATACGGTGTTGCGGCGCACTGGAAGTACAAGCAGGGTCTGGACAAGAAGGGCAATGAGGAAGCGTTCGCGTGGATTCGCCAGCTGCTTGAAGCCCAGCAGGACACCGAGGCCGAGGACTTTATCAAAAACATCAAGGTTGACCTGTTCGCGGACGAGGTATTCGTCTTTACGCCCAAGGGCGATGTGGTCAACATGCCGGCAGGCGCAACGCCGATCGACCTTGCGTATGCAATTCACTCCGCAGTCGGCAACCGCATGACCGGCTGCAAGCTGAACGGCCGTATCGCACCGATCGACAGCCAGCTGAAAAACGGCGATATCGTTGAGATCCTGACCTCCAAGGAGGCACACGGTCCGAGCCGTGACTGGGTGAAGATCGTCAAGACCACCGAGGCGCGCAACAAGATCAAGCAGTGGTTCAAGAAGGAATGCCGCGAGGAAAATATCGTCAACGGCAAGGAGGATCTCGACCGCGAGTTGCGTGCCAACCTGCTGTATAACGGCTTCTATGAGAACGAAGAGGTGCAGAAGAACACGCTCAACAAGTTCTCGTTCAACACGGTCGATGAGCTGTACGCGGCCATCGGCTACGGCGGCATTATGCTGACCAAGGTCATCAATAAGGTTAAGGACGATGTCGGCAAGCTGCGCCGCCAGCGCGAGCAGGCCGAGCGTGCCGCACATCCGCAGAATGAGCAGCAGCAGCGCCGCCAGAATAAATCCAGCGACGGCGTTGTTGTCGAAGGCATTGATAACTGTCTGGTCAAGTTTGCCCGCTGCTGTACGCCGATTCCGGGCGATGAGATCGTCGGCTTTGTCACCCGCGGCTATGGTGTTTCCATCCATCGCCGCGACTGCGTGAATGTCCATATCGAGGAAGAACCCGACCGTTGGGTCCGTGCCTGGTGGGATGAGGATATGGCGGCCAATGCCGGTCATGTCAATAAGTTCTCCACCGGTCTGCAGATTTCCACGCGCAACCGTATCGGCGTGCTGAGTGACGTTACGCTGGCGTTTGCCTCGAGTAAGATCAACGTTCATGAGATTTCCGCACGCGACCTCAACGACGGCTACGGTGTTATCAACGCCATGGTTGACGTCACGAGCGTCCATCAGCTGGATAATATGATCAGCCGCCTGCGCTCCATCAAGGGCGTTGTCGATGTGACCAGAACGGTGGATACGAATTGATAATTGATGATTGAGAATGGAGAATGGAAAATGAGACGCGGAAAGCACTTGTGCCTGCGCGTTTCAAGCTCCCCTAAAAGGGGGAGACATTGGCTGGTGCAGAAGGTTTACAAAGGCTCGATGGGTCATCGAGCCCCACGATGTATCTAACTGGTATCATCAAAGGAGTTGCGCGGCACTGCTATGCCGCGCCCAGCGTAGACCCCAATTGGATGTAGCAGTACGGTATCCGAAATGCGAATAAGTGGATACCATGCGGAAGAAAAAATCCTCTGCCGTTCCTTTCCTGCTTACGAAGTCTACCATCTGCACTCAAGGTATCCCAAAAAGGAAACGGGAGTCCCAAGAGGGTAGAAACCATTGGTGTCTACCCTTTTGGAACCCCAGCCAAGGTTTGGCACCCATTCCAAATCAAAAAAATCAACAGATTAAATTCAAAACTTACTACGAAAAGAGGAAAAACAATGCGGGCACTGGTTCAGCGCGTCTCTCACGCCTCGGTGACGATCGACGGCAGGATTCACGGACAGATCGGACAGGGCTTTCTTGTCCTGCTCGGCATCACAGACGGTGATACCGTGGACGATGCGGTTTATCTGGCCGATAAAACGGTTAAAATGCGTGTATTCACGGACGAAAACGACAAAATGAACCGCTCGCTCGCGGATGTCGGCGGCGGCTTGCTCATCGTGTCGCAGTTCACGCTCTACGGTGACTGCCGCAAGGGCAACCGCCCGAGTTTCACGAACGCTGCCCGTCCGGAGACCGCCATCCCGCTGTATGAAGCATTCATCGCGCGCTGCCGCGAGAGCGGCCTGCCGGTCGAGACCGGCGAGTTCGGCGCGGATATGAAGGTCGATCTATTGAATGACGGCCCGGTAACGCTGTGGATGGACACTAAGGATATGCGGCGATAATGCCGCATTTAGAGTGAAGAGTGCAGAGTTGAGAGTGAAGAGAAACGCACATCTCCACTCTCCACTCTTCACTCTCCAATCTTATAACATGGGAAAGGATAACAAATACCTATGAAATTGATGCAACTCTGTGTGGGCATGGTCCGCACGAATTGTTACATTGTATATGACGAAGCAACCCGCGAAGCCGCGGTGATCGACCCGGGCGACAACGCCAGGTCGATCTTGAACGCGGTAAATGAGGAAAAGCTGAACGTCAAGTATGTTCTGCTCACGCACGCGCATTTTGACCACATTTTAGCGGCGCATGAGGTACTCGAAGCCACCGGTGCACAGTATGTTGTGCCGGAGAAGGACACCTGGCTGCTGAGCCGCGACAACATGGGTCAGTTCCGCGGGCTGGCGCGCAATTATGTGCAGGATACGCCGGATATTCTGGCGAATGAGGGCACCGAGGTGACGTTCGGCGGTATGACCGCAACCTACATGGCAACGCCCGGTCACACGCCCGGCTCGTCCGTCATCAGGATCGGTGACTGCCTGTTCACCGGCGATACGCTGTTCCGTCACGAGTGCGGCCGCTGCGACCTTGAGGGCGGCGATTTCTCTGCCATGCTGCGCTCTTTGAAGCGTCTGCATGACCTTGACGGCGATTACAAGGTATTCCCCGGTCACGAAGGCATTTCTACGCTGAACGAGGAACGCGCATACAATCCATATATGCTGCAGGCGATGGGAAAATGATCTATACACTGGAAAATCACGAACTGAAACACGCGGTAGAGGAAATGCTGTTCCATTTGCTGCCGACTGAAACGCTGAGCAGGGCGGACACCGCCGAGCAGCTCACCGAGCCGTACTGCCGCAGCATTTTGACCGAGGAGAACGGCGAAGCCGCCGCGCGTGCGATCGTCTGCATGGACGGCGCAGTGCATGAGGCGGAAAAGCGCGCGTCCGTTACCGGACTGGCAACGCTGGACTACAAGCGCACCATCACCGAACTTGATAGAAGCAAGATCGAAGAGCAGAAGAAAGCTATCCGCGCCGGGTATGATATTGATATCATTCCGTCCGATTTGGCAACCTATGGCCGGGATGCCAAAGCCTTGCTGAAAGAATTGCAGAGCCAGAATGAACGGATGTTTTTGGTGACATTCCTCGTCCTTAACACTGGCCGCACTGAGCAGGAACTGGAAAACAACGTTTTTCAGGCCAGTTCCATCGCGCAGAAACACAACTGCAATCTGTGCAGACTGGACTACCAGCAGGAGCAGGGGCTTATGTCCTCTCTGCCGCTGGCCGACAATCAAATCGAGATTCAGCGCGGCCTGACCACCAGCAGCACTGCCATTTTCATTCCGTTTACCACACAGGAATTGTATCAGAGCGGAAAAGAAAGCCTGTATTACGGCCTGAACGCACTTTCCAACAACCTCATCATGGTGGACAGAAAAAAGTTGAAGAATCCCAATGGTTTGATCCTCGGCACCCCCGGCTCCGGTAAATCGTTCAGCGCAAAGCGCGAGATCTGCAATGCGTTTCTCGTGACAGACGACGATATCGTCATCTGCGACCCGGAATGCGAGTACGCTCCGCTGGTGGAGCGTCTGCATGGGCAGGTCATTCATATCAGCCCCGCCAGCACCCAGTATATTAACCCGCTGGATATCAACAGCAATTACAGCGAGGAGGACAACCCTCTGGCCCTGAAAGCCGACTTTGTGCTGTCCTTGTGCGAACTGGTGGTCGGCGGCAAAGAGGGTTTGCAGCCGGTTGAAAAGACCGTGATCGACCGCTGTGTCCATACCATCTACCGCAAGTATTTCGAGGATCCCATCCCCGAAAATATGCCGCTGCTGGAAGATCTCTACAATGCCCTGCTGACACAGGATGAACCGGAAGCCCGCCATGTGGCCGCTGCTCTGGAAATCTACGTCAAGGGCAGTCTGAATATTTTTAATCACCACACCAACGTGGACATCAACAACCGCATCGTATGCTTCGACATCAAGCAGCTCGGCAAACAGTTGAAAAAACTCGGTATGCTGATCGTGCAGGATGCTGTGTGGGGGCGTGTCACTGCCAATCGTGAAGCGGGAAAATCTACGCGATACTACGTCGATGAATTTCACCTTTTGCTGAAAGAAGAACAAACTGCAGCTTACAGCGTGGAAATCTGGAAGCGTTTCCGCAAATGGGGCGGCATTCCCACCGGTCTGACCCAAAATTGCAAAGATTTGCTGTCCAGTCCCGAAGTGTCGAATATTTTTGAGAACAGTGACTTTGTCTATATGCTCAATCAGGCCAATGGCGACCGACAGATTCTGGCGAAGCAGCTGAACATCTCGCCCCACCAGCTTTCTTATGTTACGCACAGCGGTTCCGGTGAGGGGCTGCTGTTCTACGGCAACACCATCCTGCCCTTTGTTGACCACTTTCCGCATGATTTGGAACTGTACAAGATCATGACCACCAAGCTGTCCGAGGTGACGGAGGAAACGCATGAGTGAGAAACAGCGAAAGCTGAAATTTGAGGAGGATAAGGAGCGCACGGCCACGCGCTCCCCTCCGAGAAAATCCAAGGTGGAACAGTCGGTGTCCCAAAAGCAGAAACTGAAACAGGATGCAGACAAGGCAGCAGAAAAGGCACAGCACTTGCGTTTCGGTAAGGCCGAGATTACCCCGGATGAAGCATCCCGCATGACAAAGCAGCAGAAACGTGCTATGTATGCCGCCGCTGCCGCCCGGTCTGCGGTGCATCGGGAGATTGACCAGTACGAGGACGATAATGTGGGCATGCAGGCTTTAAGCGAGGGCGAAAAAGCCGCTGAGACTGCCCACGATATTTCCAAGAGCAGATACGCCAGAAAACTGAAAAAGAAAGCCAAGATGCAGGGCAAGAAGGGTGCCAAAACCGCAAAATCTTCCCCGCAGAAGCCGACTGCGGCACAAGATGCAGGCGCATCCTGCACCGGCGAGGGCGGCTCCAACTGGCTCTCCCGATGGCGGCAGAAACAGGACATCCGGCAGAGCTACTATGCCGCCGCCCATTCGGGCACAGCGGCGCAGACCGCAGGCGGCAAGGCGGTATCCAATGGCACCACTGCTGCGAAGTCCGGCATGGAGCAGGTCATCGACAAAGGAAGATCGGTGGTCAGCACCGCAGTCAACGGCATTGCCAATTTTGCAAAAAGCAACGCGCACGTTCTTTTGATCGTGGGCGTTTTTCTTTTGCTCTTGCTGCTGGTCATGTCGGCATTTTCGTCCTGTTCCATTCTGTTTTCCGGCACCACGCAGGTATCCGGGCAGACCATTTACACCGCAGAGGACCGGGACATCCGGGGAGCCGAAACCGACTACAAGAAGCTGGAAAAGGAGCTGGACAAAAAGATCAAGCGCACCCCCACCGACCACCCCGGCTACAACGAGTACCAGTATCACCTTGACCCCATCGAGCATGACCCATGGCAGTTGACCTCTTTTCTCACGACTCTCTATGACGATTACACCCGGTCAGAGGTGCAGGGCAAGTTGAAGGAGACCTTCAAAAAGCAGTACAAGCTGACCACATGGGTGGAGGTGCAGATACGGTATAAGACCGTCTGGGTCATCAGCCCGGCAGGAATCCCAGTTCCCACACAGGTGCCTTACGAGTACAAAATCTTCCACACCAAATTGGTGAACAAAGGGCTGGAAGTAGTTATCCGGGAGGAACTGGACAACGACCAGTGGAAACGGTACGAGATCTTTCAGGATACCTTGGGTGGCAGACCCTACCTGTTCAACGGCGGTCTGCCGCCCGGTGGCTCCGATGGCTCCGGCGCACCGGGCATCGATTATCAGGTGCCGGCAGAAGCACTGACCGACAGCGAATTTGCCGCCATCTACAAGGAAGCCCAAAAGTATGTGGGCACGCCCTATGTGTGGGGCGGCTCCACCCCGGAAACCGGCTTCGACTGCTCCGGCTACGTTTGCTGGGTCTACAACCAGAACGGCTACGATGTTGGCCGTACTACCGCCAACGGATTATGGCAGAAAAGTCAGCACATTTCCGAAGCAGAAGCCAAGCCCGGTGACTTGGTTTTCTTCAAGGGAACGTATGACACTCCCGGCATGAGCCACACCGGGATTTATCTCGGCAACGGCATGATGGTGTCCGCTGGCAACCCCATCAAATACGCAAATATTCATTCGTCCTACTGGGAGAAACATCTCGCAGGATTTGGGCGGCTTTCAAAATGAAATGGAGGGTTTACGATGAGCGAAAAATTGGAAAAACTGCGCGCAATGCTCGAAAAAGAGAAAGAGCGGCGCATCAAGCTGAACAACCGCATCGAGATTCTGGAACGGCGGATTCAGGAGGCCGAAGCCGCCGAGGTGAACGAGATGGTGCGCAGTGCAAAGGTCAGCCCGGAACAGCTTGCCGCCTTGCTGCGGCAGTCTGCCAACGCCACCCCGAACCCGGCTGCGCTGGCCGCAGTCGGTGCTGTATTTGCAAAGGAGGATGATTCTGATGAAGATTAAGAGATTTGGCGCGCTGCTGGTGTCGGCAGTGCTGTGCATCGGCATGGCGGCTCCGGCTTTCGCCTTTGAGGGCGATTTCACCCCGGTGGAACAGCCTGTTCTGCCGGAAATCGTGGAGGAGGAAGATACTGTCACCATCACGGATGAAGCTTCCGGCGCACTGACCCCGGAGGGCAATCTGACGCTGGTGGACGATTACTACACGAACTATTCCGATGGCAACGGACAGCAGTTTATCACGATGGTGTCAAAGTCGGGTGCAACGTTCTATCTGGTCATTGACCGCAATGCCAAGGGGCAGCAGACTGTCCACTTTATGAATCTGGTGGACGAAGCAGACCTTTTGGCTCTGATGGAAGAAGATGCTGCCGATGCTTATACCGCTGAAAAAGAAGCAGAGAAACAGGCTGAACTGGACAAGCTGAAAGCCGAGGAAGAAGCCAAGAAAGCCGCAGAAGAAGCAGAGAAAGCGGCAGATGCCCCGAAAGAAAACAAGGTCACAAAGTATGCTGCGGCGTTTCTCGGTGTCGTTGCCATAATCGCGCTGGCTGCTGGCGGTTGCTTCTATTTCTTCATCCAGCAGAAGAACAAAAAGCAGGCTGAAAAAGAAGCCATCGACCCGGATGCAGACTA
>OLNX01003146.1_pt1 | contig 11443 bp, 5 predicted proteins | sample 1672611 | NCBI WGS metagenome assembly OLNX01 (sample SAMEA3136705, study PRJEB25190) | human gut metagenome
CAAGTTTTTTGTGGGTTTCCATGTAATATTATACGTTTTGCTTGCATTTTTTTATGATATCCACATTTTCTACTGAAATGCCTGGTTTTTTACACAAACAGGCTTCCGATGAATCATCCTGTATTGATTTTTTGTATATTTCAGGACTCCCTGACAGCAAAAAACGACAGAGGAATTACTTCCTCTGCCGCCTTTATTCTTTATTCTTCTTGTATACAGAATTTTTTAGAATCCTGCAACTTTCTCTGCTGCATACTCAAGGATCAGAGCTGCATCGCCTGTGTCTGCAACACCGTCACCGTTTACATCTGCTGCTGCCGCTGCATCTGCATCCAGTTCTGTCAGTTCTGCACTTGCTGCCAGAAGTGCGGTACTGTCGGCTGTTGTCACTGCACCATCGTTGTCTACGTCACCTAACAGTCTTGCTTCTGCAAGTTTCAGTGTCAGTGTACGAACTGCTGCGTTTACTTCATTCTGAACTGCATCATCGTTGTCATAAACTGCCTGTGCATCTGCTTTTACATCTGCAAGTCCTTCGATGGTTGCTGCTACATAAGCATCGCTATCTTCCAGAACAGCTGCTGCTTTTTCAAGCATTGCTTTCAGGGCCGCTTTGTTGCCTTTCTTTTCCAAAGAGATCACTGCATCGATCAGATCGCTGTAAGCTTTGTTTACTTCTTCAGCGGTTCTGTTCTTGTTTGCTACAACAGCTTCTGCTGCTTTGATTACTTCATCCAGTTTTGCAAGAGAATTGCTTGTGTAATTTCCATCCTGAAGTTTCTTTGCAGATTTGATCAGGCTTTCCAGTGAGGAAAGATCTGCATTTTTCACTGCTTTGCTCAGCTCGTTCAGGATTGCAGTTGCTGCTGCACTTACGGTTTCCTGATCTGCATCTTCATTTGCAAGAACGGCTTTACCGTTTGCTACTGCTTCTTCCAGATTTCCAAGGCTGCTGTATTTGTCTGCACGTACCAGCACTTTTTCAGCTTCTTTTATGGAGATTTCCAGATGTGTTTTCTCAACACCCTGTTCCAGGCTGTTCATTGCTGCCAGAAGGTCTGTCATTGCGTTTGTTGTCTCAATAACGGTTGCATCTGCTTTTGCTGCTACTGCTTTTGCTGCATTCAGAGCTTCTTCTACTGCTGCCCAGCTTGCTTTTGTATAATCAGAAGCATTCAGTTCTTCTACCATAGCGATCACTTTGTTTAAGGATTCAACGTTTGCAGAAGCTTTCTGTACGCTGTCTTTCGTTACGATCTGATATGCTTTCAGATTTCCAAGTGCCGTACTGTAATCTTTTACTTCTACACCATAACGTCTCTGCATCATGTTGGAGTTCATGATGATGTTCAGGTTGTTGATCGCACTCTTCTGTACATCGCCGAGGCAGATGATGTTGTTGTCTACATATTCACCTTTGTAAGTCAGAGTCTTGCCATCGTTGCTTACGGTTACAACATCGGTTGTTGCCGGTACGCTGAATGTTCCAGGATTGAACCATCCCTGACGATAGTTCAGATAGATTTCTTCGCCGTTTACAAGGATTCTTCCGTCATCTGCAACGGTTGCTGTATAGCCTTCACCAAGGTTTGTGCTTACGGTCTTTGTTCCTTCTGCGGACGGTGTAAATTCATTCCATTTTGCAGAATATACTTTAACAAATCCGTACATCAGCTGAACATCGACTGCCACCTGTCCTCTTTCATCGAAATTCGGTTCTGCATCCTGCATACCGTTTACAATATTCTGTGCTCTGTCTGCTCCGCCCGGCATGATCATATCATTTCCTGCATGCATAGACTTCATCGGAGTAGAGGAACCGCCGTTCCAGTCAGTCATGATCAGACCGTCAAATCCCCATTCACCGCGGGCGATGTTGGTACACAGATCGTAAGAATCTGCAGTCGGTACGCCGTTGATCAGGTTGTAGGATGTCATAATAGACATCGGACGAGATTCTTTTACTGCAATTTCAAAACCTTTCAGGTAGATTTCTCTCAGTGCTCTTTCGCTTACAATGGAATCCGTTCCGGAACGGTCTGTTTCCTGATTATTTGCTGAAAAATGTTTCAGGCATGCCCCTACACCCGGCTCTTCCTGCACACCAAGTGTGATTGCAGATGCCATCGTACCGGAAATGACCGGATCTTCTGAGAAATACTCAAAGTTACGTCCGCAAAGAGGATCTCTGTGGATATTCAGGGACGGTCCAAGAAGAATTGTAATATTCATCTCTTCCAGTTCTTTTCCAAATGCTTCACCAATACGTTTCAGCAGATCCGTATCCCAGCTCTGTGCCAGAACAAAATCTACCGGCCATGCGGTACAGTACTGATAGTAAGTTGCTGTTTCTCCTGTTTCTACATTTTTTGCCTCGTATTTCTGTTTTACACGGATACCACCAGGGCCATCTGCTAAAACGATACTCGGAATACCATACTGATCATAAGTCAGCGTTTCTCCTGCTGCTCCCGGTACGGTTGCTGAGTTGGAGCCAACGATCGGAGTATTTTCATTTGCTACTCCCCAGCCGCTTCCACAGTTCAGCTTTGCCAGTTCTTCCAGACTCATCTGTGCCACAAATTCGCCCATGGTTACTTTGTTATCCACAACATCTTTTAAAGTAGCACCTTTTTTGTCTGTAACAACTTCTACTTTTTCGTAATCCTGAACTGCCTTATAGTCTGGATCTGTTGTGTAAGTAGTAACTTTTTCATCTTTATATTCAGAAACATTATTTTCTGTTTTTACTTTGGATGCATCCAGTGTAAATACCGGGGCTTCTGCCATTTCCTGCTGCTCTGTCGCATAAGTATATGGTGTTTTTCCTGCCTTGCTCCACTCGGTCAGATTTTCGCTTTCCGGAACTTCCATCTGATTGGACAGAACTTCTGTCACTGCACTCTGATTCAGTTTGATCGCTGCCGCTACTTTTGTATTTCTGGAAGAATCACCAACACGCACATAGTAGGTTCCCGGGTCAAGTATGTAAGATGCCTTTTCTTCACTATAATAAGCCATCTCATCGGTATCATAAGTCAGTGTCAGTACCTGACTTTCACCCGGTGCCAGTTCATCGGTCTTTCCATAAGCAGCCAGCTGCTGATATTCTTTTTCTGCATCTTTTGAGTCTGGTGCGGAGAAATAAACCTGTACTACTTCTTTTCCACTGTAAGTTTTTCCGGTGTTTGTAACTTCTGCTTTTACCGTCACCTTATCTTCATTTACCGATACATTCTTTACATTGATATCAAAATTTGTATAGGAAAGACCATAACCAAATTCATATGCCGGCTTGATGCCAAAGGTATCAAAATAACGGTATCCTACATAAATTCCTTCCTTGTACCATTCCTTCATACTATCACCGTCTGCTTTTGCGAACGTGGCAGATGCAGGATAGTCTGAATAATTTTCTGCCCAGGTATCTGTCAGTTTTCCGGAAGGTGTGACAGCTCCGGTTACTACATCAAGCAGTGCATTTCCGCCTTCCTGACCGCCCTGTCCCATCAGAAGCAGAGAATCCAGACCTTCTGTTTCCTCGAAGAATTTCGTGTCAATGACACCGCCTACATTCAGTACAACAATGGTATTTTCAAAAGTAGAGGCTACCTTTTTCAGATTTTCTTTTTCTACATCGCTTAACTCATAGTCACCTAATTCATATTCTACCTGATTTACTGTAACCTTTTTGGTCATTCCACGGTCGGCACCTTCACCGGCATTTCTTGAGATTACATAAACAGCAGTGTTGGTATCTTTTGCAGAAGCTGCCAGTTCTTCATCCGTGAAGGTAAGTTCCGGATAAGCAAAGGTTGCCATCGGATTGCTTGCTGCTTTTGCATTTTCTACATCGTATCCTTCTGCATATTTTTCAAGAATACTTGCCGTCGTGATATCGTAACCTGCTTTTTTGAAAGAATTATAAATGTTAATATTATATCTCTCACTCTGGTTTACATTCACATCACCGCCACCGGAAAGTCCGCCGTTAAACGGATCACCGGAACCGGTACCACCTCGGACGGTACGTACAGCTCCGCCTCCGAACAATGCCAGCTTCTTTGTCTTAATCGGAAGAGAATTATTCTTGTTTTCCAGAAGAACCATTCCCTGTGCAGCTGCTTCTCTTGCCAGTGCTGCATTTGCTTTTTCTCTTGCTGTCACTTCATTGGAAGTAGTTGCCGCAAAAGATACCGGGCATGCCGTTGCCGCCAGACTGACAGCAACAGCGGCACTCAAAATACTTCTTGTTGCTTTTTTCATGTTTTGTTTTTCCTCCTTTTTCTGGAAACACCTTATTTATCCGGTGCTCTGTCTGTGCTCTCAGTATAGGAAAAACAATATGTTTTTTAAAGAAGCAGTTTTTGATTTTACGCTTCATTTTTTGATATCAGCTCTTTATACTGCGATGGAGTAATGCCTTCATAGCGTTTAAAGGCTCTTGTAAACGCCTGTGCATCGGTATAACCTACGTCAAGTGCTATATTTTTGATGCGTACATCATTTTTTAACATATCCTTTGCATGTTCCAGCCTTACTTTATGAATGTACTCCAGTACGCCATAATCTCGGAAGTTTTTAAAGCTGCGGCTTACGTGTGGTACACTGATGCCAAATTCCTGTGCCAGACTGGTCACGTTCATATTGCAGTCCTGATAATGCCCCTGAATATATTCCTGCATTTCTTCCATCCACTCCGGTTCTCGTTCTGCAGATTTATTCTGTCTGTACTGAATGATCGCCTCAAAAATTGCCCTGCTTTCTGACAGCAGCTCATGGATCGACTGGATACGAAACAGACGCTCTTCATAATTCAGTGACTGATAATAAGCTTTGTCTTCTTCATTTGCACTGATATCAAGTGTCGTGATCAGGGTTCCAATCAGACCATACATGCGATAGCGATTAATCCTCAGCTCTTTCTGATTTCTGGAAAATGCACTCTGGTAAATCTGGTTAAGCTCCCGGTATGCTCCTTCAAAATCTTCACTCTCCAGGCAATTCAGAAGTCTTCTGCTGCCTGTCATGTAAACCGAGGAATGACTGTCTTCATCCGCATCCATCATTTCACCATATACATAGACTCCGGCAGGTGCACTCGTACTCCAGAACTCCAGATACTGCATACTCTCTTCCAGAAGATGATACGCTTCTTTCATCTTTTTGTAGTCGCTCTGACATTCTCCGATCATGATACAGGCAGAAATATGAAACGTCCGGCTGTAAAACTGTTCTACCGTCTTCAGCAGACTGCGGATTTCTTTTTCATCATGTTCCGGTTCTGAAAGATTGACAACTGCCACAAAATCTTTTTCCGGCTGCAAAAGGATTCCTGGATATTTTTCAAAAATCTGCTCTTTCAAAATATTTTCAAGCACGAAATGCTCCAGCTCTTCCGGTTTCTCCTTTTTTTCCTGATCTCTGAAAACTGCATCACCATTTTCATCAAAAGCAAACTGGATCATTATATACTTTTCTTGATCTGACAGTTTATTCAGACTTGCATATGGAAAATTTTTGACCGCACCTGTCAGATATTTTTCCAATTCCCTGCATTCCCGGGTCTCTTCTTTCTTTTTAACTTTTTTCGAAAGTTTTTTGTTATCACTGATCAGATTTCCCACCGGGACATAAGTTTTTTTTGAAAAATACCAGGAACCGATAACCGCCACGCTGATCAGCATAAGAAGTTCTGCCGTTAGAATCATTGCAAAACGTCTTAGTTCTCCATAAAACAAGGTATTCGGAACATACATATCGCAGTTCCATTGAAACATACTCATCTGTTTTTCTACTTTTATGTATCCGTTTTTCTGATTTTTTTCCAATTTTCTGCTGTAAATAACATTTTCTTTTTCCGGCGTTTCAATATAAATACAGTTTTCTGCTCCTGGATCGCCGATCAGACGGCTTCCGCTGTACTCTGCGAAAATAACGGCAATGCGATTATTCTGCGTGTCATTGACCGGACGGAAAAACCAGATTTGATTATCTGATAAAACCTGATAAGATTTTTGATTTTCTTCTGTCATCCAACAATAAAAATCCTGTGCAGTGATACCATACTGTCGGCAGAAAAAGCTGATATCCTCTTTTCCTTCTCGACGCTGCGAATTGGAAGAAAGAATGGAATCGCTCTTCAGAAAATAGATATGCAGATTCTGACAGAGATTGTTCTGTACATTCAATTCTGACATTGTATTTTTCAGTTTCATGGAATCTAAAATCTGCTGTGGTGAAAAATTTCCTTCTATCAATGCAATATCATCCAAACCACCACTGACGGCAAGCGTATCACACAACTGATATGACAGCCGAATATTATTTTCAATCTTCCCCACAACTTCTCTCATACGCAATGCAGCTGAATTTCGTATTTCTTTCTGCACATAAAAGATCGAACTGCTGTAACCGATGATCGTAACTGTGAGCATTGCCAGGCATAATACCAGATAAGAAATCAAAATAGAACGAAAAGTAAGTGATTTTCCTGTTTTCATAAGTTTTTATCTCCTGCTCTTTACAAAAAGATTTCTTCTCATTTCTTTTAATATAATGTCTGTCTTTTTGTTTTGCAAGGAAATTTATGATTCTTTCTTTTTTGCTGATGATTTTTTTCCTGAGTATTTACTTTTTACTTCCAACACAGTAAACTAAAAATAAAGCTTATTATCTGGAGGAAATTATGAAACACAAGTATAGGAATTACTATTTCCCGGTACTGATCTGTATTGTTTTCTGTCTGTGCATTTTTCTTGTCCGACACGTTTTTTCTGTCAGGACACAAACAAATGCTTCTCTTCCGGTTACAGAAGTCAGACAGAGTTTTTCTTTTTTAAATACCATTGATTTTGAACTTTCAGAGCTCTGCGACGGAGATCTGAATAATACTGCCTTTTTCCAGGAACTGGAAAACAGAACGAACATCCATATTGACTGGATCACTTCTTTATCCAATCTGCAGATTCAAAACCGTTTTGAGCAAAACAGCGATTCCGTACCGGATTTGATCGGTGCCGGAAATTTTTCATCCATCTATGGAAATATTTCTGCGGATGATGCGATCGCTCATGGGGACATCTGTGATCTGACGGAACTGGTTCCAAAATATGCACCGAATTACTATAAGATCATTCAGCAAAAGGACATAAAAGATATCGCCTACACGGATTCCGGTCGAATTGCAGCTGTTTATTCTATAAAACAAAACTCGCAAAAACCATGGTGTGGTCTTCAGATTCGAAAAGACTGGCTGGATGAACTGGGGCTTGAGATTCCTGTCACTTATGATGACTGGGAAACGGTTCTCACTGCATTTAAAGAAAGGAAAGGAGCCACAGCCCCATTGTGGATTTCATACAATGCTTATGCACAGGATGAAAGTCTGAATGCCGGTTTTGGAGTCAGTTATGATTTTTTTCAAATGGACGGCAAGGTCTTTTATGGACCTGCCAGGCAGGGATGGAAGGATTATCTCACTTTAATGAACCGTTGGTATCAGAAAGGTCTGATAGATGTTGATTATATGACAGGCAACTCGACTTATGCAGACAGTAAAATGATCGCCAGCGGCACTTCCGGTGCATGGTTTGGTATGTATACCATGCCTTCTGATCTTTCTGCAAAAGATCAGAATATTAAGGTTATTGCTGTTTCTCCGCCCAAATTAAACGAACATGATACGCTGCACATACAGAAAAAATACAGCATCAGTGATAATATGTTTTACATCTCTTCCGAATGCGAACATCCTGAAATTGTTCTGAAGTGGATTGACTATTTATTTTCTGATGAAGGTTCCCGCTTTGCAAGCTACGGAACAGAAGGTAAAACCTATACCCTTGATAAAGATCAGAATCCTGTTTTCACCGATCTGATCTTGCATAATTCTGATGGACTGACTTTTTATCAGGCATTGAAAAACTATACGCTGGCTCCCGGCCTGCCTTCTGCTTATATTGACTGGAAACGGGAACTTCAGTGTGTGCCTCCTTCCAGTGCTGTTATGTGCGATGTATGGGCTTCCACGGATACTTCATATATGCTTCCGGTCAGTCTGAGTTTTACATCTGAAGAACGTACCAGACTGTCTCAAATAATGGCGAACGTCAATTCCTGTATGTATGAATACACAACTGCTTTCATTACCGGGATCAAATCTTTTGATAATTACGAAGAATATCTGAACACCCTGAAAAAAAACAAGATCGATGAAGCTGTTCAAATATATCAGAATGCTTATGATCGCTATCTTGCAAAACATTCTTCCTGATCCTGCAAGAAACACTTGCACACATCATACACAGGTGTTAGAATTTATTAGCGATTCGCATAAACGCAGGATGAATCTATATGCGAAACCAACATAAACCAGGGGGAGCTGACGGAAGTCGGCTGAGAGGAAACGTGTTCCCGTTTCGACCCATTACCTGATTTGGATAATGCCAACGGAGGAAAAAAGAGATGAGAAATTACACAACACAGATGGATGCAGCCCGCAAGGGAATTGTAACACCGGAAATCGAAACTGTAGCAAAAAAAGAGAACATGGATGTTGATAAGTTAATGAAACTTGTCGCTGAAGGCAAGGTCGCAATCTGTGCCAACAAAAACCATAAATGCTTAAGTGCAGAGGGTGTCGGCAGTATGCTGCGTACCAAGATCAATGTCAACCTCGGCGTATCTCGTGACTGCAAGGATTATGATATCGAAATGCAGAAGGTTATGAGTGCCGTTGACCTCGGTGCGGAAGCGATCATGGATCTTTCCAGTCACGGCAACACACAGCCATTCCGTCAGAAACTGACAAGTGAATGTCCGGTTATGATCGGTACGGTTCCTGTTTATGACAGCGTGATCCATTACCAGAGAGATCTGGCTACACTGACTGCAAAGGATTTTATCGATGTTATCCGTATGCATGCAGAAGACGGTGTAGACTTTGTAACGCTGCACTGCGGTATTACACGCAAAACCATCGAACAGATCAAAAAGCACAAACGTAAAATGAATATCGTAAGCCGTGGCGGAAGCCTTGTATTTGCATGGATGAGCATGACCGGTGAAGAAAATCCGTTCTATGAATACTTCGATGAGATTCTGGACATCTGTGAAGAGCATGACGTTACTATTTCTCTTGGAGATGCATGTCGTCCTGGCTGTCTGGCTGATGCCACTGATGTATGCCAGATTGAAGAGCTGGTACGTCTTGGAGAGCTTACCAAACGTGCATGGGCTCATAACGTACAGGTCATGGTTGAGGGACCAGGTCATGTGCCGCTTGATCAGGTTGCTGCCAACATGAAAGTTCAGCAGACCATCTGCATGGGAGCGCCATTCTATGTACTCGGACCTCTCGTTACAGATATCGCACCTGGATATGACCATATCACTGCTGCGATCGGTGGTGCTGTTGCAGCCATGAACGGAGCCGCATTCCTCTGCTATGTAACACCGGCAGAACATCTGGCTCTTCCGAATGTAGAAGATGTCAAACAGGGAATTATTGCTTCCAAGATTGCAGCCCATGCGGCAGATATTGCCAAAGGAATCCCTCATGCAAGAGATATCGATGACAAGATGGCAGATGCCCGCCGTGTTCTTGACTGGGATGCACAGTTTGCATGTGCACTTGATCCGGAAACAGCCAAAGCTATCCGTGATGACCGTCTTCCGGAAGATGACCACAGTGATACCTGCAGTATGTGCGGTAAGTTCTGTGCTGTCCGCAGTATGAACAAAGCACTTGCCGGAGAACATATCGATATTCTGTAATTGTAATTACATCCGTCTGCGTATCCAGCCCGCAGCCAGCATAGAACCGGGGATCATTGCCAGCCACAGAAACGGCTGGTACGGATCTCCGGTTTTTGGATGTGTAGAGGCCGGATAACTCTCTCCCGTATGGGAAACTGCGCTATTATCCATATCCACAGATGTTCTGTCTGCATCTTCTGTTTCCACCTCTTCATCTACCCTGATCTGAATTTTTTCCTGAGAAGTCATCACCTGTTCCCCAGTCTCCATTGTCGTCACGGTTACTTCATTCAAAAGTTCCTGTTCTTTTAGGTTTTCCGGCAATGTGACCATTGCCTGCAGACCTGCTGCCTTGCCCGGTTCAATCTTTTCGATACGTGCTTTCGTCTTTGACTTATTCAGCACGACTCCCTCTTTTTCCAGGAACTGTACCGGTACATTTCCAAGCTGAAAACGTTCTGTCGTAACTACAGAATGCAGTGTCCGCTCTCCGGTATTTCGAATGCAGATCTGAAACAGAATCTTATCTCCAGGCACTGCAACGGAACGGTCAGCTGTCTTAGTTACTTCAAAAGAGGCTTTCAGTGGGATAATTTCTGTATCAAGGGATGCCTCTCTGTTGACTACAGCAACCTCCGTATCTGCTTCTGTCATCTCAACTTCTGCAGATGCCAGAATTTTCACAGAAACAGCCACTTCCTGCTCCTCCGGGAGATTCACTGTCAGATACCGCTCTTTCCTTATCCCGACATCCAGCTGTTCTAAATTATCCCCGGACCACTCGCCCTGCAGATTCTGGTTTGAAAACAATTCCTGCAATTGTATGTTTTTCAACATTACATCACCTGTATTTTCCAGTGTCACCGTATATACCAGGTCGCTTCCTGCTTTTACTGTATTTTCATCTGCGACTACGCTAACCGTAAAGTTTGGTGTTTTCTTTTTATTCTCGGTCTCTTTATCTTCTTCTTCCGATTTACCATCAGACAGATTGGTCTTCTCCTGATCCTTCTCTTCGGAATCTTCCGTCTCTTCAGCTTCAGTTTCTTCCGAATTTTCTTCTGATTGTATTTCATCCGGATCGGATTCATCTGTTCCGGATTTTTCGATTCCGAATTCTTCGATTCCGGATTCTTCTATCCCTGTCTCTTCTGTTTCAGAATGCTCTTCAAATTCTACACTTTCATACGCCAGTTCTGCCGCATAAACTGTTGTCTGTCCGCATCCTCCAAGAACCATTCCTGTCATGAAAAAGGCCATACTCATTGCACTTAAATTTTTCCATATTCTGTTTTTCATATTAAAATTCATCTGCGAACTCCTCTTTGCTGCCTTTTCCTCTCCGGCAGCCTCTCTCAACAAAGTAAACTGGATGTAAATCTGTCAGGGCATAGGCATCTCCCCTTTCTGAACTTATTATGTTTTCTTCTTTGGAATAGTTGTCGAAATGACATTTGAAAATGGATTTCCGGAACCGGAATCCCTGTGATATTATCTGCTGACTTTCAACAGGTGTTTACACTCTACCATTTTTTCTGTGAAACTACAATACGCTGTAAAAATTATAGATTTTCTTTAATTTTTCTTTACTCTTTTTAGATTTCTTTTAGAATTAGTACACACTTTGAACATATTTCTTCCCTATAATAGATTTTGGATAGATGAATAACCACTCTCTATCTCC
>OLNX01003147.1_pt1 | contig 11442 bp, 7 predicted proteins | sample 1672611 | NCBI WGS metagenome assembly OLNX01 (sample SAMEA3136705, study PRJEB25190) | human gut metagenome
CACGACCTCCGCCGTGACAGGGCGGCATTCTAACCAACTGAACCACCGGGCCAATCAACTACGAATTATATTATACAGGCTTAAACCTATTTTGTCAACATCTTTTTATACTTTTTTTTAATCTTCCAATGCAGCCATCAGTTTTTCCTCTATATGCACCTGCAAAGCCTGCAGCTTATCCTCCGCCGGCACGTTGCCAAGCACGTCAAAAGCGTCTGTGGTCAAGGGCAGATGATTCTTGCGCATTTCCGCAAACAGCTCATCACGGAAAATATTATAGGAAAAGTATATCTGATTGCCATGCTTAAAATCAGTATAATCCAAAAAGATAAAGGAACCATTGATATAAGGCAAGGGATTATCGGGCGTAATATACAGCTCATAATCGCCTACCTGAGCAGGCAGCGTACGCCAATAGTCCCACTGCTCAAAATGCAGCGCTTTCGCTTCATACGGCAACGTATGCACGGTTTTCTTATCCATGCTGGCCAGAATATCCGGCAAACTCTTGCGCATCATGTCAGCAAAATGCTCGCGGTCACGACAAAAGAAACGCACGTCGCGGAACGTATGCAGGCCAACGGTTTTTACCGGCACATAGTCAAATGTTTCTTTTGTATAAGTCAAATCAAGACGGCAGTGCGATGCTTCATGCACATAGGCTGCAATATTCAAAATCTGCCCGTTTATACCGGAGCCCGGCACAAGGGTATAATCACCGATTGCTGCAGGCAGATTGCGCACAAAGTCCCAATCCTTAAGCCCTGTCTCTATTTCTTTGATATCAGGCTGTCCCATCTCAACCTCCGCACTTTTCCAGCAGCTTGCCGATTTTACTGTAAATCCTTACTGCATTGTTATAAAATACATCCTCGTGATAGCATTCGGGAACAACGTGGCTAATAATCCAGATATACAGGGGAATATTTACAAGCGGCCAGTCGCTGCCATACATGATTTTTTCATAATTACCAAGATAATTCAGCCAAGTATGCAGCTGGCGCAAAAAGCCACGCTGTCTTTCGAGCAGCATCAGCGGTTTGGGATTGCCCTCCACCAGACCTGAAAGGTCAATGCATACGTTGGCGTTCTTGCAGGCCACCTCTGCCGCATCAGCAAACCAGGGGCAACCACAGTGCGCTATAACAAAGGTTACATCAGGAAACGCCACTGCCGCTTCATCAACAGTAAGCGGATGCGAATATTTCAAAAGACCGCTGGGCCAGGCTGTATCGCCTGTGTGAATTGCAACTGGCATATTATAGGCACGCGCCAGCTCAAACAGCGGCCAATGCCTTTTATCGTTGACATAGACAGCATTATAACCGGGATAGAGCTTGATGCCCAAACAATGCGGTTCCTTAATAAAGCGTTCAAATTCCTGCGCTGTTTTTTCCGCATTTGCTTCGGTTATAGCCTCGCTGTTTACACCCATGCAGTAACCCATGTTCTGCGGCTGATTGTAATGCGCCTCGTCAAAAGGCGCTGCAAGGTCAATCATGCGCGGTGTGACACCGCCGTATTTCGAAGACGTATAATTAGTGTTGCCCATAGCTACGGAAAAAGCGATATTGTTTTCTTCGCATATTTTCTGCCAGCAGGCCGCTGTATTTTCATAGCCTGCATTGGCTGCAACCTGCACAAAACCATCAACATTGTAATAATGCATATGGGCATCAATAATCTTCATTTGTAACCCCTCTTTATTTTAAAACACGTATCGTTATTCTTCTTCCTCTTTAGGCAGAATGATATTTAATACCATAGCCACGATAAAAACTACAGCTACACAGTTTTCTGCAAAAACATTCTTAATCAAATCAGGGAAAATCTTAAAAATTGCCGGTGTCTGAGTAAAGCCGATACCGATGCTGAGTGCCAAAGAAGCAATCGTTACATTACGGGTGTTGTAGCCGCAGTTGGCAATCATCTGCACGCCGCTGACTACGATAGAACCGAACATCATCAAGGTGCAACCGCCCAAAACAGCCTCCGGCAGAGATGCCAGCAGCACGCCCAGCGCTGGGAACAGACCTGCCATAATCATAATAACAGCGCCTGTCATGATAGCAAAACGGTTAACAACCTTTGTCATAGCAATCAGGCCTACGTTCTGGCTGAAAGAGGTAATAGGCAGGCAGCCGAAAACGGAAGACAAGCTGCTTACCAGACCATCGCAGACAATAGAACCGGAAATTTCTTTTTCTTTAACATCGCGGCGCAGACCGATAGCAGTCATTGCGGATGTATCACCAATGGTTTCGGTAGCGGAAACCAGGAAAATCAAAAAGAATGCAAAAATTGCATCGGGATGGAATTCCATGGTAAAAGGCATCAGCTGAGGAATAGCAATCAGCTTAACCTCAGCGAGCTTGCTCATGTTTACCATGCCCATAAAATAAGCAACTACATAGCCGACAATCAAACCAAAAAGCACGGAAAGCTGTTTATAGAAGGATTTGGCGAAAATATTGTAGGCAATGCAGCTTACCAAAGTAATCGTACCTACAATAATATAAGGAGCATCACCGAAGTTGGGGTTACCGAAGCCGCCGCCGAAGGAGTTAGCACCTACCGCCAACAGAGAGAAACCGATGGAGGTAACAACGGTAGCAGCAACAATCGGTGGAATCAGACGGCGCCAATATTTTGCTCCCAGACCTAAAAAGCCTTCCAGCAAACCGCCAACCAGCACCGCACCCATAACGCCGCCGTAACCGTATTTAGCACCGATAACACAGGCGATGGATACAAAGGTGAAGCTGATGCCCATAACGATAGGCAAACCGCTGCCGACACGCCAGACAGGATAAAGCTGTATCAGCGTACCGATGCCTGCTACCAGCATTGCCGACTGCACCAGCGCACCGCTCTGCTCTACCGGCATTTTTACCACACCGGCTACAATCAGAATCGGAGCGATATTCGCTACGAACATCGCCAGAATATGCTGCAGGCCGAAGGGAATCGCCTTGCTTACAGAAATTTTTCCGTCTAAGTCGTATATCGGATCAGTATATTGTTTTTCGCTCATTACTCTTCCTCATGTCTGAACACTACTGTGTTGGTTTTGGCATCCATCTTATCAATAATAGCTAAGGAATGCAGGTTGTAGCCGGCTTTGCGCAGCTTGTCGCCGCCACCCTGGAAGCCTTTTTCTACAGCAACGCCAACGCCCTCAACAGTGCCGCCGGACTGACGCACAATGTCAATAAGACCTTCCAGAGCACAACCGTTAGCCAGGAAGTCATCAATAATCAGCACGTGGTCGTTTTTAGACAGGAATCTTTTAGAAACAACAACGTCGTTTGTTTTGCTATGGGTATAGGAATAAATTTGAGTAAAGTAAACATCCTTATCCATATTGCTGCCGCTGGATTTCTTGGCAAACACTACCGGAACGCCAAAATACATTGCCGCAACGCAGGCAATACCGATGCCGGAGGCTTCAATAGTCAGGATTTTAGTAATATTCCTGTCTGCAAACAAGCGCTTTAATTCTTTACCAAGCTCCGCAACAAACGGCACATCAATCTGATGATTTAAAAAGCTGTCAACCTTCAGGACATTACCGCTTTTGATAACACCGTCATTAACAATTTTTTCTTCCAATAATTTCATCGTCAAGCCCTCCATACATTTTGTTTTTTAACTGCTGCTACGAACATGTCAGCAATCGATTTGCCTTTTAAGTATAAAGATTATTTTATCACACTGACAATATATGGTAAAGTAATTTTCTGCTTCCGCAGTGATATTTTTACCTTAATCCACCACCAGTGCGACTTCGCTGCCTGTCCCCTGTTGGCCGCGTTTTTTCCTGACGAGAATTTTTTTGTCAATCATTTCCTGCAAATCGTGTACATGCGAAATTATACCTACAAGGCGATGGCCTTCACTGAGTCCCTGAAGTGTAGCAATAGCCTGCTGCAGACTGCTGTCATCCAGTGAGCCGAATCCTTCGTCGACAAACATCGTATCCAACTGAATACCGCCTGCACAGGACTGCACCTCATCCGCCAGCCCCAGCGCCAACGCCAACGATGCCATGAAGGATTCGCCGCCGCTTAAGGTTTTGACGCTGCGCAGATTACCGCTGTAATAATCCTTAACCTCCAAATCAAGGCCTGTTTTGCTGTTGCCCGTCTTGCTGTCCGCATCCTGCATTTTGTCACGGCACAGCTCGTACTGGCCGCGGCTCATGTGCAGCAGCCTTACATTGGCGCGCTGCAGAATTTTATCGAAGTAGTGCATCTGCACATAGGTTTCCAGATTAACACGTTTTTTGCCGGTCAGGGTTCCGTTCAGCGTTGCGGAAAGGCTGTTGATCAAGCTGTACTCCGCTTCGCAGGCTGCCCTGCGCGCTTCGTAGCCGCTGACCTCCTGCTTAATCCGCTGGTTATTCTTAATGGCGGCATACAGCCGCTTATCCTGCAGCTCCAGCTCACGCTGTTGCACCAGCAGCTTTTCATGCTCCTGCTGCAGCTTCTGTTCATCCACATCCGTCAGCAGCTCATTCTGCTCGGCAAGCTGCTTTTTCAGCTCCTGCAGCTGTCCTTCGGCACCTGCCAGCTGCTGCCTTATGCTCTGCGCCGCAGCCTCCGCCTGCTTGTCGACAGCCTTCTGCTGCTCCAAAGTTTTCGCCAGCTTACGGTATTGCTCCACCTTTTCCTGCAAAAAGCCCATCTTCAGGCGCAGAGCCGTAATCTTATTGTTAACATCCTTCAGCTCTGCCTGCGCTCTTTCGGCAATCAGCTTCAAATCGTCACAGCCAAGCAGCTCTACTCCCTTGCCTAGCAGCAAGGTTTTATCCAGCTCCAGATGCTCCTTTAAAGCCTTGCCTTCACCTATAAGGCCATCCCTTATTTTCTGAGCAGCCTCAGCTTTAGCGCGTGCCTGCTCAACATCATTTTCGGTAGGTGCATCCTGCGCCAGCTGCACAGGCTGCGGATGCTCGCAGGAACCGCAAACCGGGCAGGGCTTGCCTGGTTTCAGCTTATCGTGCGCCAGAAGACCCGCCTGCGCGCTCAAAAATCTGTCAAAGCAAGTATCGCTCAGCTCATTAAGATGATTGAAATTATCACAGGCCTGCTTATACTCCTGACGCTTCTGCAGCAGAACAACCTCCTGCCTTTGGTAACGCTGCTGCATATCCTGCAGTTGCAGCAGCTCCCTTTGACGTGCAGCCAGCTGCTGCCTTTCTGTTTGCAGCTGTGCCAGCTCCACCTCGCCCTTTTGCGCTTCGTTGACCTCTGCCTCAAGCTTTTGCAGAGCCTCCTGTCTTTGCACTGCTGCAGCTGCTTCCTGCTCCAGTTGCTTTTGCATGCTTACCATTTTTGCTTCTGTTGTCTGCATATATTTTTCAAGCTGCTGCTTTTTAGCAATAGCGCCCAGGCTGTCCTGCAGCGCAGTCAGATTTTTCGTCACGATAGCCGCCGCTGCCGCCACCTGCTGCTGTTCCTTTTCGTCCAGAGCAGTAATCGTATCAACCAAAGTCAGTACTTCTTCAACACAGCCCTCGTAATGACGCAAAGCAAAGCTCTGCAGCTGCTCCGTATATGTGGGATAAATGCAGCTGATGCCGTTCAGCGCCTGCTCGCTTCGGCGCTGCTGCTCGGCAAATTCGTTACGCTTAGCCGCAGCATCCTGCTTCAGCTTATCCTGCAGTTGCTGGAAGAAATATGTATGAAATAAATCACGGAAGATTTTACTGCGCTCATCCGTATTGGTATCCAAAAATTTGCGGAACTGTCCCTGAGCAATCATCGTAATCTGCGTAAACTGCTTGTGATTAAGCCCCAACAGCTCCACTATGCTTTTATCTACCTCCGACATTCTGGTTACCGGAACGCGGTCATCGGGATAGTACAGCTCGGCACCGGCCTTCTCCTTCGTCATACCGGTGCCACGCTTCGCCGGACGACGGTACTCCGGGTTGCGTTTTACCCTGTAGCACTTGCCGCGGAAGGAAAACTCCAGCTCCACAAAGGTCGGCGTATCAGCATCCGCATATTGGCTGCGCAGCATGTTGGCATCACGCACACCGCCACTCGTCTGCCCGTACAAGGCATAGGAAACGGCATCAAAAATTACGGTTTTGCCGGCACCGGTATCACCGGTAATCAGATACAGTCCCTGCTCTCCGAGCTGGGAAAAATCTATCACGGTTTGCCCCGCATACGGACCAAACGCACTCATAATCAGCTTCAGCGGTCTCATAATACGTCACCTCCCATTTCCGACAGCAGATTAGTAAGATACTGCTTCTGCTCCTCGCTCAGCTTCTGATTGTTCTGCAGACGATAAAAATCATCAATAAGCTCTAACGGTGTTTTTTCTACCAAATCTTCCGTTACCTTCAGCTCCGCATTCGCCTGCGTGCGCTTATTGTCATAATCAAGCTGCAGCAAATTCCTATATACAGTCTGCAGGCGCTGCATAGCATTAGGAACATCGTTTTCATCCGTCAGCGTCAGATAATAAAAATCCTGCAGGAAGCCATTTTCATCCATAGGGAACATAGCGTAGTTCGGCTTTGTCATTAAATTCTCAAAGGTATCCTTTAAATACCGCACCTCACGCAACGGCGTCAGCAGCAGCTGCGTAACCTTCATATTGCCTTTTTCGGCAAGCTCAACCATTGTTACAGACTTTTGCTGCTGCAACTCGCTGAAGGAATACTTCAGCGGTGTACCGCAATAGCGGATACGCTCATTACCGCCGACATTCTGCGGATTATGGATATGCCCCAAAGCCACATAATCAAAAGCAGCAAAAACCTCCGCACCGATATTATCCAGTCCGCCCACATTAACAGCCTCGCTGCCTGCGGTAACAGCGCCGGTGACAAACTGATGCGCAACAAGCACATTACGCTCCTCCTGTACCAGCGGTAGCTGCGACACAGCATATTTCACCGCATCATGATAGCTTGTAATCTCAGCTGCAGCCTCCTCCGGTGCCCAATGCTTCACAACAGCAGGCTTCAAAAAAGGCAGCAGGAAAATATTCACCCTGCCGAATTCATCCTCCAACACGAGCTTCTGCTCCTCACCGTTGTAGCTGCCCGCAAAATGAATGCCGCTGCCGCTCATCAGCTGCGCACCGAATGCCAAGCGCTCCGCCGAATCATGGTTGCCGCTGATGATGCACACAGGCACCTTGAGCTCCGCCAGCTGATTCAGAAAATTATCAAACAAAACGACAGCTTCTGCCGGCGGCACCGGTTTATCATAAATATCTCCGGCAAGCAGTACGCAATCAGGCTGCTTGGCGCAAATCATCTGTACAATACGTTGTAAAATATATTTTTGATCCTCATAAAGAGAATATTCATCGAGTTTTTTTCCTAAATGCAGATCCGACAAATGTAAAAGCTTCATGCTATCACTCCCTGTCACGAATATTTATTCACTGTTATTTAATCGTTATATTATCTTGATTTTATCATGCTAAAGCATATGCGTCAATCTATACTTCAAACAAATGTTGCTAGTCCTCCAAAACTTTTTCTAAAAAAATTCTTCTTTTTTCAAAAAAAGTACTTGACCAACTGCTATCTATCTGCTACAATTGTTATTGTTCTGATGAGCGTGCTCAAAAAGAATTGCTACTCCGGGATGGTGTAATGGTAGCACAAGTGACTCTGGATCATTCGGTCTGGGTTCGAGTCCTAGTCCCGGAGCCAAATGGCGCTATGGTCAAGCGGCTAAGACGTCGCCCTCTCAAGGCGAAATCAAGGGTTCGATTCCCTTTAGCGCTACCAGAAGTTAACGCTGATGCATAAGCATCAGCGTTTTTTATTGTTTAAATGTAAAGCAAGCATAAACCGCATCTTGTTATGCAGTTTTTTTGTGCGCAAGAAGGAGAAAACACGTTAAAAGTTTTGCGACTGAAAGGTAGCGCTCTATAACGCTGATGCTCTGTTATCAGATTTTTGTACGGAAAATATCAATTTTGGTATCTTAATCCCCCTATGCCAATCATAATTTTCATATTTGAAAAGCCATGTCTTACCGAAAATCAGTAAAACATGGCTTTTTCTGTAAATCTGCGTTAGTCCATTACTTATGCTTAAAGATTCCCTGGACTAATGCTATATTTTTATTATTCTAGAGTCTTTATCAGAAGCTGAAGTTGAGGCTCAGGTTGAAGCCTACACCCTTTTGCTTACCAACGGAGCCGTTAACGCCAAGGCCCAGTTCGAATTTGTCGGAGTTGTTAATTCTCCAGCCAAGCTCCATAATACCGGTATCGCCCTTCATGGAAGGAGCAGGTGCGGAAGCAGAGCCAAGGGTTGTTGCTACAATCGCATTGGATTCACCGTCAAATTCATGCTGCCATGCCAAGCCTGCATAGAAAGCGTTCTTCTCGCTCAGTTGATGCGTATATCTTGCACCAAGACGAGTACGCAGAGAGGTTGTAGCATCGAAATCATAGGTTGCGCCGGTGCCTACAGTAACCTTATCACACTGTTGACGAGTGTAGAACAGCTTGCCGTAGTAGTCAAGGGTATCCTTATCGTTCAGCTGAACAACCTTACCCATGCCAAGATGTGCTGCGTAATAGGTTGCATCGCTGTCGTATTTAATGCCGCCTGCAACAGCAGATTGATAATCGGTGCTCATTTTGCCAGCACGCAGGGAGCCTTCATAATAGAGGCCATCATCATTGAGCTGCTTAGCCATCAGGCCTGCACCCCAGAAGTGTGCATCGCCATCGCCGTGCGTACCATTGTCAAGATAGGAGTCATAGCTGCCGCGACCGTATTCAATCACAGGCACAATTATCAGCTTACCGGAATTGTTGTTGATTTTCTTTGCAAAGCCAAGATTCATGTTCCATGCTTTGAGGTCAACGTGAGAACCGGTATCGAGCTTTTGATTGTTAGCGCTCATGGTGATAAACGGATTAACAGAACCTTCTTCCTCCCCGTCAACAGCCAATGCAGCGTTTTCATAGCCTGCAGTTGTCAGCAAATCATGTCCCAGGTTCAGCATAGTGAGCGCAGCGGACTGTGTTTCAACCGGAGATTTTGCGTCAGCATCAGCGTAAAGGCTGCCGGCACCAGGAGTTGTGCCGCCACCACCCGGAGGTGTTGTGCCACCGCCACCCGGAGGTGTTGTACCACCGCCGCCCGGAGGTGTTGTACCACCGCCGCCCGGAGGTGTTGTGCCATTGATAACTCCGACTAACTTATTTCCATCAGGTCCAATAGCAACTTTAATTCCCTTGTCAATATTAATCAAACCATCAGTCAAGGTTCCTGTTGTGATATTTTCAGCCTTTAATGCGCCTGCATCAATCAGGTTGATTGTATCATTTTTCTTTAACTTAGTACCAAGCTCTACGCCAGCCTTAATCTCTGCGTTATTGATAAGAGCAGTACCTGTTACTTTCAGCATAGTATCGTTGGCAATAAGATCTTTGGTGATAAAGAAGTTGAGCTTGTCAAAATTTTGAATGCCTTTTGCTTCGTTATCTTTTCCAACTACTTCCAGAGTGTTGTTGGTAATATTGGCTTTATTCAGTTTATCATAACCACCGTAAACATCACCCTTGATTTTCGCACCATTTTTGAAAATGACTTTATTATTTTGGATTTTTTCAGATATAGCACCATCGCTTTCCGTATAACCACCATAGACATTTTCATTAACAATACTATTATCAATAGTTACAGTATTATCCAGGCTGTTGCCTTTAAAGGAATAACCGCCATAAACATTTTTATTAACGCTACTGCCATCTGTGATGCTTATAATATTACCAATGCTATCTTTAGCTCCATAACCGCCATAAACATTCACATTAACACTACTATGGGCAATATTTACTTTGTTGCCCTCGCTAATTCCTGCTAAAGCTACGCCACCGGCAACATATGCTTTTACTACACCAACACCCTCTATTGTTACTTCATTGTTTTTGCTGTCAGCTTTTAAAGAATAACCACCTAAAACACTTTCACCAACCTCAGCAACATTACTAAAGCTTACCTTATTCTCGTTGGCGTTATGATTAGCATAGCCTCCATAAATACTACCACTTACTTTGCTGCCAGCGCTAATTGTAACCTTGTTGTTTTCAGCACTGCTATTATTATCATTATCTGCATAACCACCATATACCGAATTTCTAATTGTGCCTTCAATAATCTCTACGCTATTTCCCTTACTACTTGTGCCGCCTTTTCCTCCATATACATAACCAGTACTGCTCTTGATAATACTGACAGTATTGCCTTCGCTATTGCCTTTTCACCGGCAACATTTCCTGTTACTACGCTACCACAGTTGATTGTTACTTCATTGTTTTTGCTGTCACCTTTAAAAGAATAACCACCAAAAACACTTTCTTTCACTGTACTGTTAGCATCAATAGTAACATGGTTATTTTCAGTATTGCCATCTGCCTCACCGCCATATACAGTTTTATTGATGGTACTGTCGCTAATCGTTACATCGTTTTCCTTGCTGCTTGTGACACCTTTACCGCCATATACTATCCCGTTTACTTCGCTATTAGCTTTAATGATAACATGGTTTTTTATAGCGTCTGCAGCACCGGTGCCACCACCACACACAACATTCCCCAAAGTATTACCGCTAATCGTTACAGTATTCTCTCTGACATTACCATGAAAAGAATATGCACCACATACGATGTTAGTTGCAGCAGTACCGGTAATAGTAACATTGTTCTTAAATACTTCCGACAGAGACACCTCTGTATCATCATAGCCACCGTAAACAGCATCATAATTACCAGAGTCCAGCGAAACATTAGCACCTGTTAACATATGAGTCTTGCCATCATCACCAAAATAATTATCTGCCCACGCGCTCGGAACTACCAGTACCACCCCGGTGCACAGCAGTCCACAAAGCATACCGCCGATTTTTCTTTGCATTTGTTTTTCTTTCATTTTTGCCAAAAACTTCATAGTAAAAGCCTCCTTTTAATTAAGATGGAACCTCTTTATTAACGTCAGTATAGCACTTAAAAGAATTTTCCACCCCACCCCAACCTCCTATTTCGGGTAGGATAGACGAAAAAATTTGACTATTTTTATGGAAAAGGCGAAAATTTTAATGAAATCCTGCCTGCAACAATAATTGACGAGTGCGATGACTTACTTGTATAAGGGCATCAAAAAAATAAAGCCTAATGAGTTCACATCATTTGCGTAACTCATTAGGCTTTTCCATATTCTTATCTATATCTTGTATAATTCGTATCTTTTATCTGTCTTTACCAGCTTACCGGAACTGAGCCATTCATTCCACGCTTTCCCGGCAGCTAAAACCAATGCTTTCTTCTCCTCAGGAGCCCTTACTCTTCCACGAGTACGTTTATAAGTTCTTGCTTCCGGTGTTAAATTTCTTAAAGGCTCATTGTATAATGAAATTGCACACCTGAAAAATTGAATAAAAATAGTCC
>OLNX01003160.1_pt1 | contig 11426 bp, 12 predicted proteins | sample 1672611 | NCBI WGS metagenome assembly OLNX01 (sample SAMEA3136705, study PRJEB25190) | human gut metagenome
TTCTTTTGTAACTTTTCTTTGGCAACACAAAGAAAAGTTTGAAGAAAGGTCTGTAATAATATCTTTTGAGTTTGCGGAGAAAAGAACATACCGAATTTACGTTGAAACCAGACAGCAATTTTAAATCACACCAAACGCGATGAGAGCGGCAAAGCATTGGCCTACCACGGCCTTGAGCTCGCTCTCATCCTCTTTTTTACCGTGCTCGACCCATGTGACGATAATGCCCATCATCGCTGAGGCAATCATGGAGATGAGGTAATTATAGAGCTGCGAGCCCTGCTCTATCCCCTCAAAGCGTCCGAACCTCGCGGCGCTGCGGCGCAGGCTCTCAAACAGCAGGTCGCCGCGTTTTATCTGCACGATAGTCTCGATTATCTCCGCGTTCTTAAACCACTGGCTGAATACCTCCTGCCGTATCTCTTCGCTGCCGGAGGAGAAAGCGGCTTCAAATACTCTGTCGCACATGAGGCTGAGCACATCCTCGATGCGGTCAAAATTTCTGTAAAAGGTCGAACGGCTCACGGTCGATGCGCGCTGGATATCGCTTATCGTGATATCGGCAAAGCTTTTTTCCGCAAGGCAGTCCATCAGCCCCGCGCATATAAGGTCAACGGAGGCTTCCGCCCTTTTGTCATGCTTTATGTGGTACATTTCAGGCTCCTTTGTTTTATTTGATGCGGTACTATTGTATCATAACGTTTTTTGTTGTATAATGCAACTATGATAAATTAAACACATTCAAAAGGAGCAATATCAATGAGCAAAAACGTAATTTTCTGCTATTCAGGCACGGGCAACTGCCTTGATATGGCAAAGAACATCGCAAGAGAGCTTGGCGACACCGACATCATTATGATGCGCAAGACGCCCATCATAACCGATGTAACGAACGCCGAGCGCGTTGGCTTCATCGTCCCCTGCTACGGCGGCGGTCTGCCCGGCGGGGTCGAGAAGTATCTTGATATGATCCGCGTCTCGCCCACAGCCTACACCTTCGCCGTCGGCCAGTACGCCGGATATCTCGGCTGCGGTCTGCATAAGATCGACAAGCGCTTCCACCTCAACTACTGGCAGGGCGTATCACACCAGTGCAGCGCCATCTGGCTCTTCCCCCACCAGCTCATGCTGCCGCCCATAACCCCCGCCATGGCGCAGAAACGCAGCGAGAAGAAGGCCAAGAAAATCGCCGCTGCGGTGCTCGCGGGCGAGATGAGCAAGAAATCGCCTCCCAAAATGCACCTCAACGCCCTTGAGAGTAAGGTATGGCCGACTCTTGCGAAGGCAAAGGCAAAGAAATTTGACGTCACCGATAGCTGCATCGGCTGCGCGCAGTGCGTAACTCTCTGCCCGCGCAATAACATCCGTCTCGTCGACCACAAGCCTCAGTTCGGAGATGACTGCATCCAGTGCCTCGGCTGCCTGCAATTCTGCCCGCAGGAGGCCATCACGCTCACCGAGAAAACCGTCAAGCGCGAGCACTACCACAACCCCAATGTCACAGTCGCCGAGCTGACAAAGGACATCATTCACTTTGATTGATTAATCATTTGATTTTTCCGATAAATGTGGTATACTACATACAATTCAAAAAATTAAATTTATCGGAGACTGAAATATGGTAACTTTTAAGCTCAAAGAAGAGAACGAGCAGCAGCTCGTATACTGGTACTTCCCCAACGGCCATGAGGAAAACGGTCACGGCACCATTGTCATCGACCGCGTGCACGGCAAGCTCGACGTTACGGAGCTTGCGCCGGATGACAGGCTCGTGCGCCACACCGTTGAAAACCAGAACCGCTGGCGCAAGGCGGTAAACCAGATGCGCAACATTGAGCAGATCCCCGAGCTGACCGACGAGGAATGGCCGGAGGCCACCGAGGATAAGATATCCACAGTGTTCGCAGACCACGCCATCAAGAAGATCGTTGAGGCATATAATTCGGGCGAAATTCTTGAAGAAGGCGCAGAGGCGTGGCAGATCTGAAAAAGCAAATCCCTTGAAGCTTCGGCTTCAAGGGATTTTTTGCTTTAAAGCGGAAATTCAGATTGTTTCGTATTGCATGCGCCGTTTTCGCACAGATACCAGCCCGCGCCCTCGGGCGGTACGGGATAAGCCGCCGTGAACGGGGCGAGCTCGGCAATGCGCTCCGCGTTATCCGAGGATTTATAAATCGCGCTCAGCTCATATGCCGGATTTTTCCTGAGATACTCCAGCAGCTCATAGGGAACGCTCTCCGATGCGCACACAAGCTCGCGGCACGGCAGCAGCCGTTTTGCCATTGCCAGCAGCGCGAAGCTGCTCCCGGCGGGGTAGTTTTCTATCATACCCGCGATAAAGCCAAGCTGCCTGTCCGCTCTGTCGCGCCATTTTGGCTCCCCTGTCAGAGCCGCCAGCTCCTCAAGAACCAGAGCGGCGACTGAGTTTCCCGACGGCATAGCCCCGTCGTAGACCTCCTTAGGTCTTGATATGAGCTGAGGCGCGTCATGGGCATACATGAAGTATCCGCCGCTATCGGCATCCTCAAAAAGCTCCGTCATCTGCTCTGCGCGGTGTATCGCCGCGTGCAAATATTCCGCGTCGAGGGTAAACCTGTACAGCGCCAGCAGCGACATGGCGTATACCGCGTAATCGTCAAGCTGCCCTGCGCTGCCATTGATGCTCAGCAGCAGCCTCCCGTCCGGGTCTGTCATGCTCCGCTCTATAAATCGCTGCGCTTTTTTAGCCGCATTAAGATACCGCGTTTCCGCCAGCGCAGCGCCCGCATACGCAAGCGCAGTTATCATCCACGCGTTCCAGGACAGAAGGTGCTTATCATCGCGGTGCAGCACTGTTCTTTCCTTTCGGTACGCTCGCAGCTTTTCCAGCCTTGCGTCATTTCTGTCCCACGCCTTTTCGCGCGCGTCTATGCGGTTGGGAACGCTGCCGCCCTCGAAATTCGGTTTCTCGCCTATACCGTACACGCGGCAAAACTCCTCTCCGTCATTTCTTCCGAGAACGGAGATGATCTCCTGCGGCGTAAAGACATAATATTTGCCCTCTGTTCCCTCACTGTCGGCGTCCTGCCCGCAGAAAAAGCCCCCGTTCTCGTCCGTCAGCTCACTGAGAACGAAGTCGGCGGTGCGCTTGGCGATATCGGTATGCTCTGCCTCGCCCGTCGCCTGATACGCGCAGGTGTAGGCTATGAGCAGCAGCGCGTTGTCGTAAAGCATTTTTTCAAAATGCGGTATCAGCCATTTTCTGTCGGTGGAATAGCGTGAAAAGCCGCCGGAGATATTATCGAATATTCCGCCTCTGGAAATCGCCCTGAGCGTTTTTTCCGCCATGAGCCGCGCCTGCGTCTCATTAAAACGCCTTGCGTAGTGCATCAAAAACAGCAGATTGTGCGCCGACGGGAATTTAGGCGACGCGCCGAAGCCGCCCCACTCGGCGTCAAAGCTACGCCGGAAAGCGGCGTATGCGCCGTGCAGGAGCTTATCGCTCGGCTCGGCTGTGCCGTGAGATATGCGCGGCTTTATGCTGTCCATTATCTTATCGCCCAACGACAGCAGCTTTTCCCTGTCGCCGCGCCAAAGGCCTGCTATTTCCGTCAAAATCTCCATAAGCCCAATGCGGCCGTAGCCGCCGCGCTTAGGGAAATACGTCCCTGCGAAAAAGGGTATCTGCTCCGGGGTCATGATAACCGTGAGCGGCCATCCCCCCGAGCCGTTTATCGCCTGACATACGGACATATACACAGCGTCGATATCCGGACGCTCCTCGCGGTCGACCTTTATGCACACGAAGTTCCGGTTGAGCGCCTCCGCGACCGACGCATCCTCAAACGATTCGCGGGCCATGACGTGGCACCAGTGGCAGGTGGAATAGCCTATGCTGAGAAACACGGGCTTATCCTCGCTTTCTGCCTTTTCAAACGCATCATTGCACCACGGATACCAGTCCACGGGGTTATCCCCATGCTGTCTCAGATACGGTGAGCTCTCATTTTTCAGTCTGTTTGACATGGCGATCCTCCTTTTATAATAATTTTAGCTTATTTTTCGTCTTTATGCCGTGGCATATACGACTCTATCATTCCTCAAAAGTGCGCGGTATAGTCGCCTCGCTTGCTTTTTTTGCCCGAACCGGTTTTTTACTTGTACGCAAACGTACAAGTTATCCCGAAATGCAGCCTATGGTTGGAAGGGTAATTTTATAAATCTGAGGTGATATTACGAACAAACTAAGTATAAGCAGCGCCTCGGCCAGAGTTTTGCAGGCCGATGTACTTACCTCGGGTATGGTCGGCGCCGAGGTGGAGTTTTCCTTCTCCGATGAATGGGATGCGCTTATAAAAACCGCAGTTTTTATCGCGGGGGAAGAAAAGCGCGTCGTTTTAGAGGCGAAATGGCACGATAACATCTGCGCTATCCCCCATGAATGTCTTGCCGACCCCGAGCTGCATCTGCTCGTCGGCGTTTACGGCACGGCTGCCGACGGAAGCCTTGTCATACCGACGGTCTATGCCGACCTCGGCATGATCTGGATCGGCACATCCCCCGATGCCGAGTCCGGCGCCGCAGCGACGCCTGCGCTGTGGGAGCAGCTTCAGGCGCAGATCAATCTGAAAGAGAACGCGGCCAACAAGGTCACTTCTCTCTCCCCGTCATGCACCGACGCGCAGTATCCGTCGGCAAAGGCAGTGTATGAGGCCATGGATTCGCTCGCAAGCCTCCCGGTCGTGATCGAGGGCGCAATCAGCGCCGACAATTCGGAGGTCACTATAAGCACCGAGAACGCATGGCAGAAGGTATATGACGCATGGAACGACGAAAGGCACCCGCTCGTTATGCTCAGGGTCGACGGAGAAGTAATCGCTTATCTGAGCGGCCTGTCAAGCGTAGACGGCCCAAGCGGCCCGCTCGGACTGGCTCTGTTTTCAACCCCGTCGTCTTATTTGCTCAGCAGCACACCGCCGCACTGCATATGGCTGTTCGAGGACGGCACGTCCATTTTTATGAGCTCTCTTGACACCCATATGTCCGACGTATCCGACGGTGCGGTAGAGAACAGAGTCATAAAAGCCTACGTCGATGAGCAGGTCGGCAATATTAACACGTTGCTTGCGGCGATATAGGAGGAACGATCATGAGCGCAGAAACTGAAATAACGAGATTGCAGGCGGCAAGGAACGCGATAAGGGACAAGCTTGTTGAGCTGGGGCTTGCGGCGAGCACCGCGAAGCTCGATGCTCTGGCCGCGGCCATAGGCGGTATCGAGAACCGTGGCGCCGTGAGTAAAACTCTGGATACACGCCTTGGGAATGCGGCTTACATTATCCCCAAAGGCTATCACAGCGGCAGCGGCGGAGTGGAAATCATCCCCGAAGCAAAAACAGCCACGCCCGCAGCGGCCGCGCAGACTGTTACTTCGTCCCCCGGCAGGGTGCTGAGCAGCGTCACCGTGGAGGCTGTTCCGCCGGAATTCGGTGACACCTCCGATGCCACCGGCGCTGCCTCCGACATACTTTCCGGAAAAGTCCTTTATGGCAAAAACAGTCAGGGCGGTGCGGTCAGGCTGTCCGGCACTATGCCCAACATGGGCGCTGTATCGGCAACGTTTGACGGGCTTACGGCTTCCGTCTACACCATCCCTGACGGCTACCACAACGGCAGCGGTACAGTCAGCCTGACAAACGACATCGAGACGGCGCTTGCCGCGATATAAGGAGGTAAAACCATGAGCATACAATCAGAGATAAACAGGATAAAAAACAATCTCGCCGCCGCTTATACGGCGGCTTCGGAAAAGGGCGCGACAATGCCGTCGCAGCAAAATTCCGCGAATCTGGCCTCGACGATAAGCTCCGTTAGCACAACGGGCGGCTCCTCGAGCCGCGGCTTTGCGGTGACGGTCACAGGCGGCACGGTCGAGGATATGACATTCACCGCAAACTTTACTCCCCGTGAGGTCCTCGAGGCGGTGCTGGCCACTGAAAACTATTCCGATCTGGATATCACCGTCAGCATCGGGTCGGCAATTTCTGATTACCAGAACGAAATCGCCATATTCAGGCTTAAAGAGTTCCAGCAGGCGCAGGACATTGAGGGAGTAGCGGGATACGCCATGTTCAGAGGCGAGTTTTCACAGCAAAGCGGCGCAGACAGCGGCAAGCTGCGAACACATGAGTTATACCTTAACGCCGTAACATTGTCGACACTAAAAGTGGTGCAGCATGTGTAATGCCATGAGCTGCGCGGCGAGCTCGACGCAAATGAGTTGACTTTTCAATGCGGGGCGAATTATAATAGGGAAAAACAGGTCGTACAAGGTGACTTCATGAATAAACCGGTATTATATATCATAGTTCCCTGCTACAATGAGCAGGAGGTCCTGCCGATAACAGCGCCCATGTTCCTCGGCAAGCTCGAGCAGCTTGCCGGAGAGGGCAAAATATCCGGCGACAGCCGTCTTATGCTCGTTGACGACGGCAGCAGGGACAGCACATGGGATATCATATCCGAGCTGGCGGAGGCAGACGAGCGCTGCCTCGGAATACGCCAGAGCCGCAACCGCGGGCATCAGAACGCCGTGCTCGCCGGACTTATGGAGGCGAAGGATCGCTGCGATATCACCATCTCCATCGACTGCGACGGTCAGGATGACATAAACGCAATGGACGCGATGGTGAATGAATATCTCGGCGGCTGTGAGATCGTTTACGGCGTGCGCGCCGATCGCAAAACCGACACGTTCTTCAAGCGCACAACGGCTCAGGGCTTTTATAAATTCCTTTCCGCAATGGGCGCGGAAGTCGTGTACAACCACGCCGACTACCGCCTTATCAGCGCAAGGGCGCTCAGGGAGCTTGCGGGCTTTAAGGAGGTCAATCTCTTCCTGCGCGGCATGGTGCCCTTGGTCGGTTTTAAAAGCACCTGCGTTGAATATGCCCGTGCAGAGCGGATCGCCGGCGAGAGCAAGTATCCGCTGCGCAAAATGATCTCCCTTGCGGCCGACGGCATCACCAGCCTCTCGGTAAAACCGTTGCGCCTTATCATGAGCTTCGGCCTCATCGTTGCGTTTTTGAGCTTCGTGGGCGTTATATGGGCGCTCATAGCCTCATGCTCGGGGCATACGGTCGCCGGCTGGGCGAGCATGACCTGCATCATATGCTTTGTCGGCGGCGTGCAGCTTATATGCCTTGGCATCATAGGCGAATATATCGGAAAGATATATATGGAAACCAAGCAGCGTCCGCGGTATATAATATCCGAGCGCACCTGGGAAAATAACGATTAAGCGGCAAAATCCCGCGTCTCTTTTGAGACGCGGGATTTGTGTTTTTGTGCGAATAGAAGTAATTGATTTAAACGAGATTAACCTTTTCAAGCAGCTCGGAAAAGCTCGATGCTAACGCCTGAAGCTCATCAACGCTATTGTCGCATGTCTCCACCGTATCAACATCCATTGTGTCGTGATCCCAATAATACACTTTTCCAAAGCTGCCGGATTGGAGAGACATACATATCAGATCTCCGCCCTCGGTTTCCGCTATGGGCACGCATTTTCAGGCATTCTGCCCAAGAAGCAGTCGTAATTCCACTCAAGATCGGAATATGTCTCGCCGGTGGTTCCTAAGAAATAGCGAATTGATATATCGTCAAACCCATCGACCAAGTTTTCCTCCAATTCACCATCGTTGTACTCTTTAATGTAGTCAATATAGTCTTGAGGAAAACTAAGCTCATTCTTCTTGCAGAATGAATTAAATCTGCCGCTGTCAAAAGCGTCGCTTGAAGGAATTATTTCTACCATATTATTTCTCCTTGTCTTTCTGTATCGTTTTTTCTGTCTTGCCTACTAATATAAACAACAAAGTGTTTTTTTGTTCATGCTTTTTTACAGAAAGCAAAAAGCCGAATCAAAGCCCGGCACAGAGGATTTGATTCGGAGAGGGTGAGAGACAGCGATTGGCAATCAGTATTTTGAGTGAAATCCTCCCATCCGGCGTCGAGCCGGATTTTATCCCAGCAGGGGATTTCATCATTGAAGATGATTTCACTCACACCGCAGTGTGGATTTCGTTGAAAAGGAACAGCCTTTGTCTACAAGACAAAGGCTGTTCCTTTTCTGGTGCGCGAGGCGGGACTTGAACCCGCACGCCCGGAGTGAGCACTAGAACCTGAATCTAGCGAGTCTGCCAATTCCACCACTCGCGCATATTTTTTGTGCTTGATTATAATAGCATTCATTCTCCCGCTTGTCAAGAAATTTTTGTTCGCATAATTTTAATTTATCTCTGTTTTTTAAATATGATCCATGCTATAATCAATACAATAATTACAAGGAGGTTTTTCCATGGATCGCAAGCTTCTCAAGTCCCAGGCAAAAGACCTGATACGTACTTCTGACCCCAAGCCTGTTTACTTCACCATAATCTACCTCGTTATCATTGCCGTTTTCAGCTTTCTTTCCTATAAGATCGTCGGCAATTCCTACGAGACTATCAGCTTGATGCTTAGAGAGGACGTAAACGGCTACTATGTTGATCCCGATCAGCTCTATTATGCCATGCAGGCCGCGATGCCTACTCCGCTCGAATCGCTCCTCAGTCTCGCCATTCAGCTCGTGACCACCGTGCTTGGCGCAGGCTTCATCATTTTCGCTCTGCGCACCGTGAGCCACAGCGGTGCAAGCTACTGGAACATCTTAGATGGCTTCGGCATGTTCTTCCGCATCATCTGGCTGTACATCCTTGAGGGCGTTTTCGTCTTTCTCTGGTCTCTACTGCTCTTCTTCCCCGGCATCATCGCGCTCTACCGCTACCGCATGGCGATATACCTGGTGCTCGAGCACCCCGAGATGAGTGCGCTCCAGTGCATCAGTGAGAGCAAGCGGCTCATGAAAGGCCACAAATGGGAGCTGTTCTGCTTTGATTTCAGCTTTATAGGCTGGGCATTGCTCGTCGGAGTCGTGGACTACATCGGCGTAAAGCTTGGCATACCGTATATAAGCCTCGGCCTTCTGGTTCAGATTTATTTCCTCCCCTACTATGAGCTTACCCTTGCCGGGTATTACAAGCAGCTCACCGCTCCCGCCGCCGACCCCGACCCTTTCAACGGTTGGACTCCCGAGCTTTGAGGTAGCAGCATGAAGATTACATTTCTCGGTGCTGCCCATGAAGTAACGGGCAGCTGCACACTTATCGAAGTCGGCGACAGAAAGGGCATTGTTGACTGCGGAATGGAGCAGGGCAAGGATCTTTTCGTCAATCAGGAGCTGCCGGTCGAGGCCTCATGTCTTGATTTTGCGCTTGTGACCCACGCGCACATCGACCACTCCGGCCTGCTGCCTCTTCTGTATAAAAACGGATTTCGCGGCAGCGTTTACTCCACCTCCGCCACCTGTGCGCTGCTGGAGATAATGCTGCGCGACTGCGGCAACATTCAGATCTCCGACGCCGAGTGGAAATCCCGCAAGGCCGAGCGGCGGGGCGAGCCGCCTGTCGAGCCGCTGTATGATCTCGACGACGTTGAGGGGCTGCTAAAGCTCCTGCGCCCCTGCGAATACGGCTGCGCGATCCAGCTAAACGACGCGGTCACGATTCGGTTTACCGACGTCGGGCATCTGCTCGGCTCGGCCGCAATAGAGATATGGCTCAGTGAAAACGGTTGCGAAAAGAAGATAGTTTTCTCCGGCGATATCGGCAACCTCGACCAGCCGATACTGTGCGACCCCAAGCATGTTAAGGACGCAGACTATCTCGTCATCGAATCGACCTACGGCGACCGCAACCACAGCGACGAGCGCCCCAACTACATTGCAAGCCTCACCGAATACATCCAGCGCACCCTCGACCGCGGCGGCAACCTCATCATCCCGTCGTTTGCCGTTGGCCGCACGCAGGAGATGCTGTATTTCATCCGCGAGATAAAGTCAAAAGGTCTCGTCAAGGGTCACCCCGACTTCCCCGTCTATGTTGACAGTCCGCTTGCTATCGAGGCGACCGGCATTTTCCTGCAATGCGACACGAGCTATGTTGACGAAGAGATGACCGCGATAATTCGCTCGGGCGAAAACCCGCTGTATTTCCCGGGACTTAATCTTTCCGTCAGCCAGCAGGAGTCAAAGGCGATAAACGAGGACAAGACGCCTAAGGTCATAATCTCCGCCTCCGGAATGTGCGACGCGGGCCGAATCCGGCACCATTTGAAGCACAACCTGTGGCGCGCGGAATCGACGGTGCTCTTTGTCGGCTATCAGGCTGTGGGCACTCTCGGCAGAGCGCTGCACGACGGTGCAAAGCACGTTAAGCTCTTCAACGAGGATATTGAGGTCAACGCGGAGATCGCCGCACTGCCCGGCATAAGCGGTCACGCCGACAAGCGCGGTCTGCTCGCGTGGCTTCGCGGCTTTGAGAAAAAGCCCGAGCTCGTGTTTGTAAACCACGGCGACCCCGAGAGCGCGGACAGCTTTACCGCCTGCCTTAATAACGAGCTGGGCTACAAAGCCTTTGCGCCGTACAGCGGCACGGTGTTCGACCTTGCCAAAAGCGAATTTGAGCGCATCACCGAGGGCCAGCCGATCGTCAAAAAGCGCACACCCGCACCCGGGCGCAGGACAAATCCGCTGTTTGCCGAGCTTATATCCGCCGCCGAGGCTCTGCTTGCTGCGGCGAGAAAATGCGAAGGTCGGCCCAACCGGGATCTGCGCGGCTTCATCGACTCAATCAGAAACCTCACCGAAAGACTCAGATAACGAAAAAATGCCTCCGGAGCAATGAACTGAACCAGCAAAAACGGACAATAGACAAAACACCCCCTATGTAGGAAAATGAAAGTACTACATAGGGGGGGTATTGCTATGCCAAGAAAATATGAAAAAGTGCAAGATCTGCTGCCGGTTGTAAAGGACATGGTAGAGGCAGGCTACACGTACCGACAGATAGCAGAAAAGCTTGGATTAGGTGGAAAAGAATCTTTCAACGAATACCCATAATTTTAACGCTTACTGCGGTTCAAACTGCCGCAGCACTCACAAAACACAGAAATCCCCGCCGCAGAATTGCTCTGTGGCGGGGTTCGTTAATGCTCTGGAATGGTGAAAACCCTTGATTTCAAGCGGCTTTGGGGAATAGAAAAAAGTCCACCGTAATTCTATCAAAATTACGGTGGACTTTTGGCAAGTGACTCTAATTTTGATAGAAACCCGTTAAGGGGGTGCAATTACGGTTTGGAGGGGGGTGCATTTTCGATGTTAGGGGGTGCAGTTTGATGCACAACATAAAAGAACTCCAAATTAGCATTTTTAGCGCATCAAATGCAATAATCTTTCCATTTTGGTGTCCCACTCTCTGCTGGAATCGGCGCACTCTTTCAGTTCAGTTTCGATTTCAGTATTTATCGGCAAGTTTTTCTTATAGCGGATGGTATGCTCAAGGCTTGCC
>OLNX01003166.1_pt1 | contig 11409 bp, 9 predicted proteins | sample 1672611 | NCBI WGS metagenome assembly OLNX01 (sample SAMEA3136705, study PRJEB25190) | human gut metagenome
GGCAACTTCAGAAGGCTCTTTTCGTTCAGTGTCACATCTCCGGATATCACCTTTCCATTTCCTGCAAGCAGATTCATGATCGTCAGAGAGGTAACTGACTTGCCGCTTCCGCTTTCTCCCACCAATGCATGAATCCTTCCTCTTTTTACTTCCAGACTGACATCTTTTACTGCATGCACCATTCCGTGAGAGGTCTGAAACTCCACATGTAATCTTTTCACCTTTAGAACATCATTTTTGGGCTGTTCCATTCTGTATTCCCTCCCCCAGATAATTAAATGCCAGAACAATGATCATGATCAGTATGCCCGGATAAAACATCAGTCTTGGATAAGTCTGGATATAACTTCTACTGTCACTGAGCATGATCCCCCATTCCGGTGTCGGTGCCTGCACACCAAGGCCGATAAAGGAAAAACCGGCAATTGACAGAATGATCGAACCGATTTCCATTGTTGCCAGTGCGATCACAGATGGCAGGATATTTCTCAATACATGCCTAAATATGATCCTTGCGTGGCCGCAGCCGCCGGCTTTTAGTGCGGTCATATAATTTTTATTTTTTTCCTGAAGTGTCAATGCTCGGGCAAGCCTTGCATATTCTGCCCAGGATACGACCGATAAGGACAGAATCAGATGAGCGCCGCTGGCTCCTACGGTTCCTGCAATGGCAAGTGCCACAATAAAGACCGGCATAGCCATAAATACATCAATGATCCTCATAATTATGGAATCGATTTTTCCACCTACATATCCGGCAAACAGTCCGATCGGCACCCCGACACATACAGTAATCAGAAGCACCGTAAAGCTATAGCTCAGTGAATACCGGCTGCCCCAGAGAAGTCTTGATAAAATACATCGTCCCAGCTGATCAGTACCTAAAGGATATGCCGCCGACGGATTCTTTAATTTTATCGAAACATCCACAAGCAGTGGATCATGCGGCGCCAGTACAGGTGCAAAAATAGCTGCCAATGCAAAAATTATGACCACCATCAATCCTATTTTTGTTTTCGGTGACCGGAATACCTGTTTCCAGTACAGATTCTGGATCATGCTTTTTTCTGTTTTCTGCTTTCTTCTGCTTCCCATTCTATGATCTCTCCTTTACTTTAACTGGATTCGCCGGTCAATCGCAGAATAGGCGATATCCACAAGAAAATTTAATACTACAATGCCAACAGCCAGAATAAAGATAAAACATTGTAGCACCGGAGTGTCTTTTGAGATCACGGATTTCAATGCCAGATTTCCGATTCCCTGAATTGAAAAAATACTTTCTATCACAGCTGAGCCACAGAAAAAACCGATCACAATTGATACCAGACGTGTAAGCACAGGAATCAGAATATTTTTCAGACCATGACGCAAAATTACATTTACAGATGACAATCCCTTAGCTCTGCTGGCACGTATGTAATCCTGCTTCAGCACCTGTATCATATTGGTACGGATCAATCTCGTCATAATTCCAAAGAAACTGATATCCATGGCAAATGCCGCAAGAATCGGGATGCCTCCGGCATCTCCTCCGATCACGGAAATCACTTTTAGCTTTACTCCAAATATATAGAGCAGCATCAGACCGATCCAGAAAGATGGCATAGATACACTGAGGGACGACAAAATGCGAATGACTTTATCCAGAACTCTGTTTTCATAAATTGCCGACAAAATTCCAAGAGGGACTGATACGATCATCAACAATAAAAACGAAGTAACTGCCAGTTTAAATGTCTGTGGAAAATATCTTTTTAATTCCTCAAAAGCCGGTTTTCTTGTGGAATATGATTTTCCAAAATCACCATGCAACGCCTGATTCAGCCATTTTCCATACTGCACCAACACAGGCTGATCCAATCCTTCCTCATGCCGTACTTCTTCTACCTGCTCCGGTGACGGATGCTCATATTTTTTCTCCGCCAGCACTCTGGCAGCATCACCTGCCGATATAAAACTCAGCATAAAAATAATAAATGTAACCGCCAGCACTACCGGAATCATAAATATAAAACGCTTTGCAATTACTTTTCCCATTTTCATTTCTCCTCATTTTTCATCTGTTTATTCGGTTAAAATAAAAAAAGCTGATATGATCCAGCATCATATCAGCACAAAAAACAAACCTCCACCTCAGGCAGAGCTTATTCCTTCTGTATCCCATCCGAATCAGAATTTTTTCTATCAAAAAGGCAAGTCTCCTGACTCCAGTTCTTCCTACTTACCATCTTCCCGGATCTCTCCAGTGATATTTTGGTTTTCGTCCCTGTCACAGTAGCGGTGGCTGTTCTGGCATTTCACCAGATTCCTTATTAAGTACTTTGTACACCCTTCTGACTATTCAATTTTCATAGTTGTAAGTATCATAATATCATACTTTTCTTTTTATATAAATAGTTTTTTTGTCAAATATAAAATATCTGAACATTTCATAGTGAAACCCGGATATTTTCTGCCTGTATTATTATAGATCCCTTAAGTAAATAACATTATGTATGAACGGTGACTTCTTTATATTTCCGTATAATGATCATATAACTTACGAATAGTAAAACAGCTGCACTGCTCCATGCACAGATCTCTGCATAGTATATTCCATCTTCACCGATCAGTTTTGGCAGCAGCAGCGCAACACTGACACGCATTATAAATTCTGCAATGCCGCTGGCAAGCGGAATCAAAGTATTACCCAGGCCCTGGATAGCGGAACGATACACATACAGCAGATACAGCACCCACAAAAAGACAGCCATGATAAACAAATACTTATATGCTATATCCAATACCTGTCGGGTCTGATCCGGTTCACCGGATACAAACAGGGACAGTACATTACGTCCAAACAGTACCATCATGCCGGAAATGAAAGCCGAAGTGAGCACTGCCATATAAGTACCGCTGCGCACGCCTTTTCGAATCCTCTGGTATTTTTTTGCACCAAGATTCTGGCCCACATAGGTTGTAATAGCATATCCATATGAAACGGCAGCCATCTCCAAAACCCCATACAGCTTGTTCGATGCCGTAAATCCCGCCACAAACAGAAAACCAAATCCATTGATCACATACTGTACCACAAGTCCTCCCACGGAGATGATCACATTCTGTATTGCAAGAGGAACCGCCAGTTCCAAAAGCCGCAAACTCATAGAGGGCAACCTGTAAAAGTCCTTCTTTTCCAGGCGGATATCCGGGATTTTACGTAATACGATCAAACAGTACAAGGCAGAAAATCCCTGTGCGATAACGGTCGCCACTGCTGCTCCGGCTACACCCCAGCCAAAAACCGCCACAAACAACAGATCCAGTCCCACATTGATCACTGCTGCCACTGTCATTGCGATCAACGGTGATCTGCTGTTTCCAAGTGCCCGAAGGATCGCTGCAAATATATTATAAGCAGCTATGATCGGGATTCCTGCAAAGATCAGCCGCAAATATAGCATTGTCAGATCAATGACATTATCCGGTGTCTGTAAAAATAAAAGAACATGATAAACTGTACCTTCACTTACTGCGAGTACGACCACAGACAGTAATGCTGTCATAATATAGCTTTTCGCTACTGCACATTTCAGATTTTTCTTTTCCCTTGCTCCATAATACTGAGATACAAGAATAGAAAAACCCTGTGTGATACCTGTCATGATCCCCAACACCAGCCATACCAGCCAATCTCCGGCACCTACTGCCGCCAGTGCTTCAACTCCTACCACTTGCCCGACGATCATGGTGTCTGCCATTGTATAAAACTGTTGGAAAATATTTCCAAGCATCATTGGTATGGCAAAAGTTATGATCAGTTTTCCGGGGGATCCGGCAGTCATATCTTTTTCATTGGTTCCCATAAGAGTCTCCTTTTCTTTTCATCCTTGTCCGCTATTTTACAAGGGACTCTTACGAAACACAAGCCTATTTTTTCACAAAGTTTTTCTCATATTTTTGGTAGCTATTACATCTTTATAATCATTATTTTTAATGGATCATCTTTGCCACGCCTATCTTAAAACTCTTTCTTCTTCATGGCGCTCATACTATACTTATACGAAGCAAACCATATAAGCAGACTTAGCACAATAAGGGCAATCGCAATTTCAAGATCCCCTATTCCACCTATCACATGCAGAATAATTTCTTTTAATCCCAAGTTAGCCTTCACAAAAAATCCAATTGTATAACAAATTGCAAAAATAATTAAAATTGCAATTGGCAGCACAATTCGCCCTTTCTCTCCTTCGAACCTTATCCTGATCGCGATCATAATTCCCGCAATTGCCTGAAACACAAAAAATGTGATCAACTCCATTGCCAGCATTTCCAGATCAAACACCTCTTCAGGATTTATGAGTACCATAATTCCTGCACAGATCATTCCAATGCACCATCCACATGCTGTCATGATAAAGGAAAAAATATATTTTTCTCTGACATATATTTTTTTATTTACGGGTAAAGAAAATAAATATGTGTAACCATGGCCATTTTCATCATAACTGATCGTATTACCTGAATATATCGCCAGAACAGATGGGATATATATTGCAATGAAAGTAGCTCCCGTTTTTCCCGTAAGTATAAAAAACAATGCTACAAACACTAACACCAAAAAAAGATTACCACCCTGCCGAAAAAACAATCGAAAATCCTTTTCCAAAAGCCCTCTGATTCCTTTCATCATCTTTCGCCCCCTGTCAACATCAGGATCACCTGATCGAGTGATCCGCTCTCTACTACGATTTCCGGATAATTTTCTATATAATACTGCTTCTCGTTCGTCAGACAGGCAACTCCAAAAAACTCTTTTTTCTCTTTCAAAAGATACCTTTTATCCACTGCCTGATATTGTTCCTCACTGACCTTCAACACTGCATATTTTTCAAGAATCGTATCCATCGCTTCATGAAGTATGATCTTTCCTTTATGTATCACATAAATGTCATCACACAGATGTTCTAAGTCCGAAGAAATATGTGAACTAATCAGGATACTTCTCTCCGGCTCTTCTTCCATATACTCTCTTAAAATATCCAGCATCCTTTCCCTCGCTCCGACATCAAGCCCTGCTGTCGGCTCATCCATAAAATTGGGCATCCCTCTCCCAGCCCTCTAAAACACTGGCTTTAACGTCAGAGACACGAGTGTATCGTGTTCACTATTGTTCTCAAAGCGTTAGCTCTACTCCTTCTTGTTCCAGTGCAGCACTCAACTGTTTTGCATAAGTCACCTGTCCACACTTTTTCATTCCATATAAGATTCTTAAACATATATTTCTTTGTTTTAGTTTTCTTATGAGATATGTTCCGTCAAACGCCTTAGAGACTATGTCATCATGAACCTCTTCCAAATGTTCAACCGCTAAGAAACTATTACTCATCTCACTAAAACATAATAGTGTATTTAATGTATTCATAGAAATGCTGGATAAATATTTTTTCAAAATCTCCCCATTCTTTTGTATTTTGCGTAAATCGAACCCTATCTCTTTACCCTTGTTGTCAGATTTACTTTTCTCAGAATAGTATCTAACCAATGAAGCGTATTCTTTTAATTCATTTTCTGTAATTGACCCGAATACTTTCTCGCATCCAATATTTACCGAAAACTCTCTATTTTCCTTAATTAGATTTACAGCATCTGAAAATTCTTTACTTCCGAGATGATATTCTTGCTTAATCTCATCTTTGACTTCTTTGAATTTCTCTGTTCTCCATTCTTCATATACAGGAAGCCGCTTCGAAATATCCCATATATCTGCTCTCGACAAGCTCTTGGTAAATGTTCCTAGCGAATATTCAAAGATACAATTATCCAGAAAATATATCAAATCATCAAATTTTTTCATTACTTCCTTAAATTCTGTTTCTAACAATTCAATACTTACATGAGAAATTTTGTTTTTTATCATATGTGGTTCATCTTCTTTATTTAGTTCATATTTGAAGGCATCCCCCTCTTCATCGAAATAATAAAAGTAAATCATATCTTCTATATTCTCAAAATATGCAGGAATTCTTCTGTCAATATTCTTCTTATCACATGCTAATTTATATAGGCATTCAATACTATGCGTGTGTAATTCTTTTTTTCTTTCCTTTAAGACTTCCTCAGAATAACATATCCCTTTCTTTTCCTCTATTCGCCATAACATTTTTATGACAATCTTCAAAGATAGCTCAATACTGTGTCTGGCGTTATAAACGATAGGATATACTAACAGATCTTCAACTTCGGAACCTGTTTTCAATGATTCCGTCAGAAGTTCAACGGTACGCTTGAACCCATTTCTTATATCCTCATCGGTAGTTCCCCCATTGTCACCTACGCATGCAATAATTGTATCTTCTTCATGAAATTCAAACGGATTTTCCATCTTCTATCATCCTCTTTCTTCGAATTTAACTTATCGATAAGTATATCATAAATACAATTTATGCACACCTTTTGTTATCTACACTTTTATATTCCAACCACAACAACCGGGAAATTCTTCCCGGTCGTTGCAGATTATTTTCTAATTCAGATTATAAAGTTTTTAATACGTTCAGGTCTTTCTTGTTTAAGGCTTTTCTCAATCTTACATTTTCTTTTTCCATTTGCTCTTTTTCACGTTTCAGCTCCCGGATCTGTTCTTCTAATACATTGATCCGATTCTTCAGTACAATGTCACCTATGTATCTTTTGGGGTCTATCATTCCTGCCTGCTGCTCCAGAGCACGATCCATTTCTTTTCTGACCGTTTCATTCTTATAAAAGAATCCTCTGGACAATCCTGTCCTCTTTGTCAGTTTTGGGACCGTCACTTTTTCCCGTTCTGTCAGCATCTGCCTGATTTCTGTCACTGCCCTGTTTACTTTTTCTTCACTGGCTTTTTTATTGCAGGCTATCATCGAATCGTATTTGTTCATATTCTTCCTCCCATCCTTCCAGACATTCCAGTACCATCTTAGATAATCGGTTTCTTGTTTTTCGTGTATCATCTGCCAGTATTTTGTTGCTCATCTTTCTGTAATACTTTACATTTCTCAGGCTTCTATGCCCCAGTAGTCTTGCGATTGTCCAGTCATCCACATGCATCTCGGCAAGCTTCATGCCATAAATATGCCGATACATGTGAGAACCGAATCCAAAATATTCTCCCTTATCATCTCGGAGATTTTCCTGATATATTTTATCTGTAATTTTTTGCTGGACTGTAGCATATTTCATTGGTTTTGAAGGATCACTTAAACTTGTAAAAATGTATTTACCTTTTCCGTGCTCCTTTTCTCTGTATCGAATCGCTTCCTTTATTAAGGCAGCCAGTTCCTGACTAATCGGTTTTTCATAAAAATGTGTTTTCATTTGGTGGATCTGTATTATGGTTTCACCGTCTTTTTCAATCAGGCAGTCTGTCCTGAGTGTCAGTGTATCTGACATTCTTGTTCCAAGCATTTGATGAATAAGCATAAGTCTCGCCGTCTGCACATCCACTTTCGTAAGGAAAGCATTAAATCGCTTTAATTCCTGATCGGAATAAATTTTGATTTCTCCCCTTATATCTGGTGGAATATCCCGATTCAAAATTAAATCCTTTACCTGCGGATATTGATAGACGTCAGCTACCATATTCAGTAATGCCCGCAGTCTCGTCAGCTCCGCCCGATATCTTTTTGTCCCGGTATCTTCTGTTTTCATGTATATCAAATACTCTTCCATGATTTTCCTGTCCAGCTTTGAGCAGGAATCTACTTCTTTATTGTTTTCCTTCAGATATCTTGAAAACCTTCGAATGGCAGTCATTTCTTTTTTTACAGTACCGATGCTTTCTGTTTTCAGTTGAAAATAAATTGCCTTTTTTACTTCCTCTCTGAGATCCTGTTGGGAGATTTCCTTAAAATTTATAATTCTGGTCGTGCGCGTCAGATCCTGTTTCACTTGTATATCAAGTTTTTCAAGTTGCCAGACATCCTTTGTCATCTCATCTACATCAGCATCTCTTAAATCAAGGAAATAATCTATTAATCGGTCAATATAGTGTAATGTCTTTGCCTGTGATACCGTTTCATTCCCACAATGGGATTTTGAAATTTCTGTCAGGGGCAATCCCTGCTGTAAAAGCCATATTTTCATCTGCTGCTTCCATTTTTCTTTGTCCCAGTCCAAAAAACTTTCCGGTCTGTCTCTTCTGGTTTGCAGCATTTTACATAAATGATGGTAAAATCTTCTCTCAGTATAAAATTTTTCCGCCCCAAGCTGTTGTCCTCTGTATTTCAGGAACTTCCTCATTTCTTTCTGCATCTGTACAGACGGCAGTAAATCAAGGTCATACGAAGGTTCTGTTCCCATTCGTATTTTTGAAATTTCACTTGCTTTCTCATAGGAGTCCAATTTTTTTATGTAAAATTTATTTTCCACGTTTGCACTTCTTGATTCCTGATGCCAGGCTGTTTTCTCCTTTCCTGAAAAACTCCTGATTCGCTGCTGAAATTTTCTTTGGCATAAAATCCACATACTGCTGTGTCATCTCTTCATAATCATGTCCCAGATAGTCCCGGATACTCTGAAGAGGGACTTCGTCATCATATAACAGAGTCGCTATCGTATGGCGGAAATCATGTGATTTAAAATCATACCCTTTGAAAATATCCTGCCTCTTATTAAACAGTTCTTTCATTTGCCACTTAAACGAACCATACTGATATGCCCCTCCCCGTTTGTTTTGAAAAACATAATCCTCACTTCCAATATGATATTTTTCCAAATATCTTTTCATAATCTTATAAAGAACATCTGGAATCGGTACTCTTTTGTATGTTCGCATTTTCATCTGATAAACCTGTATCCACGCATCTCTTCCCTGCCAGGAATAAGCATCCCCTTTCAGGGTGCATACTTCACTGATCCTTAGTCCAATCAGCATAGAATGTAAAAGGATCAATCTTGGAATTTCAGGGAAATTTTTTAATTCTCTCAGAATCCTCTCATATATTTCCATCTCTACGCTTCGGTTATTATGACAATGTATTTCTTTTTTCAAATAATACTCATAACGAAATGGTATCCTGTCTATGATTTCTTTCGTCTGCAGATATTCATATAGCTGATAGATTGCTATAACAATATCATTAAAATAAGAAGCTTCTTTTAACTCAATTATCTGGAAATATTTTTTTATTTCGGTTTCTGATGCAAGTTTCAGCTCCATCGCGGTTTCTTTTTCCATCCACATGACAAATGCCAGAATCCTGTAGAATTCGGCTTGTATGCCACTCATTGCCAAATGTGTAACACCCAGACAGTATTTCATGTATTCCTGCAAAATTTCCCGGTTCTCTCTTTTTTCTATGCCCATAAAGGAAAATTTTTTCACAGGATTGGATGGGTTGACTCTATATTGTTCCAGATGCAGTCTTTCCAAATACCAGACTGTTGAATCCCATAAAATATTCTTGGCATGGCAGAAAAGATATTTCTGACATTCTCGGAGTTCTCTTTCTGCAAGCTCTTTTGCATATGCCGTATCTGCATATTTTTCAAGTTTATCGGTCTGTACCTGTGTAATATATCTTAAATCCTCAATATGTTCCTGCATACAAAATTGATATACCACCTTCAAACCGTTTAACCGCATTGTGCATTCTCTCAGCATTATGTCACGCAGTACGACATCTTCGATAATTTCTAAAAGCTGACGCTTGCATAGCTCTGAGCCGTTTACACGAAAATCCCAAACTAATTTATCAATGGCAACTTTGCAGTCATATCTTTCTGCGATTGCCGGATTTGGGTGATATGGTAAAAAGAGCAGTTCGTGGATTAAATCTGTATTCTTTGCTATCTCCTGCTTTCCTTTTAACGTATTGGCATGCTTTCTGATTGCATATAATTTTGCCTTATCCATTCCACGTAAATAACTGCGTACTGCTGAATCAGAATAAGTGCTTTTCAGATATTTCCGATAATCCACTCTAAGCTCATAATCGATGTCTGCTATATGCCACACTTCATTTTTTACCAAGTATGCTTTCAGACAGCCTTTTCCAGAGTTGCTGTCCATGCTTTCATCTAATTCCCGGCTCAGTTCTTCTATCTTCTTTTCCCGTTCTTCACTTGATGTCCATTGTTCTTCCGGCTCCCAAGCAAACACCCTTCTTGCCGGCATCTATCTTCACCTCCTGCTTTCCAAAAACTGTTCTACTCCGTAAAGTTTGGAATATCGGCGGTAAAATTCCTGACTTGCTGTTTTCAGCTTGTCATCTAAAACATTCAGATATCGTATGGTTGTATCGAGATGCTTGTGTCCCAGTGCCTGGCTGATCATTTCCAGCGGCCAGTCTGCTTCCCACCTCGTATTTGCATAATATCTTCGAAGCATGTGCGGTGTGATCTTGATCCCAGTCTTTTTCTCCATGCGTTCAAACATATCGTAGACGCTGTCTACTCTTAACGGCTTCCCTATGGTATCCCCTTTGATGTTAATAAACAGGTATTCCTGTTTTTGCAGGATGTCCCAGTATTCCCCGATATAATAAAGCAGGAATTCAAAGGTATCATCGCTCACCCGTCCTCTTCGCTCTTCGGCATTTTTTGCTCTTGCATCGTTTTCATTATCATCCCGGAAGTCTACCCGGATCTCATGGTTTTCGTAATCGATGTCTTTGGTATAATCAATTCCCAAAATTTCACCGATGCGGAATCCCAGTTCCGATGTCAGTAAGATCAACACCTGATCCCTGCAGTTTGTACAGGCTTCTAAAATCGTTACGATTTCGTTCCGTTCGGCTGCCCGGACGTTTCGTTCCTCTTCTTTTAAGTATCCTTTAAATGACCGGGAGCGGATGGTTCTTCTGACCCCGATGGCATTTGCCTTTGTGATCGGCTGATTATAGGATAATACCGACAGGCAGGAACCGTTATTTCTGACTACTTCTAAAAAAGAATAAAACCTGAACACTTCTTTTAAGTAAGCGTTACAGGTTTTATTCTGCGGTTCTTTATCCAAATTGTCGGTATGTTTCCCAGCTTTCAGCCATTTCAGATATTCTGCGAAAAAATCATATTGCGTTTCGTAATCCATTCCATAGACATCTTCTGCTTCATGTTCTTCTTCCAGCAGATATTCCCAGTAGTAGGCAAGGGCAAATGCATTTCTCCGTATAGTATTCGGGGAACGGTTTGCCCGCACCTGATGCATTAGATACTTGCTTGGCAGCAACACAATTTCCAGTGTTTCCATATCCCGTATAAAGAAATATTTTACGGAACCTTCTCGCTGCATTTCCACTTTATATCGCTTCATGTTGTCTGCCTCCTTTCCTCTAACGCTATACACAGTATACCCAACTCATGCCAATAAAGCTATCACCAATACCACCAATTCGCTCCAAACCGCCCCTGAAATACCACTAAACTTTTTGTCCTGTCTGC
>OLNX01003168.1_pt1 | contig 11403 bp, 17 predicted proteins | sample 1672611 | NCBI WGS metagenome assembly OLNX01 (sample SAMEA3136705, study PRJEB25190) | human gut metagenome
TACCCAAAACAACATACCGCTTGTGGTTTCCATGCGCTGGTGCCGCTCACATAGCGGACACAGGCGCTTTTCTTGGCTTTTCATGGGTTCATCCCTCCTTTGCCAGCTCTCGCCAGCGTTTCAAGTCGTCTTTGTCCTCGGCGGTGATGATCTCTGTGAACTTCCACCCCGCCGGGCGGGCAATCTGTTCCAAAAACACCCGCCTCCGCACAGGATAGTCGCGCTGCATACGCCGAACGAACTTACTCTTGATCTCCACGATCTCAACGGTTCCGTCGGCGTATTTCAGCCGAAAGTCCGCCGTATAGCGTATGGGGCGCAGCTTCATGGTGCCGTATTCACCCGCCGGGAACAGCGGGAACGCGGGGTGCTGCTCACACTCAACGATCTCGCCCCGCGCCATCTTTGGCAGTACGGTTCCCGTGTAAAATTCATACTCGCCCCGGCTATCAAAATCCCTGCCTGCCGCCTTGGCCTGCTTCACCGCCTCGGTCAGCGGGTCAGCGGCGCGGCGTTTCCGGGCGGCAAGCTGCTGTTCAGCCTGCGCACGGTAGCGCGGTGGCAGGTCGTCCAACTCCATGTTCATTGCTGCGCGTTCTCTTTCTGTTCTGCCCGCATATCGGCAGCATGGAGTGCATAGACAAGCGGCGTTGCGGCCATAGCGGCGGACAAAACCTTGCTGCCGCCCTTGGCCGCGTCGTCATACGCGCCCATGTGCCAGCGGATAGCCAGCGCCTCGGCGTCGGTCAGCAGCATAAAGCGCTGCACCAAAAAGGCAGACTTCTCCCCGTGACCGAACGGGAATTTTTCGCGCACGGTATAGCAGGGCACAGTTTCCCACTTGCCGTCGCTGTTCTTCTGATTTCTTGTGCTTTGGGCATAAAAATCTGCCTTGCAAATGTCATGCAGCAGCGCTACAACGGCATAGGTTTCTGCCGTGGGCACACCCGGCACCCGCCCCGCGCCGATCAACTCATAGTACACATTCAGGCTATGCTCCACCAGCCCGCCGGGGTAGCTGCCGTGGTAGTGGGTGCTGGCCGGTGCCTCGAAAAAGTCCGTGCTTTCCAGCCATTCCAGCAGCTCCGCCGCACCCGGTCTGTGAATCTGCGAGGTGAAAATCTCAATAAAGCGTTCCTTGTTGTCCATAGTCATTGCCTCCCGACTTCTGCAATCCCGTACACGCTGTCAACCTCCCGCTTGGTAATATTCCGGCGTTTGAGCATTGCGGTGATCTCCTGTTTCTGTTCTTGGTAAACATCTTCATACGCGAAGAAATAGCGTAATTCCGGGTTGAACATTGACCGCAGGCTCAAACGCACAACCGTGTGTTCGTCAATTTCCATCGGAACCACATACACGGCAATTTGCCCGGTCTGACTGTTGACCTCCCGGCAAATCACGATAACTTTTTTCACGCACAGCATAGACCCGTGCCCCTTTCTTACCTGTTCATTCTCGGCGTGACCTTGCGCCCCGGTGTGCCGTGCCAACACTCCGCCCGTCGCATAATCACGGTGGTGTGCCGCCACCCGGCGTTGCTTACCCGCGTTTCCACCCGGTTCAGGGTGTAGCCGGGGTATTTCCGCTCCCAGTACGCCACATCGTCGATGTACAGGGTGCTTGCCTCGTCCAGCTTCTTGCGGCTCCACTTGGTATCGTTGGGCGGTGGTGTTTTCGGCTTTTCAAGGCCACGGCTCTGCCGCCAGCTCCGGGCGCACCGCTTGTTCTTGCTGATATACCGCACAAGGCTTTCAACGCTGCCGTGGTCAACATCCAAGTATTCACACCGGGTAAAGCCGATCTGCCCGGCCTTGTCTGCCCATAGCTGTTCCAGCACATCACGGGTCAGGCCGTCGGTGTGCTGTATGATCGCATGATGGTGGTGCCGTCCGCAGGCCGTGCCATCCTCCTGCACAGTGCAATACTCGGTGGCCGCAACCCACTTGGGGCGCTGTACGTCGTTCTTATCGCACCAACGGTACAGGCGCTTTATGTAGTTGGTTAGATTGCGGTCAGCCTTGGCCGTGTCGCCCGGCTCCGGGTGGTGGTCGTCGTCATAGGTGCCCGTCCACGAAAAATCCCCCTTGCCGAAGTTGGCATTGACAAGCTGCACATGGTAGCGCTTGGCCCTGTTGTCGTTGTAGGTCTGCTGTGCAAGGGTGCTGGCCTCCTTGCGCTTGGCACGGCGGCCTGCTTTGTGCTGTTTCGGGGTCACGGGGTATAGATCAACCTCCATGTAGGGGGCAGTGGCGTAACTCTTGCCGCAGATGTGCTTTTGCTCTCTGTAATAGATCGACTTCACAGCTTTTGCCCCTCTCCCAAGGTGGTTACTTCCCATGCGGGGGCTACACCCCCGCACCCCTGTATTATTTTCTTCTTGCTGGAATACCACACTCTGCTCCGCAGGCAAGGGGGAAACACCGGGCGGCTCTCTTTCCGTCCTGCTGTTGGTCAGGCGGTGCCCGCCGCCCTCGTTTCCCCCTTGACCCCTTTCCCCGGCATTTCTGCCGTGGTGCTTAACTTAATGCTGATATACCAGCCCCAAACCGCCCAAGGCGGTATTTTTTTAGCCCGCCGCAGCGCGGCAAGGCTAAAAAATCAATCAGCCGGGCGGGGCACAATCCCGCTCCGCGCCCGGCCTGCAAGGCTTATTCTGTTTTTGATTTACCCGTCATAGCAACCACACGGCGCACCGCACAGGCACCCGCCCGGTGCCTCCGGGAAAAGATCGTCAAAGGTCAACTGCGCTTTTTCAAGCTCCTGCGCTTCAATAAATTCGTCGTGGTAGCTTTCCCATGACCACTTGCGGCCAAGCCCTTTAATGCTGGTCAGGCTGTCCGCCGCGTTGTGTTCCATGTCAACCGCCCGCTGAAAAAGCTCCGGGTTGTTCTCCCACAACGCTTGAATTTCTTTCTTTTTCATCGACGGGCAGAAGTAGCAGCTCGACTTGCCCGGCTTTGGCAGCCCCGCCCGCTCGATCACACGCACACATTCGGCTCTATCCCAGCCCCATTCATAAAGCGGGTAGTGCTTTTCATATTTCTTGTCCACCTCGTCAATGGCAGCGGCGTGTTGAATACGGCGGGTTTCGCCCGCGTCATAGCCAATGTACTTGTTGACGCGGCAGCCGCTTTTCCACACCTCCACACACGGCGGATAGTGGTTGCAGAATTTTTCCTGCGTTCCGATCTTGTGTTTCAAGGAACACTTCTTGAATCCATAGGCGATAGAGGGCAGCGTGTGTGATCGCAAACATTCCGCCTCCAAGGTCAGCCGGTTTCCGTCCTTGTCGGTATAAAACACCGGCGTGATCGTTGGCAAACCGTGCTTTTCCAGCCAAGCATTGAACACCCGGATAAATTCATAGGTGTGCGGCTGTTCGCCGCCCGTGTCTGCAAACAGGATAAGATCAACCGGGATTTTATGCAGATACATCCCGATAATCATTGCGGTGCTGTTTGTGCCACCGCCGAAAGAAACAATGTTCATTTTCAGTCCTTCACACTTTCCGGGCGCTCGGTTCTTTCAAACTCAATCACCCATACATCCGGGTTTGCTTTCCAGCCCAGCGTCTGAACGCTGGCCGTCGGTAGTGTGCTATCCCACAGTTTGCGAAACGATGTCATGTAGCGCCACCACTCGTAGGCGTTGCGGTTTTTGCACGGTCTTTCCGTGCAGCCCTCTTGCGCCCATGCACACTTACAGCCGCCCGGTCTGTTTTGTGGCTTTACACCCTCTTTTTGGAAGTCCGCAACCTCCATGCCTCTAAGCGGCCCGCGCTCGACGCTTTTTACTCGCAGAAAAATTCTCGCAATGTCCTTTCCCATGTGAATTGACGGGTGCCATCGGTCGTCGCCGTCCATTTCCGGGCAAGCGCCGTTCGGCCAGTCTGCCCGGTAGTGCGTTCCAAAGGTGTTAATACACCATGTTTCCCGCACATACAGGATGTCGCCCACCGCAAAGGGCGGTTTCTCGCTCTTGGCAATTCTCCGGGTGCAGGTCTTTTTGCCCGCCAAGATTGCCCGCACCATTTCCGTGTTGAACAGGATAGGCTTTAGGGTTCCGGGTGCATTACTCGCTTTCACTTTCTGCGTCCTCCATCCCAATCTGCTCCGCGCCCTCGTCCTGCTTGTCCGGGTCTGCTGCGTCCAAAGCCTGTTTCTGCTCCCGCATATACTGGCTCACGCAGGCGCTTTCAAATTCGCTCAAATCCTCCAAGAACTGCTTGGTTATGATCTTCAAGGGCACAAACCCGGCCAGCACTTCAAACCCGTCTTTGATAACCACATACGGCGCACCGCCAGCGGTCTTGCGCACAACGGTCTGTATGTAGTCGCTGTTCTTGACCACATCGGCAATGGGGGCGATCAGCGCGGAATCGTAGAAAATCAGTTCCCCGGCGTTGCCATACATAAGGCCAACCAGCCCCATGCCCTTGTAGAACATTTCCAGCGGCACCCGCCGCGCCTCCTGTTCCAGTGGGTCAGCGTCCGTCAGGTTCATGCCAAAGGCCGCGCCGCCGGTTTCGGCGTACTTTTCGTCAAAGAACATCTTTTCCCACGCCTTGCTGTCAATGTCCAGCACCGCGCCTACCTGTTCCTTGCCCTCCATTTCGGGCAACTCCGTGGCGTTGTACAGCGCCGAACGGGTGCCCAGCCAAATGCCGCTGTCGTCCGCATGAATCACCATGCAGTAGCTTTCGCTCTTGGCTCGTTTCACAAACTTGCTCAACTTCATAGCCCGGCTCCTTTCATCCCAGCAGGCACAGCGCACACAGCTTGATAATTGCCAGCGGCCCCAGCACGGCGGCGATTGCCCACGCAATGCAGGCAAAAATCACCAGCAGGCCAACCAGTGCAGCGAGAATAGCTTTCAAAACTTCCATAGTGCCCTCATTTCTCCGCCGCGCTATCGCTTGGCGGTCAGTGTTTCAGTGTCCGGCGTTTCAGTGCTTCTTGAAATAAGCGGAACGGCCCCCGAGGCCGCCGATGGCACTAGAGCGCGGGTTGTTCAGGTTGGAATAGAACACCCCGGCGCCGCCGCCATCGTCCCAGTAGCCACCGCGAAGCAGTATGTATTCGCCCTCGGTGCTGTCCACATAGCACCCGGCCTTTTCCTCCCCGGCAAACAGGGCCAGCGCCCGCAGCTGCTCACTGTCGCAGTTCATCCGCACATTCCCCCACACGCAGCCGCAGTAGTCACGGTGAATGCTCGGATAGGTGTTAAAGGTGATCTTGTCATCTTCCACCGCAACATACAGCGGGTGGCCCTCCGCATCCGTGATCGGTTTCCATCCGTCGCCGCACTCGGTCAAATCCGTTTCGGGCAGGGCCGCGTCGTTGTTCTCCGCCGCCCACAGCGCCCCGTCGCGGATTCTCACACCACGGGCAAACTCCCAAATGTTGCCGCAAAGATCATGTACACCGCTGGCCGTGTGGTCGTGCGTCCAAGTAGCCGGGCCGCTGCCGGTCAGCGTCTTGTAGCTGTCCTCAATGATAATGCCTTGTTCCTTGTCGTCACCGTGCCAGTGGGAGCAATTCGTGTTGCCGTGTGGCAGGGTGCCCAGTTTCAGGCTGGTGTCAGCCAGCAAGCCCCACTCCGCTGCCGTCAGGCAGTGCCAACCCTCGCCCTTGGAGAAACACGCCTGCGCGAAATCCTCCATCGTGATATTCGTGACCGGCTCCTGCAAGGGCAGGCTGTACGGCTTGCCGTTAATCATGGTGTTTTCGTAGACGGAAATATAAATTTCGTCGTACACCTCGCCGCCGATGATGAACGCCGGGTGTACCGCGTCGCTGCCGCCGAAAAGCTCCTTGTTGGTCACGCGGCGGAACCTGTGCATGATGGAGGGAATACCGGCGTTGTCGTATATCGCCACCACATCATGCTCCACGCCCTGCGCGGTCTGCTCCCTGCGGCGCAGCTCCTCGTCGTTGCGCAAGATTTCCCGCTTGATCTTCTCCGGCGCGTCGCTCAAATCCTCGGCACATCCGCAGTTTTCGGCGCAGCGCTCCGCGTCCTGCTGCACATAGCCCAAAAAGGCGGCGGCCTGCCTGCCCACAAACTCGCTCTTACCCTCGGCGGCCATGCTAAGACCAAAGTAGTTGCACAGAATCTTTGCCATTTTCTTTATCTCCTTTCGCCCACGGTAACATAGGCGGTTTTTCTGCTGTTCAGCTCCAAATCCACCGGCGCTTTGCAGGCAAGGCAGGTATGTGTCACCCGGTCAGCGGTCAGGTTGGTTTTGTAGTTGAAGCTCTTGCCGCACTTGCAGTGCATAAACAGCGGGCGCAGCTTTTCCAGCGGCGTTTCGTGACCGCACTCGCCGCACTTGTACCCGTATGTTTCATGCTTGGCGCAAAACGCCTTGATCGCGCCGCACTCCTCGCACTGCACAATCAAAAAGCCCCTGTACGGCCCTTGGTCTGCGTCCGGGTCGGCGCTTTTCCAAGTGTCGCGGGCACCAAACATCCGCTCCACGCGGCTGCCGCGCCTGTCCTCTCGGTGTGGTGCGGCTCGGCGCTCCGTGTTGGCCGAGCTGTTCTCGCCGTTCAGCGGCACCACCTGCCCGGTGGCTGTGTCCTCCAAGAATACCTTGCCGCCCTGCACATACGCCCGAAACGCGCCGCGTTGGCACATCCGGCGTACATCCGAAATACTGGTACTTTCCATTGTCCTTGCCTCCTGTTATTTACTTGTTATATAGCCGGGGCATTTTCACCGGCACAGCGTCCGGCCCAACTGCCCAAACTTCCACATCGTCGATGATCTCCAACCAGTCACAGCCCCAATACTCCGCCGCGTTCAGCATAGCGGCATAGTTGGAGGTGTGCGGCACGATCACTTCACCAAATCGCGGATGAACCGCCCGCGAACAAGTCTTTGCTTTCCAGCGGCTTTCTCGTGCCCGCCGGGCGGCAAGGGTCATGTCCTTATATGGATTCACGCAGCCACTCCGCCTTGTCGGCCTGCCCGTAAAACCCGTGGGCCAGCCATACGCCGAAAACGAACAGGAACAGCCCGGCCAAGCCATAACCGATGATCTGCCCGATCTCGCACATACCGCCAGCACCCAGCAGCATAAGGAACCCAAACAGTGCAAGCACGGCACCGACGCGCTCCTGCAAGCGGGTCAGCTTGCGGGCACGGGCGGTGGCGTTTTTCCGCCGGATTATTTCTTTTTTGTACTGCTCCGGGGTATAGGCTCTAATGATTTTCCCCGCCGGGCTGGTCTTGATCTCAATGTACCGCACTTCCACTTTTGACTTCCTCCTGTTCTTCAACCTTGTACGCCACCGCGTGTTCGTGTCCCACCGTTATTGTGTACTGCGGATCGCCGGTTTCTCCCACGCCCAGCCCCGTCCCTTTGCCCAATGCCTTACACCTTGTGGCAAGCATCATGTTTATTGGCAGACAGTTTTCCCTTGCCGGGGCAAATAGTGTTTGATCATTGTTTGTCGCCAGCGTGGCGGACAGGTCGGTTTGCACCAGCGCACCCTTGCCGCCGCCCTCGCACCCGCTACGAATTTTCAGCGTGTAGGCGGGGTCATACCCCCCCCCGCTAAAATTTCTGCCCACCATGCTTTCATACCAGCGATAGCCGTCACCAGCAATTCCGGCAATTTCTTCCCCCGCCGGGAGGCGCGGCTCAAAATGCCATCCATTGCCTTGACGCTCAAATAATACTTGGTCGGCGGATTCTCCACGAGTATCTGCGATAGCATAAATTCTTCTGCGTCGTTGGGGCACTCCCCAGTATTGCGCATTGACAAGTCGGTAGGCAACAGTTCCGTAGCCCCCAAATTTGCCCCACGTTCCAAACTGTCGTATAAACTGGTCTGCCCCGGTAAGTCGCAGCAATTCGTTAAGTACGGTTTCAAAGTCTTTCCCTCCGTTCGACGATAAAGCCCCCGGCACATTCTCCCAGATCACAAACCGCGGGTATTTTCTGTCGGTCGCCGCCATCATCTCCAAAATAATGCGTATTGCCTCGCGGAACAGCCCGGAACGGTTTCCGTCCAGCCCGGCTCGTTTGCCCGCCACGCTCAAATCTTGGCATGGGCTTCCAAAGGTGATAATGTCCACCGGCTCGATTTTGCCGCCGTCAATGTCCGTCACGCTTCCCAAGTGCTTCATACCGGGCAGGTGCGTCTTGGTCACGGCAATCGGGTACGGCTCTACCTCGCTTGCCCATGCAGCTTTTGCGCCGCACATGGTATCGCACAGCGGCATGGTGCCGCTCCCGTCAAATAAGCTGCCAAGTTTCAGACTTTTCACGGGTCGGTTTTCCTCTGCGCTGATCTGCGCCAGCGCACGGCTCACAAAGAACAGTGCATTGGGTAACGCCATACCGTTGCCCCACATTTTGTACTCGGCGCTATCTGTGTGCAGGCTGTTATGCCACGCGACCAGCTTGTCCACCCGTTCAAGAATGGGTTTCTGTACCCGCTTTCCTTTAATGGCGCAGTCGGTGGCATATACGCTCCGCCAAAAAGCGGCGGCCTCCTCCGGCATATCCGCCGGGAGTTGTTCGATTTCGCCCCATCCGTCCGGGAACCCTTGCAGCCTGCCGCACTCAATCGGCATAAGGCGGCGCACGATGTAATGCGGCGGTACGCCCTGCACGGCAAGTTCGTTTGCCCGTGATTCTCCCGTGTCAAAGGTGTTCACAGTGTTTGCCGTGTCCAACTGCCGGTATGTAGGCGCGTCGCCCTTAAAATGCGGGCGGCTGGTTTTCCCGAATGTGTAATTCACGGTGGCCTCATTCCTGTGGGCAATGATTGTCCTGTCCTTGTCCAAATTGAGCGTTGTTCCGCAATCCATCAGCCTTTCAGCGTTTGCTTGTGTTGATGCCATGCAAAGAACCCCTGCCGGATTCGACGATTCAATAACCGGGTTTATGTAATTCAAACTCCAACCACCGCTTTCCTTTGCCTGCAATGTTCCGCTCAATTCCTCGTTTAAGGTACCGTTCCGCGCGTCATAAGCAACCGCATGGCGGTCTACCGTGTTCAATGTAAAGCACGCTCCTTGCCTCATTCCGCTGCCGTTTTGGTTTGTTTCTCTGTCGCAGAAATTGCCAGCAAGGCAACTGCACTCATGTACTACCATCGGCGCATTGCCCCCCCCCGGTGCCGTATTGGGCAGTCACAGTGTTGGCAACATCCAGTGGGCCGGTTGCCCGGCTGTCTTGGCTGTGCCAGTCAAATAGAAACTTCACAGCTTGTACTCCTGCAACTCTTTCCGACGGGCGTAGATTTTGCTCTGTGCCAGTTCGGCACTGTAACCGCCGCGCCCGTTCTTGTCCATCCGCCCGGTGTCACCTCGCGCCCGCTCGTGGTAGACCGTTGCCAAACTAACACCCAGCTTTGCAGCAATGTCGTTCATGTGCCAACCTTGGTGGTAGAGCTTCTCCATTTCTTGGCGGTCACTGTAACTTAAATGCTTATACTTCATGGTGTCGTCCTCCCTCCTTGCTGTTTTTGGGTAAAAAAAAATAAGCGCGAAAGAAGTTTTTCAACTTCTTTCGCACTTATTCTAATATCTCGGCTGTGTATTCTGTGCGTCTTGACTTTTTGCCCCGCATAGGTTTTAATAGAGGCATTACGGAGGTAATTCTATGCACAAACAAACGCATAAACGCGCTTTTTATACCCTTGCAGGCTGCATTGCCGCGCTGGCGCTCTGCGTGGCGGCATCGCTTTTTCTGCTGACGCCCGCACCGAAAGCGCAGGACGTCACCATACCCGGCACGCGCGGGGACATTTACGCCACGGTACAGCTGCCCGGCAAGCTGGCCCGCGGGGAGGAACTGCCACTCGTCGTGCTCTGCCACGGCTTTACCGGCAGCCGCAGCGGCGAGTTTTTTGCCCTGCGCGTGCGCGGCGAGTCCATGCTGGGCGTCGGCATCCTGCCGGACGATCTGGTCGTCGTCCGCCGCCAGCAGACCGCCAACAACGGGGAGATCGTCGTCGCCCTCATCGGGGACGAGGCCACGGTCAAGCGCATTTTCGTGGAAAAGGATCACATCCGCCTCCAGCCGGAAAACGATGCACTGGAACCAATTATCGTCCGTGATCTTCAGATCATGGGAAAAGTAATCGGAGTCTTCCGTTTCTTCGCTTAAACACAAACAATTCCAAGCATTCAAGCGTTCATTCAATTTTTATTTGTTGTTGCAAAATCAATAACGTTCAAAAGCCCCGTGCAATATATAAAATATAAAACAGATAACTTCGAACGAAGTGAGCGGAATCAGTTTTATATTTTATATGCACGGGGCTTTCATAAAATCTTTTACAACAATAAACTTTTATTAAAATTCATTTACATCATCAATTTTCTTTCCATCATTCCAGATCCGTTCCAGATTATAGAACTGACGGTTTTCTCTATCAAAAATATGCACGATCACATCACCGAAGTCAATCAATACCCATGCTCCACTTCTGTGTCCTTCTGTCTCTTTTGCAGCGTAGCCTGCTTTGTGCATCTTTTCCTCTACATTCTCAACAAGTGCACGTACCTGGCTGTCGCTGTTACCATTTGCAATTACAAAATAGTCTGCAAGTACAGATACCGCTGAAATATCAATCGCACATACATCTTCACCTTTTTTATCCTCTAACGCTTCAAAAGCAATTTTTGCCATTTCTTTTGCCTGATCCATATTAATCCTCCTTTCCCATTTCTTTTTTATAATAATCATAAGTATAGTCCAAATCCTCTGCGTATGCATACCCCGTCAACTTCTCATCCCACATTAGTTTCCATTTATTTGCAAGAGATTTTCGGATAACAAAGAAAAATCCCATAGCCCACATTGTATCTGTCTGCTCAGTAATTTTATTCGGAAAACGTCCTAACATGGACCACGTAACATGTCCAATATTTCTTTTTGAAAAAGATTTCGTTCCCAATAGATACCCTATCTTAGACGTTGTTTCTGATGCATTGTCATCAAGTCCTGCTATCATTGCAATCTGCTTATTCGACATCAAATTGTATATTTGTTTTAAGGTATCCGAATAAACGTCTATATCATCATCCGAGCATATTATTACTTCATGTTTCGCATAAGAAAAGGCTGTATTTCTGGCTTTTGTTAAAGACGGCTCTGCCTGATACACATAAAAAGTTTCTATTCTTCCTCTAATTTCTTCTACTAATCGCTTAATTTCTGCAGCAATTTCTTCACTCGTACTTTGATCTACAACCACTATTTGCGCTGGAAGACACTCACTGTCTAAATATTTATTCAGAGTTCTTTTCAATGTTTGCGGTCGATTCATAGTAGGTATCAAAACCGTTATCGGTAAAATTGTTTTTTTCATCCTTCATCTTTCCTTACATGTTCCACAATATTTCCAGGTGCTTTTGCACCATAGCTTCTATCGTATA
>OLNX01003170.1_pt1 | contig 11394 bp, 8 predicted proteins | sample 1672611 | NCBI WGS metagenome assembly OLNX01 (sample SAMEA3136705, study PRJEB25190) | human gut metagenome
CGCGGTCTCGACCTTGGCAAGGTCGCGCGTTACCAACTACGCCACTATCGCATATGTAAGCTCTCTCGTGAGCACAGATAAAATAATAACAGATACATGCTCTTCTGTCAACCACTTTTTGAATTTTTTATACATTTTGAAAAATTTATACCAATGGGAAGTTTAAAATTAAACGCATGAATAGATATTCCCTGCATAGAATATACCAAAGCTGGAAATGGAGGTAACAAATGAGTGCAAAAACCAGAATTGTCGTTCTTCATATGAAAAAACTTGTGTTTGCAGGTATTGTCACAGGACTTGGTATCCTGCTTGTGATCTTTCTTGGAATCCTGCTCGGCAGTGCCCACAAACAGTCCGCAGACAATGAAGCGGTAGAAACCATGTACGTTCCGGGTGTCTATACCTCTTCTGTCATGATTGATGGAAATCCGTTCGATGTACAGGTATCTGTAGACGAAGACCATATCAACGAAATCACCATGGTTCATCTGGATGAAACTGTAGAAACCATGTACCCATTGGTCCGTCCTACGCTCGATGAACTGGCAAAACAGATTATTTCCAGCCAGTCCCTTACGGATCTTACATATTCCAAAAACAACCAGTATACCTGTCGTCTGCTCATCGGTGCAGTATCCGAGGCATTGGAAAAGGCATCACCCGATCGGTGATGCCCCACATGCAAATATCTGATAAACAGATCTTATTGTGCCTCTGTGTTTAATCCACTCACGTAGCTGGACAATGCAGAAGTATTGGTATAATACGTCTGTGCCGGCTTATTATCCTCATAATAATTGTATCCGGTATAACCGGCCCATCCAACGATGGCAACTAAAATTGCACATCCACAGATGATACCAATGATTTTTTCCGTTTTCTGCTTTGCCATCTCTTTTTTACGATTGGCTTTTTCTTTCTTATATTTATCTACCTTTGCCTGACTCATATTTCCTTCTCTCCTAAATCTGTTGATGGTTCTATTCTACACATTTTCAACAGAAAAAGCAAGTAAACGGTTTTACATATTGCGGGAGATATCCAGGCACTTCATCATTGCCTCGATCACGCTGCTGCGCATGCCTTTTTCCTCCAGCACACGCACTGCCTGAATGGTGGTTCCTGCCGGAGAGCATACCATATCTTTAAGTTCTCCCGGATGTTTTCCCGTCTCAAGAACCATCTTTGCACTTCCAAGTACCGCCTGTGCTGCAAATTTGTACGCCTGCTGTCTCGGCATTCCACCAGCCACTGCTGCATCTGCCATGGCTTCAATAAACATAAATACATAGGCCGGAGAGCTTCCGCTGACGGCAGTAACCACATCCATCAGATGCTCCGGAATGACTTCCGTCTGTGAAAATCCACTGCAGAGATCCCGCACCAGAGCCATATCCGCATCCGTCACACGTGCTCCCGCACACATACCCATCATGCCTTCTTTGACCATAGATGGGGTATTCGGCATCGTACGAATCACTTTTAAATTTCGTCCGAGCACTTCATCAAACCATACCAGTGTCTTTCCCGGCGCGATGGATACCAGAATCTGCTCTTCTGTAAGAAGATCCTTGATTTCCTCTAACACTTCGGCATAAAACTGTGGCTTTACTGCCACAAACAAAATGTCTGCAAATGCTGCCACATCCCGGTTGTCCGTACTGATCTGCACTCCGAACTGTGCTTTCTTTTCTTCCAGCGTTTTCTTCGTACGACAGGAAATCATCATCTCCTGCGGAGGGCATTTTCCGGATTCCAAAATTCCCTGTATCATGGCTGTTCCCATATTTCCACAGCCGATAAAACCGATTTTCTTTTCCATGTTCTAGCTCCTATAATCTCCATTAATTTTTACATAATCATACGTCAGATCACATCCCCAGGCTTTGGCAGATGCCTCACCCTGATGCAGATCAATATTAATATAAATTTCATCTTCCTCTAAGATTTCTTTTGCTTTCTCCTCAGAGAAATCTACACCGGCAGCATTTCTGCATACGGCAATGGTTCCCTTGGACGATGCCAGATCCACATCCACTTTGTTGATATCAAACTCCGCATCCGCATAACCGATTGCACATAAAATACGTCCCCAGTTGGCATCTTCCCCAAACATTGCACACTTAAACAGTGGGGAACGGATCACACTCTTTGCAATAATGATTGCAGTATCCTGATCCGGCGCACCGCTACAGGTACACTCCAGCATCTTCGATGCTCCCTCACCGTCCTTGGCAAGCATCTTGGTCAGCGTCATGAGTACCTGATACAGCGCCTGACGGAACGTATCATAATCCTCTCCCTCTGCTGTGACTGGCGTATTTTCTGCCATGCCGTTTGCCAGAATACTGACCATATCATTGGTAGAAGTATCTCCATCAATGCTCAGACAATTGTACGTCACCTTTACAATCTCAGAAAGTGCTTTCTGGATCATTTCTGAGGAAATCGCAACATCGGTTGTAACAAAATTTAACGTGGTAGCCATATTCGGATGGATCATGCCACTTCCCTTTGCCATACCGCCAACCGTACAGGTCTTCCCGTCAAGCGTAAAAGAAACCGCGGTCTCCTTGGCATAGGTATCGGTTGTCATGATGGCATTTGCTGCTTTTCCATGATTCTGTGGAGAAAGTCCGCGTGCCAGCTCCTGCACATGATCACGGATCGGTTCAATCGGAAGCTTCTGTCCAATGACACCGGTTGATGCCACGATCACCTCGTCTGCCTTTATTCCCAGCTCTGCTGCAGCCAGATCACACATCATCTGTGCCTTTTCTTCTCCGTCTGCATTACAGGTATTGGCATTCTTACTGTTGACAATAACAGCCCTCGCCTTATTTCCGGTTGCTGCCAGATGTTTCTTTGTCACAAGGATTGGTGCACCCTTTACTTTATTCGTTGTATAGACAGCCGCTGCCGTACACTCTTTCTCTGACCAGATCAGTGCCAGATCATTTTTGTTCCGATCCGGATTTAACCCACAGTTTAATCCGTTTGCGGAAAATCCTGCAGCCGCACATACACCGCCCTCGACCTGTTTCATTGTTACATTCATAATTTTTATCTCCTTCTAAGTTATAGTAGTAAAAATCCTCAGCAGAATTTCTCCTGCTGAGGCACCTTTATCTCATTCCATCTGTTTACTTTATGTACTTATCCAGTTCATGAGATACCGCAAGCACATTGTCAAGTTTCTGTTTTGCCTGCTCGGCATTGTTTAAATTCTCAACTGACAGATCCGCTACCTGTACGGAAGAGGCCGTCACTTCTTCCGTTGTTGCAGAAAGATTACTGATATTGTCTACAATCTGATTGTTTGCATCCGACAGACGGTTTAACATGCCGTCAATGCCTTCGATCTCCTGAACCAGTGTATTGACATTCTCATTCATTCCCGAAAAACTCTCAGATGCTTTCGCAATCATGGAATCCTGCGCATTGGTAGCCTCAATCGAACGGCTCACCGCCGTTGCTGCATCCTCTGCATTTTTAAACAATTCATCCAGAATCTGTGCAATGCTTTCTGTCTCACTTCTGGTTTTCTCTGCCAGCTGACGGATTTCATCAGCCACTACAGCAAACCCTTTTCCGGCTTCCCCTGCACGGGCACTCTCAATAGAAGCATTGAGCGCCAGCAGATTGGTCTGACTGGAAATGGAAAAGATGGTATCTGCAATACTCTTTACTGCCTCGGTACGCTCCTGTAACGCTTTCATGGAATCTGCCACTCCGGAGTTTGTCTCTGCGATTACCGCGGACTGTTTCTTCAGATGTTCCATGATCTCCATACTCTCCTGATTCAGTTCCCCGGACTGCTTTGCCACTTTTACCATATTCTCGGAACTTTCCAGTGTCTGCTCAATTGAATGCTGGATATCCTGTGTCATGGTTGTCTGTGTCTGGATATTTTCCGCCGTGCTTTGCGTGCTGGAAGAAATATCTTTCATCGCACCATTGACCACCTCTGTCGATCCATTCAGATCATTGACAATCTTCATCACGGATTCCGTACCCTTACGCACTTCTTCCGCCACACCGATCACATCTTCTAAAATTACCTGCTGCTTCCGCTGCTCCTGCTGTTCACTGTGCCGGGTATCATGGTTGAATTTCTGTGCCACATTTGTTGTAAAGATCACAGCAAATACCAGTACCCCCAGTGCCAGCAGATCCAGTACAAGATTGGTTGTCCCGGCTACGCCTTCCGGCTGCTGACGGATCTGACCAAAGACAGTCAGCGCATTCAATACAAGATAACCGATGCCGCCGATTCTGGAATATTTCGGATCAAAAAACAAAATACAGCCGATAAAAGGAGCCAGTCCCAGAAAACGGATAAAGCTCTCCGTATATGCAAAAGTCATGAAAAATGATACGAGATATAACCCGATCAGTGCCAGATATCTCAGCCGCTCCGATTCCGGACGCCGCTTCCATCCAATGAGCAATGCACCTCCGGAGACTACTGCAATCACACTGACAAATGCCGCAAAGCCCAAAGAACGTACTCCTTTTGCTCTTGATGCCCAGAGCATAAACAGAATAAATGCATAAAAAATCAGATATTCTGTTACAAAAAAACGGTTTACTCTCTGTATCTGCTGCCCTTTTTCCGCAAAGCGATAATATTTTTCTTTTATTTTCATAATCAGTCCTCTCCCCTTTTATAGTTATAACACACGAAAGTTTCTGTTTCCATACTAGCACAGAGCAAAATAAAATGCAATTCTGTCCGCTGTAATAATCTTATTCCAGTTCTTCCATGACACTCTTATATGCTGGACGAATAATTTTGTTGCATCCCACCAGCTCCTCCAGCCGGTGTGCACTCCATCCTGCAATTCTTGCAATGGCAAACAATGGTGTATACAATTCCGACGGAATGCCAAGCATTTCATATACGAAACCACTGTAAAAATCCACATTCGGGCTGACACCCTTGAAAATATGACGCTTTTCTGCGATCAGTTCCGGAGCCACTTCTTCTATCATATTGTAAAGGTTCATGTCTTTCTGGCGTCCTTTTGCCTCCGCGAGATGCTCCACATAGCTGCGGAACACACGCTCTCTCGGATCAGACAGGGAATACACGGCATGTCCCATACCATAGATCAGCCCTTTCTTATCAAAGACCTGTCCATCCAGCATCTTTCCAAGATAGGACTTCACCTCGTCACGATCGCTCCAGTCATGCACATTTTCCCGGATATCATTCATCATCTGCATAACTTTGATGTTGGCCCCGCCATGCTTTGGTCCTTTCAGGGAAGACATTGCCGCAGCGATGGCAGAATATGTATCCGTACCGGCAGAAGTAACCACACGGGTGGTAAACGTACTGTTATTACCGCCGCCATGCTCCATATGAAGCATCAGTGCCACATCAAGCACCTGTGCCTCCAGCTGTGTATACTGCTTATTCGGCCGCAGCATACGAAGGAAATTCTCTGCCGTGGAAAGCTTCGGGTCCGGTCGGTGAATATACATACTCGAATCATTTTCATAATGATTATATGCGTGATATCCATATACCGCGATCATCGGGAAATTGGCAATCAGCTGCATACACTGACGGATATTGTTCTCAATGGAAGAATCTGTCGTATACGGATCATAGGCCGCAAGTGTCAGAATACTTCGTGTCATGGAATTCATGATATCCTTAGAAGGCGCCTTCATAATAACGTCTCTGGTAAAATTGGTCGGAAGTGTCCGGCTGTTGCCGAGCACCTCACAGAATTCATCCAGCTGCGCCTGATCCGGAAGTTCTCCAAACAGCAGCAGATATGCTGCTTTCTCGAAGCCAAATTCGTTCGGTCCAATGGATTTGATCAGTGTTTTTACATTATATCCGCGATACCATAACTCACCGTCACATGGCACCTGTTTTCCATTTTCATCTTTGAAGGACACAATCTTTGAAATACGGGTCAGACCTGTCAATACACCCTTTCCGTTGACATCGCGAAGTCCTCTGTTTACCCCATACTCCTGAAACAATCCGTCCGAGATCGTATCATTCGTAATACACATATTCTGTTTTGATGCTGCGTAATTTGCTAATAAATCTTTTTTCTCCATACTTCACTCTCCAATCTGTATAGTCTTAATTATATCGTACTTGGTTCTCAAAAAAAAGCACTTCATAAATTTTTTATATCTTTTTACGCTTTGTATATAAATTTTATACCCCATAAAATTTCATCAGTGCATCGTAAACATTCATTTTTCCATAGCCCCAGGCGGTATTCGGATAGGATACATCCGGGTTCCTTTCGCACCCGCGAATCAGAATATTTCCGATCTGCACCGAATTTAAAAGCAGTCTTCTCCCACGGCTGTTTCCCCACTCCATGATCTGTGCACATGCTCCTGCCGCAATTGCAGAAGCTGCACTCGTTCCCGTCAGTGTCACATAATTTCCAAGCCTTCCTATCGCCTGCACGCCCACAGCCGGAGCCACAAAATCCGGTTTTACAACCGATGCAATGGTATTCCCCCTCCCGGAATCCAGATATAAAATACCACTCTTTTGATCCATTCCACCCACCCCAATCGGAATTTTTGCCGAAGACGGCACGGTAAGTGTCACATCCGGATCCGGACGCAAAAACACCACGTCTTTTTCTAACATTCCACTCATTGGCAGCCAGATATGAAATTGTCCTGTGATCGTGGTACTCGGATTAACATACAGCGTCCAGATCCCTGCCGCCGGGTTTTCAAACCGGATAAACACCAGCTGATCCCCCCGCGTGCGTCCCACCTGTGCATAATCAATTTCCACTCTTGTCCCTTCAAATATAAATTCCTGTTCCTGATGCGAATTTCCGGGCACATTCTGCGCCGGCATAAGAGTGCCTCCCGGCGAACGCACCGCCACCACAAACAATTCCGGTGCACTGGCCCACAACTCGAGATAAAATCCCCGCATCCGCTGTTCCACATTCACCTCTACCGCAACCATCGAATTTCCATCACTTTTCCCGTAAAAATGATGTCTGGCATTCGCCTCATTTCCGGTTGCCACAACCGCACACCGGCGCCATCTGCCCGCAATATCATCAAGAAGTTCCGAAAGATTGCTGCCACCGGAATGGCTTCCGTTGTTTGTCCCGAGACCAAGGCACAGAATAAGGGGTCGCCCCAGTTTTCTGGCAGTCTCTTCGAGATATTCAACTGCCGCCATAATGTCATTTTCCTGATAGGCAGGCATCTCCTGCGGAATATAAAAAAAGTCTTTCAGATATGGTTTTGCCGGTTTTAACTTTACAACCAGAAGTTCCGCATAAGGAGCCGCCCCAGTAAAACCAGCCTGCAGATCTTCACTTCCGCAGGCAATACTTGCCAGCATGGTTCCGTGCCCATCTTCATCCGTCACTGGAACCAGTTCCCGCGGATGTTCCTGTTCCAGTGCCTCATTGATCTCTTTTTGTGTATATTCCGTTCCGTACAAAAATCCCTGAGGGGTATTTTTCTCCCCCGCCGGAATACTCTGATCCCAGATTGAGCGGATTCTTGTACTTCCATCGGCATTCCGGAAACAGGGCAGTTCATAGGAAATTCCCGTATCAACAAATCCAATAAAAATACCCTGTCCCCGAAGGGACAGGGCTGGCTGATTCTGCAGCTGCAGGATACCGGTTGTCTCCAGCGCAAGCGTATCCAGCAGTCCGAAACATTTTGGGATAATCGAATATCCGTATGTCTTAATGCTCAGCTGCGGCACCTCGTCCCGGTCAAAATATTCTGCCACAAATTTTTCACCGATATTTTGTATACATTCTGCCCGGTCGTCAGAAATCTCCAAAGACTCTCTGGCAATCAGGATATCGTAGGTATTGTTGGAGCGGATAAATGCATCACAATTTCTATCCATAAGAAGCTCCCACACTTCTTTTCCGTAACTATATGCACAAAACTTTCAGAATAGAACTTATTCTTTTACACATGCCACGCCATACGGTTCCAGTGTAAGAATTCCCTTGATCACCTCTCCCGTCAGAAGATCAATTCCCTCTACCCCGGAAACAATCTGCGGTCCGGTCGTATCATTCAGATAAAATACATACCGCATACCATCCGCTTCGCGTGTGTGACGTTCCACGCCATATGGAAGTTTATACATCGAAACTCCCGCTTTTTTCAGTGTACGCGCATACAGGTGCTGCATGGAAGCATCATCCAGCCGGGCCGCGATATACATGGCACTGCCGTTTTGACATGTGCGCTCCGTCACTGCTGCCATTCCTTTGTAATAATCCTGTTCATAGGTACCAAGCACGTTTGTGCCATCTGCCACACGCAGAACTTCCGCATAATCCCGTACTACCCCTTCCGGCATTTCGGCAAAATGTACGCGGTTGCGGTCGGACGGATACAGTGTATCAATTTCCTCACTGATCACGCCAAAGAGATCCTTTAATCCGTCTCCCGGAAATCCGCCCAGATAATTGAGCTGATTTTCATCCACATATCCGGTCACATAGGTTGCAATCAGATGACCTCCCTGCTCCACAAACTGTTTCATGCGCTCCCCGACATGCGGATGCAGCAGATACAGCATTGGTGCCACAATCACGGAATAACCGCTATAATCCTCTTCACTGGAAATCACATCCACATCCACTCCGAGTGCCGACAGATTGCGGTATGCTTTCCTGCAGGTCTTAATATAGTTGCGAGTGGACTCTGCCAGCCCCTTCATTCCATCCGTTGCCCAGAGGCTGTCCCAGTCGTATAACACGGCTACCGGTGCTTTTACGACTGTCCCTGCCAGATCTTTGAGTTTCTTTAATTCTTCCCCAAGATCTGCCACTTCACGAAAAACTCTGGTATCATCCGTTCCGAGATGATCCACAACCGCCCCATGGTACTGCTCAAACGATCCCCTTCCTTTCCGCCACTGGAAATACTGCACCGTATCGGAACCGAGAGCCACTGCCTGCAGCGAAGCCAGCCGGTGTACGCCCGGACGTTTCATTTTATTAAACGGATGCCAGTTGACCAGCCCCGGCGCGCTCTCCATGAGCATAAACGGCTGCTCTTTTTTCAGACAACGGATCATGGCATGATCAAACGCATTTTCCGTCATCGTATCCGAAAACGACTCCTCATCATTGTGAAACCGCGGATAAGAATCCCAGGACACCACATCCAGCGGCTGCTGCATTTTATGATAGTCCAGTCCGTCATATTCTTTCATAAAATTCGTTGTCACCGGAATCTGCGGGGTACGTTCTTTTAAAATGGCAATCTCTGCCTTCATGTAATCCGTCATATTCCAGGTGATAAACCGTTTCCACTCCAGATTCAATCCCATAATGCTGAATTCTCCGTTGCGGTACGGCGGTTCAATCTGGGAAAAATCATTGTAAGTATGACTCCAGAACGTTGTCCACCATGCCTTGTTCAGTTTTTCAATATCATGGTCAAACTTTTCCGCCAGATAATCCTGAAACCGCTTTACACAGTGCGGACAGTAACATTCCCCGCCAAATTCATTGGAAATATGCCACATCAGAAGTCCCGGATGATTTCCGAATTCATCTACCAGCTTATTGACGATCACAGAAACCTTTTTACGATAAACCGGTGCACTCATACAGTGGTTGTGCCGCACCCCGTGATGTTCACGCACCCCGTAGGAATCCACGCGTCTGCACTCCGGATATATTTCATCCAGCCATGCCGGGCGCGCTCCGGACGGTGTCGCCAGTATCGTATAAATGCCATTGGCATATAACTTATCCATGATGTCATGCAGCCATGCGAAATGAAATTCCCCTTCCCGCGGCTCATAGGTTGACCAGGAAAATACCCCAAGTGTTGCACAATTCATCCCGGCTTTCTTCATCATACGGATATCTTCTTCCAGAATGTCCGGCCGGTCCAGCCACTGTTCCGGATTGTAATCCCCTCCGTGCATAATTCCGCCGATCTGCGGAAATAAAATCTTTTTCTCCATGTTTCCTCTCCCTTTATTTTGCGTTTTCTATATTCCGGCTTGCATGACAGGTAAAATACAAAATCTGATACTCCCCGGAAATTTTTCCAAACAGTTCATTGCCATGTGCCATCTTTTCTTCATCCAGATTGACAAACGGATCGTCCAGCACCAGAAACGGTTTTTCCTTCGGATACATCGCATCCACCAGCGCCAGACGCATACAGATTCCCAGCAGATCCTGATATCCGGCAGACAGCCACTTGGTTTCCCGCATCTCGCCCTGCTCTTTCATCTGCACCTCGATGTTGGCATCCACCATCCAGTCTTTTTCTTTATCCCCTGTTAGAAGCGTGTAATACTTTCCAAACCCGTTCTCGATCGGACCCAAATATCTCGCAGAAAACTGCTCCTTTGCATTCTGCAGGAACTCTCCCGTCAGACGCAGGGTTTCGTATAAATGCTGTTCTTCTTCCTGTTCCTGTCTGCAGATGGAAAGCTGCTGTTCTTTTTCGTCCCGGATATCCAGCTGATCCTGCAGATCTTCGAGCTGATGATGGTACTGCTCGATGGCTTCCCGGATATCCTCGCTCCGCTCATCCACATCACGGATCATGGAATTGAGTTCGTCCAGAGAATATGGACATTTTTCCACCGCTGCCAGTTCTTTCATATTGTGTTCCTGCTCAAACAGTTCTCTCTTTTTTCTTGCCTCCGCGTATGCTTTCTGTGCGATCCGGTACTCGGTTGCCTTCATCTGTAACTGGCTGATTCCTGCTGCAAGATCTTCTCCGAAATCCATTCCCGCTTCTTTTCCAAATGCAAGCAAAGAGTTCTGTTTCCGCTCAAATTCCTGTCTTGCCGCATCGCTTTTTCCGGCACGGCTGCGCAGACGCTCATATTCCTGCAGCTGGCTGCGGAGTTCATACAGGCAGGTTCTGGCATCCTTTTCTCCGGGAACCATCTGATACTGCTCCAGAAAATGCTTGGTCTCCTGTTCGATGCGCGAAGCTTCTTTCGAAGCCTCTTCCATGGTTTTTTGAATTTCTTCCACCGGTCCGCGGAGCTTACGCTCCTCTTCCAGATGCTGTACCCGGAGTGCACGCACCTTTTCTTCTTCCTTTGATACCTGCACCTTGCGCACCACAAGAAGCACAATACCTGCCACTGCCGCAACCACCGATACCGCCAGAAGCGGAAGGAACATCTTCTGCACCTGCGGCAACAGAAACGACAACACACCACCGGCAGCACCGATCACCAGCAGGATAATGCCGCAGATCATCATCGGAAGACGATTTTTTACCGTATAATCCGGTTCTTCCCGCTTCATTGCCATCGCTTCAAAATAGGACATTTTCGTTTCCAGCTGCGTTTTTTCTTCTTTGAGTTTTGCAAAACGCTCCTGCTCTTTTTCCATTTCCGTTATTTTTTCTTCAGAA
>OLNX01003171.1_pt1 | contig 11391 bp, 16 predicted proteins | sample 1672611 | NCBI WGS metagenome assembly OLNX01 (sample SAMEA3136705, study PRJEB25190) | human gut metagenome
TTATCAGCCCCTACCTTACGGGCAGAAAATATAGAAAGTAATTTGATCGATAATATCATTGCATTACGGAAAGAGAATAATATATCTCAAACGGAATTAGCTGATTTGACCGGAAGTAATCAGCAAACAATTTCACGTTTTGAAAAGAAAGCGCATAGTCCATCATTAGTTTTATTTGTTAAAATTATTGATGCACTTGGATATGAAATGCAGATTGTGAAAAAATAATAAAATTCGTGTCATACAAATAAATACAAAAGAGATTATAGCATCTATAGAAATATAGGTGCTATTTTTATGCTCAAAAATAAGTGAAATCAGGAGGGAAAATATATGTGTGAATTTATTGTATTTTATAAAACAAGAAGTGGTAAATACGCAAGAGAAATTAAATTTATTTCTTACAATAAGGCAAAGTCGTTATTCAGTACCTTGAATAGAGATTTTAAGTATCTCATAGGTGTAGACGAAAATGGAATACATCATACACTATTGAGTGAAATCAGGAGGTAACGCAAAATGAAAAAAGAAGATTTATTTTTCGGACCATTAATCTGCGGAGCTACATTAATAGCAGCCAGTGCGTTCTTGATCGGCGCAAGTTTAGGAACCAAACAGGCAGAACGGGATTTATATCCACTGCCTACAGTTGTAACGGAAATTGACCGCAGTATAGATAAAGTAATCTGTACAGATTACAACGGATATGAGTGGTCATTCTACGGCTGTGAGGATTGGCAAGAGAATGACATCTGCACTCTGCTTATGGATTCACGGAAAACGGAGAAGATATATGATGATGTCATTGTACAGACCAGATATTCTGGCAGTGTAGAATCTATGGTTGATATGGAAGCTGTGACCGACTTCCAGGCAAATAATGATGCACTGTATTTGTATCTGGCAGATGGCACAGGTTACTATTGGGAAAGATAAAAATAGAAGGGAGAATAAAGCATATGTGTAATACAGATTGGAAGTACAAAAGACAGGCAATGACAGCAGCAAAACAGTTAGGATATGGAGATGCAGTTATATTATGAGTTAAGGCAAGTAATTCCGTAATTGAGATTGACCGGATCATGAGAACAGCACGGCTTAACATGCCATGGAGATAGGAGGTAAAGGCAAATGGTAAAGGAACCGGAAGTAGTAACATACTACACGTTAGAAGAAGCACGGAAATTGATCCGTAGAGAGGATGTACGGAAACGGAACTTACTCTTACGGAGATTAACGCAAAAGGGAGTGGGTGTTGCGATCATTGTAGCAACCATTCTGACAAAAGAGATTGCAGCAATCGTATTTGCCATGATGTTGGGTCTGTATCTGATCTTTACAAAAGAGAAATGGATGTAGGGATTATTTTTGCTTGACAAAACACACTATATGATGTATTATGTGGTCACAAAAGAGAAAGTGAGGGAAATTTAACACATGATACTACACCATTATGAGTCAAGTTCTGGCAGAGATTTAATTATGGAATACCTATACAGCTTAACAGAAGAAGAAAGAGTTGATGGTATGTCTGTAATGGATCACATGGAAAATAACGAGTTTGACCAAATTGAATTTAAACGATGGGAAAAGAAAGTATACGAGGTATACTTCCAGAAACATAACCGCATATTCTATATTACGGTAGATAAAGAAAATGTTTACTTACTCCATGCATGTCGAAAACAGAAAAATAAAACTGAAAAGAGAGATGCAGAAATAGTTCGGAAACGTGCAACAGAGTTAGGCAAGATAACTGGAAAGAAGTATATTTAGGAGGTGTAAATATGCCATTCAAGACAGTATGTATTAAAGACGAAATTGAAAAACAGCGTGAAAATGATCCGGCATTCAGAAAGGCATGGGATGATTCCCGTGCCGAGTATGAATTGATCGGACAAATGATCCGATTACGGAAACAGGAGAGCATTACACAGAAACAACTTGCAGAAATCACAGGAAATACACAGCAGTTTGTTTCACGGATTGAACGGAAAGAAACCATTCCAACAATTAGAATGTTTAGCAAATTGTTAAATGCTCTTGGTTATGAATTACGGATTGTAAAAAAAGGAACTGTATAAAATAAATAGTGTGGTATCATGAATAAAGAATAGCATCTTACAGAAATGTAGGGTGCTATTTTTATACCCAAAAATAAAATTTTAAAGAGAAAAAGGAGAAAATATTATGTGTAAGATGTTCAAAGAAGTAACAGGAAAAGAAAACAAAGGTAACGTAAGTGAGTTAAAAGGACTGTTAAAGGCGGCAGTTGACGCAAAGATGAACGCTGTAATTGTACGGATCCCTGTTGAATTACTGGAAATTGATGAAAGTTATCAGATCCCAGAGAGAACAGCAAGAAGCCTGGAATACCTTACAAAAAATTGGGACGACAATAAATTACTCCCACTTTCAGGTGTTCCACATTGGGAAGAAGGCAAGGTATATCTGTTCGATGGTTTTGGTAGATGGATTGGCTCACAGCTTATCAAAAATCCAAAAGATGATTTACAGGTAATGGTTATTCTCAATGCTCCAACTGACCCAAAAGAAAGACGGTTGTATGAAGCGAAAATGTATGCATTTCAGAATGTAGGCACTGCAAGAATGACAGCCGTACAGAAACACGGTGCAATGCTCCTGATGCATGATAAAGCAACTATCATCCTGGAAGCAATGAAAAAGAAATATGATTTTGAGTATGTTGCGAATAAGGGAAATAGATCTGCAAGTGTTCTTGGAAGTTATACAGAGGCACTTGCAATGTGCAGACAGGGAGAGGATCTTGCAGAGTTTATCTTTCGCATTTGTAAGAAAGCTGGGTTTGATAGAAAGTCAAATGGATATAGCACTTATGTCATGAGAGCCTTAAGAGATTTATATAAGCTGTATCCAGAAAACAGAACTGATGTGGAGAAAACAATGGTTAAGTATATGCGTAAAATTGAACCTGTTTTCTTAAAATCTGAGGCAGTTGTACAGTATCCACTTGTTGATTATAAGATTGCTTGCAGTCTTTTCCTTGAAGATATTGTTGTACGTGAACTGAACGCAAAACATAAACGCAAAATTGAAAATGGAAAGGTTCAGTTCATTATCCAGCCGGAGGATTTAAAGAACACAAAGTAATATACATAAGTTTTAAATAATTATACATAGTCAGACTTTGCGGACAAGGCAACTTGCCCGTGAAGATGTGATTATGTATCACGAAAAATAAAAGCGAAAGGAGAATAAGTGTATGTTACATCCATCTTACACAGACTTAATGAAAGTAGTAAATAAAGACGTTGAAGAGGGCGAAACAAAGGTAGTTAACAGCCGTTATTCCATCGTTATGGCTACAGCAAAGAGAGCAAGAGAGATTATTGACGGATCTATGCCGCTCGTTGATGCAAAGGTTGGCGAAAAGCCGCTTTCTATTGCAATTGATGAGATGAATCAGGGAAAGATGACGATTATTGCACAGGATGAAGAGGAAGAAGAATAAAATCTGACACCTTAAGGATCCGTTGCAGACGGATTCTTTCAGACACATTGCTGACTGAGATACAAAAGGCAGATGCCGCAAGGTGTCTGCCTTTCTTGAACTGGATATAGCAAGATAGCAAAGATGTGTGTCGAATAGAATGCATACTGCAAAAATCAGAAATAAATAAAAAGGAGAACCGAATGAATATATTTTTCGTATCACTTGGATGTGATAAGAACCTGGTAGATTCAGAGGTCATGCTTGGACTTCTGGATGCGAAAGGATACCAGATTGTTGATGATGAGACACAGGCAGATGTTATGGTGATTAATACCTGTTGTTTTATTCATGACGCAAAAGAAGAAAGTATCCAGACGATTCTGGATATGGCAAGATATAAAGAAGAAGGAAGATTAAAGGCATTGGTTGTAACCGGATGTCTGGCACAGAGATATAAGCAGGAGATTATTGATGAGATCCCGGAAGTTGATGTAGTGCTTGGAACGACTTCGTATGATAAGATTGTAGAAGCAGTAGAAGAAGCACTGGAAGGTAAATCAGAAGTAGAACTTGCCGATATCAATGCGTTGCCGCTTCCGGAGACAAAGAGACTTGTGACGACCGGAGGTCACTATGCATATCTGAAGATTGCAGAAGGCTGTGACAAACACTGTACATACTGTATTATCCCGAAAGTCCGTGGAAATTACCGCAGTGTACCGATGGAGCGTCTGATCAAAGAAGCACAGGAACTGGCTGACCAGGGCGTAAAAGAACTGATCCTGGTTGCACAGGAGACAACGGTATATGGACAGGATATTTACGGTGAAAAATCCCTGCATAAGCTTCTGAAAGAGTTATGTCAGATCAAAGGAATCCGCTGGATCCGCCTTCTGTACTGTTATCCGGAAGAGATTTATGATGAGCTTATTCAGGTTATGAAAGAAGAACCGAAGATCTGCCATTATCTGGATCTTCCAATCCAGCATGCAAGCGATGCGATCTTAAAGAGAATGGGAAGAAGAACTTCCAAGCAGCAGCTGATCGATACGATCACAAAACTGAGAAAAGAGATTCCGGACATCGCACTTCGTACAACGTTGATCACCGGTTTCCCAGGGGAGACACAGGAGCAGCATGAAGAAGTAATGGAATTCGTAGATGAGATGGAATTTGAAAGACTGGGCGTATTTACTTATTCGCCGGAAGAAGATACTCCGGCGGCGACCATGCCGGATCAGATCGACGAAGAAGTAAAAGAAGACCGTCAGGCAGATATTATGGAGCTGCAGCAGGAGATTGTATTCGATCAGGCAGAAGATATGATCGGAAAAGAAGTACTGGTTATGATCGAAGGAAAAGTTGCCAGTGGAATGCTTAATATAAATGGAGTAGATTATGCATTTGCTAGAGATGGAAAAATGTATGCGAATGAAATTGTAAGTACAGATATTATAAATAAAATTTGCTATGCAAATGCAGATGGTTCCATTGTTACAACGCGAGGCTGGCATCTAACATCTTATGGATACATATTTGTTCAGCAGGGCGGAGAAGTGTGCACCGGAATCCATACAATTGATGGTGTTACCTATATGTTTGGCAGTGATGGTATACTGATGTATTAATGGTGAGAGACAATACTTATAGGCTCTCGGAATCGTGAGCTTCCCGACCAACTTCATCGGTTGGATGAACTTTGAAAAGTAAATATTATCCAGAACGGACATGAAAAGTAATAAAAGTAAAATAATAAGAAAGAAGGCATTCAGGCTTAGCATAGAAATTCTAAGTTTGGATGCCTTTTTCTGGTGATAGATACATAAAAATGTCAAAGTTCTGTGAACAATTCCATTTCTCACAAATTCATAACATTTTTCATCTATAATAAATCAAAAATCAGAGAAGTATGCAAAAAAGGAGGAATTCCACAATGCGGTTATTACTTGCAGAAGATGAAAGATCATTATCAAGAGCGTTAGTTACGAGGAAGTATTAAAAACCATCAGAGATAAGAAAAATCTGATTCCAATTCTGATGCTGACAGCGAAAGCAGAGATTGACGATAAAGTAGAAGGACTGGATCTTGGAGCGAATGATTATCTCACAAAACCATTTGCGGCAAAAGAATTGTTGGCAAGAATCCGTACCATGATCAGAACGCAGACAATACAAACAGAATCAATTTTGCATGTCGGAAATATCACATTAAACAGAGCGACTTTTGAACTGACATCACCAACAGGAAGTTTTCGTCTTGCGAATAAGGAATTTCAGATGATGGAGGTGTTTTTATGTAATCAGGGCCACAGTATCACGCACAAACGTCTGTTGGAAAAAATCTGGGGAGATGAAAAACAGGTACAGACGAACGTTGTATGGATGTACATTTCTTATCTTAGAAAGAAATTAGAAGCACTCCACGCAAATCTTCAGATTACAGAGGCAAGTCACGCAGAATATATTTTGGAGGTGGGAGGATGATCCGAAAACTTCGAATAAAATTTATAGCGATTTCCATGACATCAACGATCATTGTATTATTTCTGATTCTTGGATCGATCAATTTGCTGAATTACCGGGAGATGAGTCATAATGCAGATACGATCTTAGATTTTGAATATTCTTATGCGGCAGAGCCGCCTGTCCAGTTTAGACTGAGCCATCTGTCCAGGCGGAGTGAGCCACTATAATATCTGCGAGTTTACTCGCGTAATGATTTATCTAATCCGTAAACTTCGCGCATAGAAATATCATGTTCAATATCAATACCTCTGATATTGATCCGATAACTGTCATATGCAATACGATCTAATATAGCATCTGCCAATGGACTGTCTGAACCTCCAAGTTGATCATACCATTCTTCAAATTCATACTGAGAACAAAAGATGGTAGATGATTTTTTACGTCTTCTGTGTAAAAGTTCAAAAATATCTCTTTGTTCTGATTCAGTTGGCTTTAATAAAAGCCATTCATCTAAAATAAGAAGAACTGGATTTGCATATTTAGCCATGATCTTTTTGTAATTGCCATTGTCACGAGCCAGCTCAAGATCAATCAAAAGATCAGGTAACCGAACATACTTGGTATTAAAATATTGTTTACATGCTTCCATACCAAAGGCACATGCCATGTACGTTTTTCCGCAACCAGTTGCACCTGTGATAAAGATATTTCTATGTTCAGATATATATTCACATGTAGCAAGACGAGTGATCAATTCCTTGTTCAGTTTACGTCCGGATGTATAATCGACATCCATGATACTTGCATCTGGCTGATCAAACTCAGCTTTTTTGATCAGTCTCTTTAATCGATTACTTTTTCGGTTATTATATTCGATATCTACAATCATACCGAACCGGTCTTCAAAAGGAACTTCGTTAAATTCAGGATCATTCAACTGATTACGAAATGAATCTGCCATGCAGCTAAGTCGCATTTCAATTAATTTATCAATTGTGCTTTGATTTGTCATAGTTATTTACCTCCGATAATAATCAGCACCTCTTGTGATGCCGTGTGCTTTGTGTGTGGATTCTGTATGATCAGCTTCCGATTTCAGTTTTTTTGAACTGGTCACAAGAATGTTTTTAATGCTCTTATAACTCGGTGACGAAGTATAGGATAAGGCTTTTTTACAAGCAGCTTCCAATAAAGTATCAGAGTACTTTTCAGCAAGCTTCAGTAATCCCATACAACTTCGGTAGGTTTGCTGCTCCACACGTTTGGAGGTTAAGATTGCATTGACTGCATGATATGTATTTATTCCAATCTGTTCAGCCCATTTACGGAAACGATCACCATTCCATTCAAGATATTTCGTAAGCGCTTTATCTAAGGGTGGATTTTCAATGCACACAAATCCTGTCATAATGATTGCTAGATGCTAGTGTTTTACTTCCATCGTTTGCTAGATGAATGAAAATGCTAGTACTTTACTACAATTATGGAGGAGTACAATGAGAGCAAAAAGACGTACCGAACAGGAACAGTATGAAATCATCATGGAATGCAGACAGAGCGGACTTTCTGATCACCAGTGGTGTCTGGAACATGACATCAATCCAGGAACTTTTTATAACTGGGTCCGTCGTTTTCGCAAGCAGGCTTGTGAATTTCCAGCACCAGCAGGAAAAGACCGGTTTCAGGCGATCCATCAGGAAGTTGTAAAAATGGAGATCATTCCAGACCAGTCAACCGATCTTTATGGACCGTCTTCTACAGAAGATATTGCAGAGATCACAAAACCCGTTGCAACAATGGAACTTCAGATCGGACAGGCTGTTCTGCGGATCAGTAATCAGACCGATCCACGGTTACTGGAACAGACATTAAAACTTATAGGAGCATTCTCATGTTAGGCGATATCTCTGTTGTGGATGATATTTATATTGTCTGTGGATATACTGATATGAGAAAACAGATCGATGGATTATATTCGATCGTGAAGGATCAGTTTCATATGGATCCAGAGCAGAGAGCGTTATATCTTTTCTGTGGCAGGCGTTGTGACCGGATCAAAGCACTTTTATATGAAAACGATGGCTTCGTATTATTATATAAAAGACTGACGGCCTCCGAGGGAAGATACCGCTGGCCAAGAAATAAAAATGAAGTACAGCCGATCACCTGGAGACAGTTCGACTGGCTGATGTCAGGTCTGGAGATCGAGCAGCCAAAAGCGATCAGACCAAGAAAACCTGAGAATGAAAAAGAGTAAAAAAAAGTCCCATTTTACTAGGGATTCCGTCGTTTTCATGGTATAATGAGAACAGTAAAAAAAGGAGTTTTATACCATGAGTTCAGGCAGAAATGATATCCGGCTGATCGAGCTGAAGGATACGATCTCACAACTAAATCAGACGATCCGTGTGCAGACGGAGATGATCAAAGATCTTCGAAAAGCGATCGAAGAACATCATGCATCCGATGAAAAGAAGGATCAGATCATTTCAAACCTGCAGGCAGAGATCTCATATCTGAAAGCAAAGCTGTTTGGAGCTTCCAGTGAAAAAAGACGGAAAGAAGATCTTCCGGGACAGATGAGTCTGTTTGATGAACTTATGGAGGAAGAACCGGCAAAAGAGATCGAACCGGAATATATTGAGATCAAAGCCCATGAAAGAAAGCGGAAAAAGAAACCGGATCTTAACGAACAGTTCCGTGATATCCCTGTCCGTCAGGAATTCGTTGACACTCTGACAGAAGAACAGAAAACATGCAGTATCTGCGGAACAAAGATGGTCGAGATCGGTCATGAACTGATCCGAAGTGAAGTCATCTTCACACCGCCGAAACTGGAACGTGTGGAATATATCGCTACAACTTATGGATGCCCAAAGTGCAAAGAAACGGAGGAACCGCAGTTCGTTAAAGATAACGGGATTCCTGCACTTCTGCGTGGAAGTTATGTGTCTCCATCGCTTGCAGCACATGTGATCTGTCAGAAGTTCATGAACGCAATGCCACTGTACCGGCAGGAAAAAGACTGGGAACAGCTGGGAGCAACGATCACGAGAGCTTCCATGGCAAGATGGATCATCCACTGTTCCAAAACATACTTTCAGCCAATGTATGAATATTTTGAGAAACAGCTGAAGAAACGAAAGTTTCTGATGATGGATGAAACACGTCTTCAGGTGCTGAAGGAAGAAGGGCGGAGAGCCCAGACACAGTCTTTTATCTGGGTGGTACGCAGTGGAGAAGACGGACTGCCAAAGATCGTGCTCTATCATTATACGGAAACAAGGGCAGGAAAACATGCGGTCGGATTTCTGGACGGGATCAAGCCGGGATATTACTTTATGGCAGACGGCTATCATGGATACAACCTGTTGAATGATGGAAAACGCTGCTGTTGTTATGCACATATCCGCAGATATCTTCTGGAAGCGATCCCGAAAGGTCATGAAAAAGATTATACAGATCCTGCCGTTCAGGGAGTTTTGTATTGTGATAAGCTGTTTGAATATGAACGGCGTTATCGTGAAAAAGGGTTTTCTCCGGAACAAAAAAAGAAACGACGTCTCAAAGATGAAAAACCAGTCATTGAGGCTTTTTTGTCATGGCTTGATGCACAGACACCTGTCAAAGGAAGTCGTCTTGACCAGGCTGTGATATACATCCGAAACCGAAAAGATTCACTGATGACATATCTGGAAGATGGAAGGTGCAGTCTCAGTAACAACCTAAGTGAAAATGCGATCCGTCCGATCACGGTCGGAAGAAAAAACTGGTTGTTCTGTGATTCTGTAGACGGAGCCAATGCCAGTGCGATCTGTTTTACAATGATCGAGATGGCAAAAGCATATGATCTGAACGTGTATAAGTATTTAAATTTCTTATTGGAAAAACGTCCAAATGCGAGAACTGCCCAGAAAGAATTAGAAAAACTAGCACCGTGGAATGAAGAAGTGCAAAAGATGTTTGCTAGGAAAATGAAGTAAAGTACTAGCATTCTATTATTCTAGCAACACCCTAAGATAAAGCGCTTACGATATTTCTGATGATCCTCTGGCATATGTGCTGTAACAGTACTGTATTGACCCGGACGTCCTTTTAGTCGACGATGAGAAGCAATACGATTGTGATTATAAAAGATCTCAACTGTATTATCTGTTATTTTTACATCAACTTTCTTTTTGATGTATTCATAAGGAACTGAATATAGCATTTTATCCACAGATATGTGATAATTGAACTGAACTGTGGCGGTTTTCCAGTCGCTTAGTTCAAAACGGGTAGCAGGTAATGGGGATAGCAAAGGCTTTTCATTTTCAAGGAATAGCTCCAACCGGCTACCTTCCTTTTTTTGAAAGAGTTTTTGGTTAAAAGTCAAAAGTTTTTTTCTGATAGCCCGATTTAATTCCGCAAGTGAAAAGAACTGTTCATTGCGAAGTGCTGCTGTGATCCACGTAGATATATTTCCAACGGTTCCCTCTGCATTCGGTTTATCTTTAGGACTTCTGACACGAGCAGGTATGATCGCAGTTCCGTAATGTTCAGCTAGTTCCTGATAGATTTGATTGATCTGTTGATCTTTCCGTTTTCCGTTATGGATAACTGCTGTTTTACAATTATCTGGCACGAGGATCTTTGCAACACCGCCAAAATATTCATACATATGAATATGAGCCTTGATCCATGATCGTTGTTTCATATCCAAAAAAGCTTCAACGTAAGTATACTGACTGTATGTCATCACACCAACAAAGATATGTGCCTTGATGATCTCTCCTGTATCTGGATCGATGATCATTGCAGGATCACCAGCCCAGTCAACTTCGATCTGCTCTGCAGGTTTACGTTTGATATGCATGGTAGCACGATGTTTCTGCTCATCCTGTTGAATGTGATAACAGAATTGAGAATACATCAATGGTTCATCTCCATTTGCACGGCAATCTTCAATATATTCTGTCCAGAGAAGTTTTTTACTGACACCATTGCGGAGTAGTTCTTTTCGGATGTAATCATAATCAGGCATCCGACGGTTTGATCTGTTGTGTAGTTTTGGATATAACAACTGCTCTAATACTGCATCTGTCTGATCATCTGATAATGGCCAGGAAAGATTTAACTCCTTAGCACGTTTTAAAACTTTTGAAACAGTATTTCGAGAACATGGAACACTTAAAGCAATGTTCCGATTACTAAATCCCAGACTGGAAAGTCTGAGAATCTCACGATATTTGGTCATCGTTAGGACCTCCTTCATAATAGATTTACACCTAATAAAAGTGTATAAAACTATTATAAAGGAATCGGCTCAATGAATCCGGAACAGTGGCTCAGCCTAAAATGGAATGGTGGCTCAACCATGTCGGACAGATGGCTCAATCAGTCCAAGATTATTCAAGATTTCCTGAAAGAGAATGATGGAGAATTGCCAGAAAATCTCTATAAATCTC
>OLNX01003173.1_pt1 | contig 11390 bp, 7 predicted proteins | sample 1672611 | NCBI WGS metagenome assembly OLNX01 (sample SAMEA3136705, study PRJEB25190) | human gut metagenome
ATTTTTAACTGCCTATCAATAACTTTATCGGCGAACCCAACTCGCCCAATTCGCGAATTTTCACAAAAAGGCGGACAGCCTTCACCGTCCGCCCGTGCGATTCTGCTAATATTTAGTGTATCTGGTCAAGTATGAATGGGTCTTTGATCTTCTTATCCTCCGCCAAAAGCAACACTTTCGAGATTATTTCGGCTGTTTTCGGGTCGTCGTCTGCAAATGGCAGAAATACCCTTCCGCGGTGCTGCGATTGAACGGGCAGAATGTTGAGCGCCGCGCCGCCCTGAATATGGCAAATTCCGCTGCCAAGGTGCACCGAATAATCCGCGCGCGTACCATTTATCAAAACGTGCGAGCCCTTGACCTCGCAATTTTTCAGCTTGAAGAGCGGCAGCGTAAATTCTAGTATCGCGGCGCGCATTTCGATGGTCGAGTGGCTGTGCTCGGGGTCAACTTCACCCGCATGACAGATCGAAACCGCAAGGTCGGCGTCGCGCATGACCTCTGAGAAAATTATGTCGGGAATGTCCTTGATCTTGATCGGCTTACCGGTCACGCGGTCGCTGAAGCTGACGTGCTCGAGCGTCGGCGCTTCGATGTCTGAGGGCGAGAACCAGTCGGCACGGGCATACAATTTTGCAACAATATTTTCCTTATAGTACACTTTTTGCAGACCGTCCTCCAGATCGCATACCCAACGGCGACCGCGCAAAGTGGCGACAGTCTTTTTTACGAGTATCTGATTGCCTGCAAATCGCGGCGTTTCGCAGTTTTCCAGCTCCTCAGCAGTCTTGATATAAAGCTCGCGGAAAACTTGTCTGAACGGCTGAACGATCTGATCATCAAATAGATATTTCTGTATGTCGCGCCAGTTTCCATCAGCGTACATATCAAACGGGTGCGCAATTCTCAGCTCGCTCGCCCCGTCCGCGCAGATCTCCTCGCCGCCGACTGTGCAAAGCCTGCCGTCTTTCAGCACGCCGCATTTGCCGTCATAGCAGTACACAAGATTTTCCAGTAAAGGTTTCACACTGTCATTTTTCATCAGCCCGACGATCTCGCTCAGTGTGAACACCGTCGAATCCTCCATAGACTGCTCCAGCATCGTGCGCGTGCGGCGGTACTGGTCGGTCAGCTGCTTGCGCCTTTCGGTCAACGTGACGATGTACTCGTCCTTTTTCAGCTTGGCAGGCACGTTTTTCAGTCGTTTTCCGCCTTTTTCGCAGGCGATCTCGGTCTTTCCATCGCGTATTTCCAACCATACGCTTACTTCTCCAACATTTTTTGGCTCAAACAGTGGACGTATGCTCTCAAAAAGTTCGCTCTCCATGCGCAGTTTCAGGCGCATAACGTCGCTTGATCCTGCCGACAAAGCCAAATTCTGCATTGCGATCTCCGCAGCGACAGCTTCACTTGCCCTGCGCTGTGCACCAAATTTCTTGCTTTCTTTTAAAAACTGCTGTATAAAAAGGTATTTCTTCATAATTTCGTCATCATTGCATGGGATAAGCGAATATGCCATCAGCATATCCTTATTGCGCTTGACCGAAGCCGCCGTTTTCGCTTCCTCGGGGTCGAGCTTTCCGAGCACCGCGTCGGCATATTTACGCGCGCGGGAGTGCTTCGCGCCGTCGGAAATGTACTTCGCAGCATCGTAAAGCATCGCAAAACGCTTCTCGCCAAGCGTCGCATAGGCATCTTTGAACCACTTAATGTCAAAAGCACCGTTTTGCAGATTTTCAACCGAGATCGGCGTGTATTTTGCGATAAGCGCCGTGATCTTATCGCTGTAAGATTCGTTCATATGAGCCATGAAATAGCAGCAGCCCGACTTGAATCCCTCCCAGCCGAGGTAATCGGCGGTAATGTTCAGCCACTCGGGTGAGTACATCGCCGCCTCGATAAGCCGCTTTTCGGTAATATCTGTGCCGCTGACCAACTCGCGAAGCTTCTCGGCGGTGTCGCCCTCATTCGGTACGCAAACGCTGATGAGGTGGCTGAGCGTTTCCTTTTTCGAGCTTTGCGAACCGTAAATGTAGCCGCGCACAAAGGTTTCCTTGCCCAGCGCAGCCAAAATTTTAACGTAATTTTCCACGCCATAAATGCGCTTGATCGACGTAATGTAGGGCGAGAACCGCGTTTCGCTGTCGCCGCGGTTAAGTTCCTCGCCCAGCACCACGCCAATGAACTTATTGTAGACATCTTCCGCTTTTGCAATTACATTTTTGTCAATTTCGGTCAGTTTATCCATATCGTGATTGCCAATCAAACCGCGTAGATTGCCATTTCCACCCATATTCAACCGGCCGCGCGCCGCAACAAGCTTGTCACGCTCGCGAATCGCTTTAATATGTCCGCTAAGAGCGCTAAGCACATCGCCAAGATCATCCGAATTGACCAGTCTGCGGTACATTTCGTCGTCATTTATCACGCCCATCGCGCAGGCACGTACAAGCTCATCGGCGGTCGGCGCGTCAAGCGCGTAAACGCTCTGCTCCTCGTAATCGCCGAAATACATACCCGCCAAGCCATCAAGGCGATCGGTCAGCGCAGTCTTCACAACGATCATCTTCGCGAAAAACTCGTTGTTTTCCATTTCAAAAAGCCAGTTTAGCACCGTGTCGATCTGCACCTGATCTAGCAGTGAGCGATGCTCCGGGTCAAATTCCCTTCCGTGCCTGCCGTAGCTCTGCTGCACGCCCTCCTCGCCGCTGATCTTCACTTTCAGCGTTTTGTCGTCCAGCGTGTAAAGCCAGTTTGCCGCAGATATGGCGATTTTACGTCTGTCGTCCATTGGCACAAACTTATCATACAAATACTGCACGATGTCCTTACAAAGAAAATGTACGTCGATTGGGTTGGCAAGGTCAGCGCCGAAAAGCCTTGCCGCTGCTGCCTTTCCGGCCTTTTTAAACGTGACGTATTTGTCCATTTTTCTGTACGCTTTTAATTTTATGTACATTCTTAGCAGCAGCTCGGGCGAGCCGACATCGGTCTGATAAAACTCGTTCCAAATCTCCTCAAAGCAAATTTGCTTTGGCGAGTGACTGATAATTAGCGAATGTGCATTACCCAGTAGATTTGTTTCTCCCCAATAATTTGTAAATTCATCATTTTTATGCGCATCCAATAATGCGTCCAGCTTCTTAAGAGCAACAGCACAATCTGCCTTATCTGCATTTTTATCGCTGCCAGCCAACTCACTTTCAGGGAAATAACGGCAGAAAACTTTGTTGCTATCGTCAACAAACTGCTTGTCAATTGGCGAGATCTTACAATTTTCAAGCTTGTATAGACCGCAATCGGCAGGCAGTTCAGAATTTTCCTCGTCCAGAATTTGGTCAAGCAAGATCTTTTCGCGCGAAATATCGCTCTGCATTGCCGCCGCTAACGCCTTTGTCCGCGCAAAAAGCTCCGCACGCTCCGGCTGTTTTTTCAGACGAAGCACCATGTCCAGACCCGCCGCGCGCTTTTCTCCGTTTTTATCCGCCAAAAGCCGCTCGCAAACGCCGTACAGACGTTCATCGTCCAGCTTTTCGAGCAGTTCAATTGCGGCAGTTCGCGTTTCAGAATTTTTCAAGCGAAGCATATTTTCCAGCATGAGGTAATTATCGTCCGTCAGCTCGATATTTTCGACCATTTTTATCGCCAAACTGCGAGTGTAGCTCTCCTTGTCGGCAATCGCGTTGACCAATGTGTCACGCTGAATGTCGGTTTCAGGAAATGTCACCAACATTCGCAGCACATTATTGCGAATATCGCTATCGACCTCCGCAAGCATTCCGCACGCCTCGTCGATCAGCGTGTTGTCTTGCAGCGCAGATGCGATCCAGCAGAGTTTCGCCGCGACGTCCATACGCTTGAGTTTGACCGAGATCCACGGAAATACGCAGGGTGTAAAGTCAAATTCTTTCTTTTTTGGTGTAAACAGTTCGCGGGTCTTAAGCAATATGCCGCGGAACTTTTCCGCTTCATCCCTGCTCTCGAAATAGTCCGAAAGATCAGCGTACACGCGGCTTTTCGGCGGCTCTTTCTTTTCCCGCTCGTAAGGCCCCTGGCGGTTATCCGAGGCAACATTGTTCAGCGCCATGTTAATATCAGGCATAAAATGATAAAAATACACCGCCAAACATTCGGTATCATCGGCAAAATTTTCAAGCGCAAACTTGCCCAACTCATTCTCTAAGTCAGGGTTTTCAAACTGGCTTGCAAAAATTCCCGCGACCATACGGCGGTGACGGCTCTCACCCATCGCAAGTTTACGGCAGATCTGCGCACCAACGCGCGCGTCCTCCGCCGAATAAGCCCACAGCGCAATGTATATCTGCATCGCGTCCTCGCTCTCAAGATACGCGTCGCGCGCCGCCCTGTCAGCAAGACATTCGGCGATAAGGTCGAGCATTTTGCCCGCAATTCGGTCGAGTGACTCGGGCTTGTCCGCAAAAACTCCGCACCAGGTAAAAATCGCACGCTTGACCGCCGAAAATCTAATGAGATCGTGCGCCTTGATGGTTTCAACGACCGCGCGCAGGGCTTCGATCGTACCGCTGTCGGCGGACTCGCATATCGCTTGCCGCAGACCCTCCTGCAAACGTGCGGCGACCAAAAGCTGGCAGATCAGCTTGTGCGCATCGGCATTGCTGCTCATCATCACGCCGCGGATAATTTCCAGGCTGATATTCGTGCCGTCATCCATGATAACGTGCTTTAAAGCGGCAAAAACCTTGCTGTCGCCAGCGTCCAGATGTGCCGCTAACAGACTGCTTATCGGGAGGCTAAATCCATCTTTGTAAAAATGTTGCTTTTCATTTTCTGTTAAATTTCCCATAAGAGCATCTTCAAGCGAGCTTTCAAACCAGCCAAGTCTTGCATAATTCTCCAGCTGACTCAAAATGAAATTCGATTGCAGGTACGCCGTGTAGCTTGATGAACGAAACGACCTACGCCAAATGCTTGACGAATACTGCCATTTGGTGCAGTTATCGACAGCCCAAAGCAGATCATTTTTGTATTTCTTATCTATCCAGCCATTTTCATTCAGCAATCCACCAAAAATCGCACCCATATTTTTGTTAATAAACTTGGACGGAGCGCCGCCTTTTGCCAGATATGTATAGAGATCTTTGTAAAGTTTGCAATTATGCTTGCCGTCAAGAAACAGCCTGATCTCAGTCGGAAGCTTGTTGCGCGCGTTTTCGATTGCCGTCGCGTGCGACTGCCTCCACACATTATAGCTCTCAGAACTTGCCATTACCATATCCTCCCTGCCAACATTGTTAATCTTATGAACGTAATCTCGCTGTTTTCGCCTATCTTAATCTCTTGTTCGCGCGATTCCAGCTCCGTTTCGCCGACAAATGCGCGAAACAGCCCATCGTCAAACGCCTGCAAAGCCGTCTGCACCGCCTCGTTCTCGTCCGCTTTTTTGTCAGAAAAAGGCAGGCCAAACGCCATTTTGCCTGCCGCCTCCATTGCCGCAAACTGCTCGTCAGAAATACACCGCGGCTCGCGGTTGTCGATTCGACTATTGTATGCCGCCACACAGCTTCGCACACAGGCGGTCACAAGCTCCTCCGCCGTTGTCGGAACACCCTCGATCTCAAACGGCGTAGGCTCGACCGAAGCGATCTTCTTTCCTAGTTTTTTCACATTTACACTTATTATCATGCTGATCTCCATAAAAATTTAGCAGTACAAATTTTTGTACTGTTATGAACCGTGCACATTGTCAAATTGCACTTTATTATCGCGAAAAACGCGCATAAATCTGTATATATTGTATCACAAAATTATTAACTTGTCAATATAAAATTAACTTTTGTTGCACGTCATCCGGTGTATTGACAAACGCCGCAAGTTGTATTATACTATTTATAAAAGCATTTAGATGAAACGGTGATATTATGAATTTTGACATTTCAACTAGATTATACCATGAAAATAACTGCGTTTTAGCACATTCAAACGAACTTTGCGCACTCGGAACAAAAGCGCTCATCGTAACAGGGCGCAATTCCTCGCGTAAAAACGGCTCACTCGACGATGTAACCGCAGCACTTGCGACCCACAATATTCCATATGTGGTTTTTGACAAGATCGAGGAAAACCCATCGGTCGAGAGCGTGATCGCAGGTGCGCAGTACGGAGCTTCTGAAATCGTCGATTTTGTCATAGGAATTGGCGGAGGCTCGCCTCTTGACGCTTCAAAAGCGATCGCTTTACTTATAGCAAACAGCAAATTTGACAAAGATTTCTTGTACACACCTATACCAAACGCTCCGCACTTGCCCGTAGCCGCAGTTCCTACGACCTGCGGTACGGGTTCAGAGGTCACAGGAGTTTCTGTTCTTACGCTTCACAGCAGCCATACCAAAAAATCTATCTCACATCAAATTTTCCCTGAGATAGCTTTTGTTGATAGCAAGTATTTGAAAGCTGCGCCCAACCAAATCATAACAAGCACAGCGCTCGACGCTCTGGCGCACCTTTGCGAAAGCTTTCTGCACGCGAAAGCCGATGTGAAAAGCCGAAAAGCCGTTGAAAAAGGTCTGACGATTTGGGGCGAAGCGAAAAATGATCTTGCAGATCACAATTTTACTGATGATGTACTTGATAAACTCATGTCAGCTTCTGTATACGCTGGAATTGCTATCCGTTACACAGGCACATCTATCCCACACGGGCTGAGCTACCGCGTTACTTACGAGTGTAAAATGGCTCACGGCTTGGCATGCGCGGTGTTTTTACCGCCATTTATCGAGAATGCCCCCGCTAATTGTCAAAAGCAAATGCTTGAATGGCTCGATTTTACCAACTTCAACGAGTTAAAAAATTTCATTGTAACACTCTGCAACGGCTGCGAAATCCCGCGCGACATTTTGGAGCTGAGCATTGGCGATATGCTGAAAAATAAGGCAAAACTCGCGAGCGCCTGCTACCCGATCGACGAAAAAATGCTGCGAACCATTGCGGAATATCATTGCTAAACAAAACGCCGCGGCCACACGAAGGTGGCTGCGGCGATTATTCTGGCTGCTTATATACATAATAATGCAGAAATGTTTATAAAATGTAATTTAAAGATCAATTTCACCAACAAGTTCCTCAACAAGATCTGTCATCGTTATAACACCGCACATTCCGCCGTACTCATCAAGTACGATTGCAAAATGATTGCCACTCTGTTTCATATTTTTAAATAAAACGTCAGCGGCGACGGTTTCAGGAACGAAATATGCAGGCGAAACACACTCATTTAGGATATTTTCGCGAGTCTTATTCTCAAGTCGAAAGTACTTTTTAGCGTCCAAAACACCGATAATATCATCGAAATTTTCGCCGCAAACGGGATATTTCGTATGTATATTTCGATAGATAACGCGCTTCCACTCGTCAATATCGTCCTTTGTGGATATAAAATCGACCTTTTTGCGATGTGTAAATACAGTTTCTACCTGTGTGTCATCAAAGTCGAAAACGTTATCGATTATTTCTTTCTCGTTTTCATCGATTGTTCCTTTTTCGCGCCCCTGATCTAACATCATACGGATTTCCTCTTCTGTGACCTCTTCTTCATTAGCATTAGGGTCGATCCCGAGCAATTTTAACACAACATTTGTGGATAAAGTCAAGAACCAAACGATCGGAGCGAAAATTTTCGATACAAATGTGATCAGTCCAGATATAGCGAGCGCCAGTTTTTCAGAGTTTTTCATTGCTACACGCTTTGGCACAAGCTCGCCAAAGATCAAAGTGAAGTACGAGAGCAATATTGTTATAATCACGACCGAGATCGTGCTTATCGTTTTCTCAGAAATGCCAATTCCTGTCTTCATAATAAGTCCAGTAAGCTGCGAGGAAAAGTTGTCTGCGGCGAACGCACTTCCCAAAAAACCCGAAAGCGTTATTGCGACCTGTATCGTTGCAAGAAATTTTGACGGCTGCGATGTGAGGTTGACAAGCCGCTTCGCTTTACGGTCGCCCTCGTCCGCCATTTTTGCCATTTTCTGATCGTTCATGGATATTACCGCAATTTCCGTCGCTGCGAATATTGCGTTCAGTAAGATAAGTACTATCTGCAGCACTATTTGTTTCATATAATTATATTTCCTTTCCAAATTAAAATAAAATAGTTGATAAAAACACAAAAAGACATAACTCGCCTATTCGATTAGATGGCGAAATATGTCCCGATCAAAGCTATTTGATTCAGAAAAGAATGCGGCAATGCTACTGCAATAGTTGCAGTTATCATTATCATTGTCACTATCGTCCATTTTGGCTTTAAGCCCCCTTTCAAATGTATTGATGATATTATACACTATTTTCTTTTGTTTGTCAAGTGCTGTTTAATATTTTTATATAATTTAAGTATTGCATTACAAATACAAGTCCGTTTTATTGTACTCTTATCAGTCTATCACGATATACTCTATTATTTGAAGCATTATATTTTGAGTCATCGAATCGACAAGATACAGCTCCTCCAGTGTCGAATATCCGCCGATCTGCTCGCGAACCGACACTATCTGCTCAGCCAATTCGTATGATATTTTCAAGCTATCAGCAATTTCATCAGCATTTGCATAGTTGATATGCACCTCACGCGGCGAATCGTCCTCCGGTTCAGGTTCTGGAGATTCTGTTTCCGGCGGCACAGTTGTTGTTATCTCTCGCGTGGTTGTGTTTTTAACGGCAGTTGTGGTAATTTTTGTAGTCGTCACTATCGTTGTAGTAAACGGTATGTAGTCAGAATTTGAAACGAAAACGTTTTCTGCCAGCAGTTTGATGGTCGATTCGCCAATGCCGCTGATCTGTTCAAGCTCTTTCAGATCGTGTATAATTCCAACTTTTGTGCGATAATCTATGATTTTTTGCGCTGTGACCTCCCCAATGCCGTTAATTTCGCAAAGCTGATCCACTGTTGCCAAATTTATATCTATCGGGAAGTGCGTTTCTTCTATCGAAACTTTCGTTGTAACGGGCTTGCTGTCGAAAATTTCGGCGGCAGCTTCCGTGACATCGGGCGCTTTGTAGTATATTTCCGCCTTTTCATCTTCGGTATCTAAAAGCCATGCGGCGGCGAAAACCACGATAAACACAGCAATTATTATCACAAAATACAGCTCCGTCGCCAGTGGCTTTCTGCCGGTTTGTTTATCGTTATTCTCGAAGTCGTTTTCGCCGTTCATATTTTCACCCACCTGTTAGATATATTTTCCTTTATTATAACATAAATTTTGGGTGAATGCAAGAGGACTGACCCAAAGATCAGTCCTTTTTACATCTATCTGCATAATTTAATTCTCTACTGCGCATTTCTCATCGCACAGCTTTATCTGCTCGCAGATTATCTTCTTTATCTTCTCGATCTCCAGCGGCTTCGCCATGTGCGCGTTCATTCCCGCCGCCAAGCACCTTTCTGCGTCCTCGGCAAAGTCGTTGGCTGTCATGGCGATTATCGGGATAGTCTTTGCGTCGGGGCGCTCCAGTGCGCGTATCGCTTTGGTCGCTTCAAAGCCGTCCATTATCGGCATCATCACGTCCATGAGTATAAGGTCGAACGTTCCCTCTGAACTTTTTTCAAACAGCTCAAGCGCTTTTCTGCCGTTTTCCACAACGGCGACCGCCGCTCCTGCGTCCGTCAAAAGCGTCTGCGCCATCTCTGCGTTAAGCTCGTTATCCTCTGCCATAAGCAGGTGCTTGCCTTTGATAATGTTGCTTCCTTTCGGAATGATCACTTGCTCCTTCGGCTTTTCGGCGATGTCAAACGGGATGGTTACAATAAATGTCGAGCCAACGCCCAGCTCGCTGGTGATCTCGATAGTACCGCCCATTTGCTCGACAAGCCCCTTGTCTATCGTCATGCCCATGCCTGTTCCGCGGTACACGCTTCTCGCGTCAACACGCTCCTGCACAAAAGGCTCGTAGATATGCTTTAGAAACTCCTCGCTCATGCCGATACCTGTATCCGAGATAGTCCAGCGGTAGCCGCCAACGCCGTTATGCTCGGGCAAGCCCTCGACTATCGTTTTTATGGAGCCGCCTTGGCGGTTATATTTGATGCAGTTGCCATAAATATTCAAAAATATCTGCCGCAGGTGCACGGGGCTTCCGTAGATATAGCGGTAATGAATGGAAACTTTACCCTTTTCGTAATCCCACTTAACGCCCGCATCTACCGCGCGGCCAATGATGATCGTCACAACGTCCTGCGTTAAGTCCATAAGGTCGATGACCTCGTGAGTAAGGACAACGCTCCCCTCCTCCAGCTTGCTCATCTGGAGAACGTCGTTGATTAGGCTGAGCAAGTGATTTGCCGCAACGCGCATTTTCTTGCGGTTGCTGTTCACAAGCTCTTTATCGTCGGGGTGCGTCTCGTCGATCTCCAGCAGGCCGATAATGCCGTTGAGCGGGGTACGAATATCTTGGCTCATGCGGCTGAGAAACTCTGTTTTGGCGAGGGTCGCGCTCTCCGCACGCTCGGCAGTCTGTTTCAGCTCTGCATTTTTCTGATTGATCTGATTGTAAAGCCTTTCCATGCGCTCAGCTTCGAGAGTGAAATCGCACCAAACGTACACGATAGCGTAACTGGCGTTGATTATCAGCCAACCGAGGTGCGCAAGCTGTACCCATATCAGCACTGAGGTAGTCAAGAAAAACGCGATAAGCAGAGCGACATTATTTTTCGGGAATATCTTCTTGCGGTTGCCGAACACCACGAGCAATCCCGCCGCGGAATAGAGCATTAACATTCCAACGCCCACGGGCATGAAAAGAACGCCGCGCGAATACTGCATATCGCGTGTCAAATGGAAAAACAGCCCTGTGAACGGGTTTGTCAGCGCCAGCATGATAAAGAAAAAAATACGGTATCATAAGCAAAAGAATATTTCGCCGCAGTTTAATAAGTGGGCGGTCTTTATAGATCAAAACATAAGCATACGCCAGCCATACCGCCGCCAAAAGCGGCATAGTAGTTACATAGAGCGTCATCAGCAATTGATACGACCACCAATTAGGCAGGTTGTTCATCGCCATTGAGAAAAGTATATCGACAAGCACGTTAAAAATGCTGATGATCAGCACCTGAAAAAAAAAGCGCGTCCCTGAACGTCCTTCTCTTCGCGTTGTCTTGGCCATTCCTTTATAAGCATTATCAAAAAAATCGCGAGGGCAAAAAAATCTGTTTCAACGTGCCACATTACACATTCCTCTTTCTTCATCACGCGTCGAAAACAGCCATTTGTCCGAATACCAAAAAAGATGCACTGCCACCAGGCAATGCATCTTAAAACGTAGCAATATTGAGTATTCGCGGGCTACATAGTGACCTTCGACTGATTATAAAAAATTAACCATTACGTGATACATCATCACAAGTAAAATACTTA